>Ga0308389_1001683_pt1 | contig 14707 bp, 14 predicted proteins | sample Hotspr2Sample148_FD_202362 | JGI IMG/M metagenome (GOLD analysis project Ga0308389, IMG submission 202362) | Hot spring phototrophic mat microbial communities from Mushroom Spring, Yellowstone National Park, Wyoming, United States - 20040719_148 ... | reverse complement strand
TACTGGGGATACGGACGGGCAAAATCCCCTGTTCGATGGGAACCCCAACCCACTGGCATCCCCCAATTGCTCGCCAAAAGCAAACGTGCGGGCAGGACGCCCGCGCTCCCAGCCCCGTCGCGTCAGCGACGCCTGATTTTAGCCGTGGGTTTCAACCCACGGGTCACAGGCGTCCCACACCCCCCGTCGCGTGGCGACGGTTGAATGTCACCCCAACAACACAGGTGACCCGCCTGCACATTTTGGCTTGTTGTACGACGCACAGGCGAAACATGCCCAGGCCGAACCGAAAGCATGCGGGCGGGACGCCCGCGCTCCCAGGCTTTCAGGTTTTCCCGTTGATCCGGGCGTACAGCCGCTTGGCGTGGTTGCGCGCAATGAGCGACAACCGCAGGTCATTGGCCAGACTCGCCAGCAGGTCAGCCAGGGCTGCCGGCTCGGCGATGCGCCTGGCATTGAGGTCGGCTTCCAGGTCACGCAGCAGTTTGGGCATGTCAAGCGGTTGATAGCGCCGTGCCACTTCAATCTGACTGACCCGCTGGTGCTGCGTGACGATTCCCCGAAAGAACTGCCCCAACTCAAGCAAAGCCGGATGAGGCGTGTAGGTAAAAGCCACCGTAACCGGTTGGCCGTTGACCACCAGCGACAGCTTGCTCAACCCCAGGTTGGAATGTTTTTCCGAAGGCGGAGCGGACGGCAGGGACGCCACCTGTTCCGCCAGCCGTCGAAGACGCGCCAGCGATTCAGGGCGCAGCGTCACCGGAGCGCGGGTCGGCGCCGGTATGTCCTTTTCGACATATTCAAGCGTGCCGCGTCCCTCCGCATCGAGAACGATGACAATCCGCGTCACAAGGAAGTTGGGCTGCTCAAACTCATAGCGGTAGGTTTCGCCCTGTGCCCCTGCGGCGGGCAGATACCACCCAAGTGCCCACCCCAGCAGCAGCCCAACCGACAGCGCCAGATTAAGTGCCAACCTGAGCCAACGTCGTCCCGGGTTCACAGCTTGCCTTCGGCGTACATCTGACGGAGTACCTTCTTGTCAAACTTACCCACCGACGTTTTGGGGATGCTCTCCACAAAGCGAAACTCATCGGGAACCCAGAACTTGGCACAGTGCGCCAACACCAGTTCGTGGAGTTCCTCCGGTGTTGGACGGTCATCAGGGTTGCGCGGGACGACCAATGCCAGCGGCCGTTCGCTCCACTTTTCATTCGGGATGGCAATGACCGCTGCTTCCAGTACCTTCGGATGCGACATGATGACGTTTTCCAGCGCCACGCTCGAAATCCATTCGCCGCCGCTTTTGATGAGGTCCTTCGTCCGGTCGGTGATGGTCAGCAGCCCTTTGGGATCAATGGTGGCCACGTCGCCGGTACGAAACCAGCCGTCGGGTGTGAACTGCGCCGCGGCCGAGTCGTCGTTGTAGTACGCACCCACGACCCAGGGGCCGCGCACCTGGATTTCGCCCACCGACTTGCCATCCCAAGGCATTTCACGGCCATCATCGCCCACGATGCGCATTTCGACGCCGGGCGGGGCGTAGCCCTGGTGGGTTTTGATGGCGATTTTCTCGTCAATGGAAAGGTCTGTGCGATGACTGAGCGTGCCGGTGGAGGTGCCCATCGGCGACATCTCGGTCATACCCCAGGCGTGAACGACCGGTATGCCCAGTTCTTTCTCGTAGGCTTCGATCCAAGTCTTGGGAAACGCCGCGCCGCCCACGATGAGCGCCCGCAGACTGGAAACATCGAAGCCATGCGCCTTGATAGCCTGATACATCCCAATCCAGAGCGTCGGGACGCCGGCTGCCACGGTGACTTTTTCATCCTGGATGAGTTGCGCCAGGGTTTCCGGCTTGAGGTGCGGGCCCGGCAACACGAACTTGAAGCCAAGCGAAGCACTCAGATAAGGCAGTGCCCAGGCGTTGGCGTGAAACATCGGGACAACCGCAATGACGGTGTCCGTCCCTCTGAGTGAGAGGGCGTCTCCGCCCCCAGCCGCAATCGTGTGGATGAACTGCGACCGGTGGCTGTAGAGAACGCCCTTTGGTTTCCCCGTCGTGCCGCTGGTGTAGCACAGCCCGGCCGCCGCCCGTTCGTCCAGCCGGGGAAAGTCGAATGTGTCCGGCTCGCCCTCAAGCAGCTCTTCGTAGTGCCGGACGTTGGGCAGCTTGGTCGTAAAGTCCGGCGGGGCATTGATGATGACAAAGTGCTGGACCCCCGTCAGGTGCGGTTGAATGGCTTCCAGCAGCGGGACGAGGCTGGCATCCACGAAAATGATGCGGTCGGCCGCGTGATTGATGACGTAGGTCAGTTGGTCGGGTGCCAGGCGCAGGTTGAGCGTGTGCATCACCGCCCCGTAGCAGGGAACGGCAAAGTACAGCTCAAGGTGCTGGTAGTGATTCCAGGCCAGGGAGCCAATCCGGTCGCCCTGTTCGACGCCCAGCTTGGTCAACGCATGCGCCAGACGGCAAATCCGCCGGTACGCTTCGCCATACGTGTAGCGGTGCAGTGAGCCGTCGGGACGTTTGGTGACGATTTCGACATCGTGGTGATACCGCCGGGCACGTTCGAGAAAATGTGTCATGGTCAGGGGATAGTCCATCATCAAACCCTGTAACATAGGCAACCTTGCGCTCCTTGCGTGGAATGATTCGTTTTGTACAATCTTTGCCGCCGAAACCCTTCTGCACGAAGCCACGGTGGGATGAAATGCAGCGCCCTCCGTTTGTCATTCATCGAAAGGCTGGTCTGGCAACCTACAGCCGTCTTGTTAGTGATTCATGTATGTGGTGGTGTCTGGATGCTTGATGCCGCAGACCATCGGAAAGGGATGATACTCATGTCAAGCCGGGATTTGAAGTCACAGCCGGAAGGTGTGGCCGCCGTGGGACAGCGCAGGAAACAGCCTCGACGCAGCCGGATGACGCGCAGCATGGCCATGCTCATGGTCGGTCTGGTGCTGATGAGCGCCTTGGGCGTGCCGGTCTGGGCCGACAACCGCAACCGTTCTGCCGGACCCAACCCGTACGACAAGTTCCGGCGGCTCGACGACCGGGCGCGCGCCCGTGGGGCCATGTCTCTCCGGGATGAGTTGGCGTTTGCGGAAATGGCCCATCAGGAAATCTCGAAACAGTACCGTTTTGTGACTGACCCGGTTATCGTCAACTATGTCAACCAGGTCGGACGACGGGTGGCGGAAGTTTCCGGGCGACCAGACCTGCCCTACCAGTTCTATGTCGTGGAAAACGACCAGATTAACGCTTTCACACCCGGCGGCGGGCGCATTTACATCCACACAGGACTCATCAAACAGGCGACGACCGAAGGGCAACTGGCCGCCGTTCTGGCCCACGAAGTCGGCCACAACGTTGGCTATCACCTGAGCGCCACACTCCGCCGGACGCAAACGACAGGTCTTATTATCGGCATTGCTGGAATTTTGTTGGGTAACGGCGCGATCGGTCAGCTTGGGCAACTGGCCGTGACCCTCATCGCCGGTGGCAAGCTGTTTCAGCGGTCACGCGATCAGGAGCGCGAAGCCGATTTTCTCGGGCTGTATGACATGTACCACGCCGGCTACAACACCGGGGAAATGAACAACATGTTCCGCCTGCTCGGTTCGCTGATGCAGAGCAGTCCCGGCCTGTTTGACAAAATCTTTGCCTCCCACCCGCCGCCAGCGGAACGCCTCCAGAATACCCAGCGTGAAATTGCGCAGTACCTGGCAGGATCGGATCAGCGCGGGGTACGGACGACCCAGGCCTTCGTTGACGTTCAGCGTCGCCTGGGCGTAACCGGAAGGGCAGTTCCGCCGACACCGGAGGATGAAGTGTGGTCGGCATCACGGGATACAGGTTCAGACCCGACAGCCTCTGAGCCGCCCCGCAGCCGGGAAGTCTCCTACGAAGACGCGGAGGAAATTTTCCGCCGCGCCGATTTGCAGGGCGCTAATCCACTGCGCGCTGTACGCGGAGACATGCTCGGCAGTGATGCGGTTGGCAACGATACCGTGATTGCCTATGAGCAGGGTGGGCGCGTCGGCGCGCTGGTGGACGTGAGCGGACGGGTCTATCCGCTGTTCATTGAAGACCGTGGGCAACGGACCAACGTGCTGCCGCTTGCGCCAAGAGATGTCACGTCCGTCGGCATCATCCCGTTCAGCAGCCAGCAGCGGGCGCAGGTTGTCATCGTCAGCCAGCGGGGACTTCGCTATGTTTGGGAGTGGACCGGCCGTGGCTTCCGCTACCTTGGCAGTCAGTGAGTCCAGGTGGCTGTACCGTCAGCCCGGCGGTCAGGGTGAATTGTGTCAGAGGATGTAAGCCATGCCGCAACATCTTGAGCAGCCGGAGAAAACACCATCGCCCCAGAGCCAGCCGGCCGACGATGCTTTTCACGAGGAGTTTGAGCTGTTTCACCGCCACCTGGTCAAGCATCGGCTCAAGCGGACGGCCCAGCGGGACCTCATCCTGCGGACGTTTCTGGAAACCGAGGCGCACCTGAGCGTCGAGGAACTCTACGACCTCGTCAAACAGCGCGACAAAACCGTTGGCTTCACGACGGTCTATCGAACCCTGCGCCTGCTTGTCGAAGCCAAACTGGCCCGTGAAGTCAACTTCAACGATGGGCGCGCACGCTACGAACACGAGTACAAGCACGATCACCACGACCATCTGATCTGTACGGAGTGTGACGCGCTCATCGAGTTTTTCAGCCCGGAGATTGAACGCCTGCAAGAGGAAATCGCCAAGCAGTACGGCTTTGTCATTGCCGACCACAGTCATCGGGTGTTTGGGATGTGTGAGGCGTACTACACCAACCGCGACGACTACCCCCCCTATTGCCGCAAGCGTCCGGGTGCAGTTCAGGAAGGGAAGATGCGTCAGGCCGGGTCTGCCACACCGTCTGGCCACAACTGACACCGCATGTTTGTCTCTTATGCGCCGGGTTACTTCGTGGACATCGGTGATGCCCACGTGTTTCCGATGGTCAAGTTTCCACTGGTGCACGCCCGGCTGACCGCAGAAGGCACGCTGTCACCAGAGGATGTGGTCGCTCCGGCCCCCGCCCGCGAGGAAGACATTCTGCTGGCCCATACCCGTGATTACTGGACGCGCCTGGCGGCCGGGCAGTTGACACCACGCGAACTGCGCCGTCTGGGGCTGCCGTGGTCGGAAGGACTGGTGATGCGCGCGCGGCTGGCGGCCCAGGGAACCCTCAGTGCCGCCCGCCACGCCCTGGCAGAGGGCGTCGCCGGCAACCTTGCCGGGGGCACGCACCATGCCTTTCCCGATCATGGCGAGGGCTTCTGTGTCCTCAACGACATTGCGATTGCTGTCCGGGTGCTCCAGCGCGAGGGTGATGTCGGCCGGGTGGCGCTCATTGACTGCGATGTTCACCAGGGAAATGCCAACGCCGTTATTTTTGCCGGCGAGTCGGATGTCTTCACCTTTTCGATGCACGGTCGGAACAACTATCCGTTGCGGAAACCGCCGGGTTCGCTTGACCTAGAGCTGCCGGATGGCATGACGGATGCGGCCTATCTGGAGATTCTGCGCGAGTATGTGCCGCGCATTCTGGCGGCGTTTCGCCCTGACCTGGTGTTTTACCTGGCCGGGGTGGACCCCTATGTCCACGACCGTTTCGGTCGGCTGGCGCTGACACTGGAGGGTCTCAGGCGCCGGGACGAGTTTGTACTGCGCACCTGCCGGCAGGCCGGCATTCCAGTCACCATCACGCTTTCAGGCGGCTATGCCCGTGACCGCCAGGATACGGTCGAAGCCCACTGCAACACCTACCGCGCAGCCCGCGAGGTCTTCGGGTGAAGAAAACTGTTCAGTGAAGCCGGGCTTCAATCGGCGCGTAGGGCCTGAATGGGATCGAGCCGGGCCGCCTTGCTGGCTGGATAAATCCCAAAAAACAGTCCGACACTCCCCGACACAACCAGCGCCAGCGCCACGGCCCAAAGCGGTAGCGCGACCGGCAACCCGGAGAAGTGCGACACGATCAGCATCACCAGGTAGGCCAGCACCAGCCCGATGATGCCGCCAATCAGCGACAGCAGGGCCGATTCCGCCAGAAACTGGCGCAGGATGTCACGCCGGCGCGCCCCCAGGCTTTTGCGGATGCCGATTTCACGGGTTCGCTCGGTGACGGAAACCAGCATGATGTTCATGATGACGATGCCGCCGACGACAAGGGAAATACCCGTGATGGGCAGCACCACGGCGCTGACCGTGGCAAGCAGGGTCGTGAAGATGCCCTGCGTGGCCGGATCGCTTGTGATGCTGAAGTCGTCTTCTTCACGGGGTGAAAGATGGTGTCGCGTCCGCAGAATGGCGCGAATTTCATCTTCGACGAGTTCCGTCGGCACCCCCCGGCGCGGACGGACGTACAGGGTCAGCGAGCGCCGTTCACCATAGACTTTGTGAAACGTGGTGAGCGGAATCTGCACGTAGTTGTCCTGCGACTGACCAAGAAACGTGCCGAGCGGCTTGGCAACGCCGATGACCTCATAGGGATCACGCCCCAGCTTGACGGTCTTGCCAATGGCGTCGCCCCGGGGAAAAAGCTCTTTGGCCACGTCGGCGCCAAGCACGCACACAGCGCGGCGGTTTTCTTCATCGAAAGGACTGATGACGCGCCCCTGGGCAAGTTCAACGGTGGACAGGTCATTGAAGTTGGCCGTGACACCCTGGATGCCCACCAGTGTAACCACCGTGTTGCCATAGCGGACATCCGCTGCCGAGCCGTCCTGCGCCGCGACTTCATCGGCCAGGGTCAGTCGCTCGCGCAGCGCCCGCAGGTCTTCCGTCGTCAGATCAGGATTGCGCTGAAGGGCGCGCAGGAATTTCTCGAAGTCCGCAAAGCCCTGAAAGGCGGCTTTTTCGACCGTGAGCGCCCCGGTGCCATAGACGGCCACTTTTTCGTTGACGTACTCGCTGAAGCCCTCGATGACGGTTGCCACGGCCGTGACGCTGGCCACCCCGATGATGATGCCCAGCAGGGTGAGAAAGGAACGCAGCTTGTGCGCCCAGATGGCATCCAGGGCCAGACGAAAGACCTCATACCAGCTCATAGTCCACCGACTCTAACAGAGCCGGGCCGCTGTCCGGTAGGGAAACAGCCCCACGACAGCCATCTCGCGCCGGGCGGATGGCTGTCATGGGGCTGGCAAAAGGAAACGGTGGCTCACCGCCACCGGTCACTGCACGAAGGCCGGTGCCCGCAGGGACGGCTTCAGGTTGCACACAATGCCTTTGGGCCTGCTTGATGCGCCGGTGTCCGATGGACGCGGCCGCCGGGGCGGCGGGTTCGTCGCCCGGGCTTTCCGGGGTTGCCCGTTTGGGGGGACAATCTCCACTTCGAGCGTGTTTTCGCCGTAGCTGACGACGGGTGCCTTGAATTTCATCCCCCCGGCTTCAAAGGTCTGGTTGTTGAAGAAGTTGTAGAGATCGAGCAGCTCCAGCGTCGTTTCAACCGTCATGCGGTCGCCGACGCCGCCGACGCCAAGCGTCACATAGGCATTCTGCGCCTGCAGCGCCTTGATGATGGCCTGCGTCTGCTGGGGCGAGGTTTTGCCATAGACGGTCAGGGCGATGTTGTTCCTGAGCTGCTTCTGATCGTAGATGACATCGCTATCTGCGAAAATGGACTGGTACAGTTGCCCGACAGCGCGCGTCATCAGGATGGGGGCTGCTTCGTCCAGGGCTTTGCCGAAGGCCACCATCGCGGAATTGGCGCTGCCACGGGTTGTAATCACGCCTTCGCCCAGAATGCGGTTGTCGTTGGGGCGCATGACCGTGTAGATGAAGTTCGCGTCGCAGATATGGCCGCCGATGCTGGCCGGGCGGTTGTCGGTTTCCGGGTCCACATAGATGAGGTAGTCCGCTCCATACTGAAGCGCCTGCTTGGCGAGCACCCGCAGCCCGTTGGGCGATTGCTTGATTTGCACCGAGGTAATCTCCGTCACCCCCTCGAACGCCACCGATTGCAGCCCCGCCTGGCGCATCTGCTCATAGACGAGGGCGCGCAGCGTCTTGGCCGCTTTCGGGTCATCAAAGCGGCTGGAGGGCAGGAACATCACGCGCGGCGGGCGCTCGCCAAAACTGAGCACCTTGTTTTGAACCAGAGCCGACACCATGGCCGGCAGGTTGACGTCGCCTTCAACGGTCAGAATGATCTTGGTCTCATCGTCGTTGAAGCGCGTGTTGGTAATTTTGAAATCGGTCAGGAACGCATCCGGTGGATCGAGGGCAATGTCAATTTCCTCGGCCAGGCTTTCGATAATGGCGCGGGAGAACTTGGCTTCAAGGAAGTCCGCCAGGAATTGTTTCCGGGCTTTTGACTTGGCGCGCGCTTCCGAAGCCGCACGAGTGGCCGGGTTGTAGTCAAAAGTGTAACGTTTTTTGAGCGTTTCGGCCTGAGCCGGGAGCGTTGCGGCAAGCAGCGCCACGCAGGCAGCCGTGAAGAGATGCAAACCGAATCGTCGTATGGGTTTCACTGGGACCTCCTTGAAGCCCGATATGTCCAGCACAACATCCCCGGTGGGTAGTCCCGGGCCGGGGGGATGACCAGACTATTGACTACGGCTTGTTGCGGCGGGGTGGCGGGGCTGTCACCCGTGCGACCTGCCGTACGGTCATGTCGGTTTGGATGCGTCCGAGGTTGGGTGTCGGATCGGCCACCTTTGAATTCGGATCGAAGGTCTGAACCACATCGCAGTAGGTGACTTTCTCACTGACCTTCGCGGCGCGCAGCGTGGCCACGCGGTTCGTGATGCGTTCCAGAATGGTTCCGTCCGCGTCCCGGATGGGTTCCCCTTCGAGGATGACATCAAACTGAATCCCTTCCTGAACGCCATCGGCTGCTCCACTGCGGATGATGACCTGCCCATCCCGCACCATGGCCACTGTGGTTTCAAACGGCACTTCCAGGCTGACGACTTCGGCGAAGCGCTGCGCAAAGGTCTTCATCATCTTGGTGAAGGATTCCTGTCCGGGTGCATCGGCCGTATTGCCGCCAAAACTGCCCACCCGCGTCGAGGTGGTGGCATCGCTGGCGTCGTAGTTTTCTGACTTGATGACCGAGCCGGTCTCGGCATTGATAAGCTGTATGTTGACCTTGGTGGTCATCTTCTTTTCGCGGCGTCCAAAACCGCCGATACTGACGCCACCTTCCTTCACATCAATCGAAACGCACTTGGCGACGATGATGTACTGCGCCGAGCCAAGTCGCCCAACTTTGATGGCGTTGTTGGGATCGGCCAGATCGGAGTTGGCGAGCTTTTGTTCTGCAATGATGGAGTTGAGGGAGTCGCGGGACAGGATGTCGAACCGGCCGCCAGCGAGCGCCGTCTCCAGTTCGGCCACCATGATGTCCTTGGTCCAGCCGCGCTGGTTGTCCTGCGGAATAATGGCCACCCTGATTTTGCCTTTCTTCGGCTGGTTGCTCCGCATGTCACTTGCCGGGGAGTCGCTGGTCTGGCGTTGCGCAAAGACCTGCGTCCCCCCAACGACGGCGAGCAGGCAGCCGCCGACGACGAATGCCAGGAAAAACTTGTGATACTTCATAGTGGGTCGTGTCGTCTCCAGTAAAAATGGCTGTGGCGTGTGTCTTCCAGATGAAGCTGGAAAGTAGCACAAAGCGTTGTGTAATGTGAGAAAACCTACATCCGATGTTCTGGTTGCCAGGCGGAGGCCGCGCTGGTGGGTTCAGTCCTGTCTGGTCGGGTGCTTTCATGACGTTGCATGAATACCGGCGATTGATTGATGAAACCGATGCCCAGTTGCTGGCGTTGCTGAATCGGCGCGCCGAACTGGTCATTGCCATTGCGCACCTCAAACACGCGCAGGGGCTGCCGGTACACATCCCGGCGCGCGAAATGGAAGTGTTGACGCAGGTCATCGCCAGCAATACCGGGCCGCTTGATGACCAGGCGGTACGGCGGCTTTTTGAGTCCATCATTGCCGAGTCACGCCGGCTTGAACATCGGGTTCTGGGAACACCGGAAGACACGCCGGCGGCTTCTCACGAGGGCCGGTAGGCTTGAAAGCCAACAGGCTGAAAGCCAGCAGGCTGCCTGCGTCACCGCGTTGCGTACGCTCGGCAAGATGTCAGCCACTTTTCAGTCGTTGCCCGGCCGGTGCTGTGCTAAAAAGGAATGCTGCCTGCCGGTCAGCCGAAACAATGACCTGCCAACCGCACGGCAGCCTGGAAAGGCATGCGGGAAATGGCTGACAATGGCGCGGAACCCTAGTTGAGAGTGGACAACCTCGATGACCGAAACCCCTCGGCGGTTGGCCAAACCTCCAAAGGCCTATCGCAATCACGAATTTCTCGAAAGCCGCGCGGCGCGCATCATTCGTATCCAGAGTGAATACCTCGAACCGGCCGTCCGGTTGCAGCAGCACCAGGTACGCGACACCATCGTGTTTTTCGGCTCGGCCCGCATTCACCCCCATCCTGAAGGCAAGTACCCACCGGAGTACGAACCGGAGGAAACCAACGGAGAGCACGCGGACCCGGCGCTGTCCCATTTCTATGATGACGCGGTGGACCTGTCCCGGATGCTCACGACCTGGGCCATGAGTCTGCCAACGACGCAGCGCCGGTTTCTGGTCTGCTCCGGCGGCGGTCCGGGGATTATGGAAGCCGCCAATCGTGGCGCTGCCATTGCCGGCGGCAAGTCGGTCGGGTTCAACATCAGCCTTCCCTTCGAGCAGTATCCGAATCCCTACATTTCGCCTGAACTGTGCTTTGAGTTTCACTACTTCTTCATGAGGAAGTTCTGGCTGGTCTATCCGGCCAAGGCACTGGTCATCTTTCCGGGTGGGTTCGGAACGCTCGATGAGTTGCTCGAAGTCCTGACGCTCCTTCAGACGCGCAAGCTCAACCGCCGGATGCCGATTGTCATTTATGGCGAAGCTTACTGGCGTGAGGTGCTCAACTTTGAAGCGCTGGTCAGATGGGGCATGATTTCGTCTGCCGACCTGAATTTCTTTCGCTACGCCAACAGCCCGGAAGAAGCTTTTGTCTATCTGCGGGACTGTCTGCTGGAGATTTACGGCCAGCCGGAAGAAGGTCCGGCCTTTAGTGACTGACACTTCTGGGGGTAAGCGAGGCAGAAACAGGCTTCCATGTCGTCTGCGCCAGCACTTTTGGCCACCAAGTCCACGACCGTCCGTTTTGGTGGACTGGTTGCTGTCAAAGACCTTGACCTGACGGTTGCACCCGGCCAGGTCTTTGGCCTCATCGGCCCGAACGGGGCCGGTAAAACGACGATTTTCAACGTCCTGACCGGCGTCTATCGGCCGACTTCAGGCGATGTACAGTTTGAAGGCCAGAGCATCGTCGGGTTGCCGCCCCACGCCATTGCGCGGCGCGGGCTGGCCCGGACGTTTCAGAACATCCGTCTTTTTGGTGAACTGTCGGTTCTGGAAAACGTCATGACCGCCTGCCACAACCAGAGTCGGTCGGGTGTGCTGGCCACAATCCTGCGTACGCGCCGCCAGCAGGCCGAAGAACGCGAACAACGCGAGTTCGCTCTGGAGCTTCTGGAGCGTTTTGGGCTGGCCGCCCAGCAGCATGCCCCGGCGAAAAGTCTTTCCTATGGCAACCAGCGGCGGCTCGAAATTGCCCGCGCCCTGGCCACCCGCCCCAAGGCCCTGCTGCTGGATGAGCCGGCAGCCGGTATGAACCCCCAGGAATCCCTCGCCCTGATGCGTCAGATTCGTCAACTCCGCGAGGATTTCAAGCTGACGGTCGTTCTGGTTGAGCACAACATGCGGGTGGTGATGGGGGCTTGTGAGCGGATTCACGTCGTCGAGCAGGGGCAGACCATTGCGGTGGGCACGCCGGATGAGATCAAACAGGACGCCCGGGTGATTGCTGCTTACCTTGGCCGGGCCTGAGGCAATGATGTTTGTTACAGGTGATACCTACGGGCAGGAGCCGGGCGGGCAGGAGCTGGGAGCATCCGTTGGGGAACAAGGAGGGGCTGAAGCTTTACAACTGCCACGGAACCAGATTCTGTGTGGGGACAGTCTGGTTTTGCTGTCATCGCTGCCGTCCGGCACAGTGGATTTGGTGTTGACCTCGCCGCCTTACTTTCGCCAGCGGGATTACGGCGGCGGCATTGGCAACGAAACCAGCCTGAAGGACTATCTGGAAGTCCTGCTGAACATTTTTGGGCACTGTGTGCGTCTGCTCAAGCCAACAGGCAGCCTTGTCATCAACATCGGTGACAAGTACGCCCACCGTGGGCTGATGCTGATTCCATATCGCTTTGCCGTGGCTGCCATGGAGCGTTTTCCGGTACGCCTCGTGAATGCCATCACCTGGGTCAAGCGTAATCCCACACCACGTCATTTTCGGCGGCGGCTTGTCTCCAGCACCGAACCGTTTTTTCACTTTGTCATTTCGGATGCCTACCAGTATTTCCCGGAGAGTTTTCTGTGCCAGACAAAGCCACCCGACGCCACCCGCCGGGGAAAGCGGATCGGACAGCGGTATTTTCGCCTCATCGAGTCCTCGACGCTGACTCCTGACCAGAAAGCACAGGCGCGCCTGGCGCTGGAAAATGCGATTGCCGAGGTGCGGCGCGGTGAGATTCAGGACTTCCGCATGAAAATCCGTGGCATCCATTCCGTGCCTTTTGGGGGGCGGGAAGGGGGGCGAAACATTCACCTGGAGCGCGATGGCTTCACCGTCATTCGCATGCATGGTGCGCGACTCAAACGCGATGTCATCGAAACGCCCGTCGAATCGCTCAAGGGTTGTCCCCACCGGGCCGTCTTTCCAGAGGCGGTCGTAACGGAGTTCATCCGGCTGTTGACGCGCCCTGGGGATGTCGTCCTCGATCCCTTTCTTGGTTCGGGAACGACAGCGGTTGCCGCCAAGAGGCTGAACCGCCACTACCTGGGAGTGGACATCAATCCTGACTACTGCGACTATGCACGTCGGCGGTTAGCCGGCGTGGCCTTGCAGACCTCGCTGCTCGATGTGACCTTGCCGTAGCGCCCATCAAAGCGCCACACAGAAGCCCTGTTTTGGAAAGAGGCAACGATGTCGGTTGCGCCCAATCACCACCCGCCGGCTGATGGAACGCCGCTGCTGACCGTGGAGAACCTTGGTGTGGCCTATGGGGCCATCGAGGCGCTGCACGATGTGTCGCTGACGGTCGGCAGGGGGGAAATCGTGACCCTCATCGGCGCCAACGGGGCCGGCAAAACGACGACGCTGAAAACCATCGTCGGACTGCTCAAGCCGAAGCGGGGCCGGGTTGTGTTCAATGGCGAAAGCATCACGGCACGTCCCACGCACGAGATTGTTGCACGCGGCATTGCCCTCGCCCCCGAAGGGCGGGGCATTTTCCCCGACCTGACGGTGCTCGAAAATCTCGAACTCGGCGCTTACCGCCAGCCGGACCGGAAGCGGTTTCGCCGCGACCTCGACCACGTGTGTACGCTGTTTCCGCGCGTCAGAGAGCGGCTCCGGCAGCGGGCCGGAACGCTTTCCGGGGGCGAGCAGCAGATGGTGGCCATTGGAAGGGCGCTGATGAGCCGTCCGACGCTGCTGCTTCTGGATGAGCCGTCGCTGGGGCTGGCGCCACTCGTCACACAGGCGATTTTTGACGCGCTTGGGGAACTCAACCGCGAGGGGTTGACGATCCTGCTCGTCGAACAGAACGCACACCTGGCGCTGAGCTGTTCCAGTCGCGGGTATGTGCTGGAAACCGGGCGTGTCCTGCTGACCGGCAGCGCCGCTGAACTTCTGCAGGACGCCCGTGTACGGGAGGCCTATCTGGGGCAATGAAAAAGTTCATCCGACGGCTTATCGAAAAGGCTGGATACACGGTTTTCAAGACCGCGTACGCGCCCAAACAAATGGATGTCATCCTCGACATCCGGCGGCTTGTCCCGCTGTCATCGGTACAGGTCATTTTTGATGTCGGGGCCAATGTCGGCGAAACCGTTTGCTGGCTTCGGGGGGCGTTTCCACACGCTCACATCGTGGCCTTTGAGCCGGTCAAGGCTACCTTCAATGAGCTTGAGCGTCGGGTTGGCCACCTTCCGAACGTGACACTTTTGAATGTTGCTTTGGGGGAGCAGCCCAAAGTTGAAGTCATGCACCTGCAAAGGTATTCAGGGCATAACTCACTCAACCCGTCAGTCAATCAGCCCGCACTGGCTGGTCAGTCCGAGGCCGTCCAAGTCGAGACGGTACAAGGCGTGGCCCGAAAACTGGCTCTTTCACAAATTGATTTCTTCAAGATTGACACTGAAGGTTATGAGATTTCTGTCCTGACCGGGGCGACGGATTATTTGCCTAAAACAACATTCATCTACGCTGAGATAGATTTCGAGATAAACGGGCGGCATACCAACTTTTTTGCCCTGCACGAATTTCTGGGCCGTCATGGTTTTGCCTTCTTCGGTCTTTACGATCTGCATCATTACGAAAACGGAAGGCTGAATTACGCCAACGCCCTGTTTGTCAACCCTGCCCGACTTCGCGCGCCGGTGGGTGGCGCGGCGACGGCCTGAGTCCGATGTTTGTCGCTTGCGGGGGGGGGCACGTATGGCACCTCTGCAACAGTCCATTTGCGTCAACTGATGTGGTGCATTCTGTTTCCGTGCACGCTTGCGTGCATCCTGAACCCTGGAGGTAACAATGCGAAACAACGTCCGACTGGCGTCCGTTTGGGG
>Ga0308389_1001670_pt1 | contig 14748 bp, 10 predicted proteins | sample Hotspr2Sample148_FD_202362 | JGI IMG/M metagenome (GOLD analysis project Ga0308389, IMG submission 202362) | Hot spring phototrophic mat microbial communities from Mushroom Spring, Yellowstone National Park, Wyoming, United States - 20040719_148 ... | reverse complement strand
AGATGAACCTAACTTATGACGTGAAAATAGGTTAGCGAAAAATCTTTAGCCCGCCAAGTGCCCGGGAGAAAAATAAAATATTGAAAAATTTTTAATCCCCATGCTTGACAGCGCCAGGGGGGGGGGTGATTATACTAACAAGGTGCTGCTACGGAGTATTTCGTTCTCTTGGGACTTTCGGCCCCGCTAGGGCTTGTAAGCCTAGCGTCGGAAAGGGCCGAAACCCCAAGAGCACCAAAAGAAGGAATTATTCAGAGGTTCCTCCTTGCAATCCCCATTCCCCGGAAGTATTCTGAAACAATAGAAGGTACCTGAAGCTAGGTCCGATCTCTGGGCAAAACAGATTCAGTCCTGGAAAGAGAGAGCCTCCTCCTTGTGGTTCGGTTTTAGTGAGTGGTCTATAGAAAGGAGCCGGTCTATGCGAACGGTAGCAGGGTTTTTCTCTCGGTGGGCGATCCTTGGGGCGATCTGGGTGTGGGGGATGGGCGGCTGGGGGGCCTCCGAACTCGGGGCCAGCCCCATCGTGATCTATCATTTTGACGAAGGGACAGGAACCACCGCCTACGATTCCGTCGGCTCCGCCCACGGCACCATCAACGGCGCCACGTGGACCACAGGCAAGTTCGGCTACGCCCTCTCGTTTGATGGGGTGAATGACCTTGACGCTGATTATGTATCTGTCTCCAATTTTCCCAGCGGGTCCTACAGCCAATTGACCGTCGAGGCCTGGATATACCCGCTGGACAAAGAAGGCAAACAGGTGTTGATCAATGAACAAAATGGCGACACCCTTTGGATGAACTTCGACACCAACGGCTTCGATAAGCTCGACATCTACCTGGGCGATACCACGAACAAAGGGTACCACTCTTCCAATACCGCCATTGCCCGGAACACCTGGAGCCATGTCGCCTTCACCTATAACGATATCACCGATGAGTTGAAACTTTACATCAATGGCCAGTTGGACCGGACGATCACCACCAGCGGCGTGCTCGTTTTCGATAGTAGCATCGTGTTAGGACGCCGGGAGGTTGCGTCACCGCCATACATCGATTCGTTTAAAGGTCTGCTGGACGAGGTGGCCTTTTACAACCGGGTATTGAGTGCGGAGGAGATTCGGGCCCGGTATTTGGACGGTCCGCCGCCGGGGATACCGGAACCGGCTCAGGGGTGTTGCTGGTGATCGGATTGGCACTGCTGGCCGCTCGAACGGCCTGGGGCCCCCAGCGAGCTGCGGGGCCTCAACCTCTGATGGCCCCAACAGGGGAGGACCCCAAGGGTTAGCCGGGCTGTTCGGCGCTGGCTTGGGCAAAACGTTTCAGGGCGTCGAGGATTTTGAGGATTTGTCGGCAGGAGATTTCTTGCCAGCCGGCCAATTTGTGCCGGACGATGGCTAGTTTGAAAGCTTCAAAGGCTTCGGCCACGTCCTCGGGCATGGGGGGTAGATCGGCAAAAGCGGCTTGGCCGTCGTCTTCGGCCTGTCTGGGCAATGGCTCTTCCGCCGGGCCAACATCCATTTTTCCGGGCGTGGAGGGCAAGCCAGCGGAAACATCATCACCCGGCAGATGTTGGGGCGATCCTTCCGCGGGCAGGTGCACCTCGTCCCATTCCGGCACCAGCACGGAGGGCAGGGCTTCCCAGCAGGCAGCAGATTCCTCGTCGATTTGTCCCTGGGGGGGCAATTCCGTGGCGGCATCGGCCCGTCCCAGCGTCTGCGCCCGTTGGGCTTGCATCCGAGCCACCGACCAACCATTCTGCACCGCTCCTTCCAACCACATTTCGGCGTCCGGCCAGTCCAGGGCCGCTAAAAAATGACTCCAATACAAGCCGGGATATTGCTCGGCCACCTGCCCGAACCGCTCATACACCCGGCGGAGCCGACCGACATGCTGCGGGCTCACCCCGCCGACAAGCTGACTCCAGGCTTCGTCCGAATAGGCACGGGCCGGTGCCCCAGCCTCCTGAAGCGCACGCCGCCATTGGCAAATGATACGCCCTTTTTCCCAATTTGTCTGGCTGACCAGCCGATGCCACCGGCCCACAAACGGTCGACTGGTCTCCAGAAGGGCAGGCCCGATCTGTGCCGGCTGCCCATCGACAAGGATTGCTTCTTCCTGCCGGTACTCCATGCCTATTACTCCTGGTGAGGAAGAATTGCTAACCCTTTCCCCGCTCGCATCTGGCCGAAGCTATCCAACGGGAGGCTTGGAACCCAACCGAGGAGGCTGGATGATTGTCTCCCGACAGGGAGAATCCAGAAAGTTGGCATCCCTATCGGCTAGGGGATGCTTCCGTGGGAACAACCCCGGCCGCTCCCTATGCAGACACTGCCCCCTCGGCCTTCAACATGTGGCTTAGGTGTTCCCCGAATTTTAAGGGGAGAAAACCAGCGTGCCTATGAACCGTTGCCCCGGCAGGTACCAAACCATGTCGTAACTCGAAGCTAAGAAGAAACCTAGAAACCAACCGCCCTGGAGGAGGCTGGGCCTTTGACCGCATCCCTCTGGTGGAAAACCTGTTGATATTTTCTCCTGGAAATCTTCCGAGGGTTAAACCCGGAAAGAAGTTATGACACCCCAAAACTGCCGCTACGGTTTCTGACTATGAGGGGGTTGCTTTCTGGGGAAATGCGATCCTGCTGAATTCCCGGTCTCCGGACATGAATTCTGCAGAGAAGTCTTCCCCAGGCGGAGGAGCCGTTTGGCTTGAGCGAAAGGAGCCTCTCGCTCTGTCGGGAGGAACCCTAGACCGATTCGGGGCCGAAATTAGGGAAAGATGCGCTTTCGGGTGGTATTTTTCTCCTCTATAATAAAAAATGTAACACTTTAGCCGATTGGAGGGGGCGATCTGTTACTGCTGCGTAAGCAGCAGTCCAGGCTCCTTCTGCCGACGAAAGCCCCCTCACCCGGCCTGGCCGAAGGCCAGGCCGGCCTCTCCCGCCTGGGGAGAGGCGTGTTGTTTCATTCGGCTCAAATGTTACTAAAAAAGGAGTGGATGGTACTTCTTCGGAAGGAGAGATACCATGAGCGGCACCAGCCAAGCCACGGCCATCGAAACCCTGCAAGAAACTCTCCAACGCCGCCGACTGGAAGAGGAAGAACAAGAAAAACAGAAGCCGAAGCGGCAACCCCGGTATCAGGTCATCCTCTGGGATGATGATGAACATACGTATGCTTATGTGATCGTCATGCTGATGGATCTATTCGGCTATCCGCCAGAAAAAGGATACCAAATCGCCCGTCAGGTCGATACCCAAGGCCGAGCCGTCGTCTGTGTTACTACCAAAGAACATGCCGAACTCAAACGAGATCAAATCCTTGCCTACGGGAAAGACGCCCTGATCGAAGAATGCACCGGCTCCATGTGGGCCACCATCGAACCCGTCCCAGAAGAATAACAACAGATCGTAACATTTTAGCGGAATGAGGCAACTCGCATCTCCCTTGGCAGGCTAAACCCAGCGTGTCATTCCCGCGAAAGCGGGAATCTAGAAGGTAGCAGGCACCCAACAGCTTGGATTCCTGCTTGCGCAGGAATGACACATCGTTTCACTTCATTCGGCTAAAGTGTTACAACACATCGAAATCCCCGTGGCTTCCGACGGGACTCTAATCGGCCTGTTTTTTCCCATGCCCGCTGCGTTTCAGGTGGTCGTTTGCCAAGGTGCCTACAAGGCCGCCAAACAGGACGCCGAGTTTTTCGGCCCATCCAGCTCTCCAAAGTGGCCCAATCTTCGTATCCTTCGAACTCTTCCATCGGCATAAAATAAGGCTAGAATTGATTATCCCCCAGTTAAAACCTTCCCGGCCCGATCGGGGGGCCATGAGGGGCAGGATATATCTTGGCCGGTTTGCCCAGACCATTTTTGGGGAAAGTCCATATATGCTTCTTTACAGTGAACCGATTTTTCTGCAGCATGAGACCGGCGCTCATATTGAAAATGCGGGCCGATTGCGGTTGATTCCGGAACGCTTGGCCCAGACCGGTTTGGAGGCCCAGGTGCGTCGGCCCTCGTGGGCGCCGGTGTCGATGAGTCGGCTTCGGTTGGTACACTCGCCCAGTTACATCGACCAGGTATGGGCCTTTGCCAAGTCCGGCGGCGGATATATTGAGGCGGATACCGTGGTGAGTCCTTCGTCCTACGATGTGGCCCTGATGGCCGCCGGCGCTGTGTGCGATGCGGTGGAACGGATTCTGCGAGGCGAAGATCGGCAGGCGCTCTGTTTGGTCCGTCCACCCGGCCATCATGCCCTTACCTCCGGCGCCATGGGCTTTTGTATTTTCAATAATGTGGCCGTCGGCGCCCGGGTGGCCGAAATGGAACTGGGCCTGGAACGGATTTTGATCGTCGATTGGGATATCCACCACGGCAACGGGACCCAGGCCACCTTTTGGGAGGATGGGCACGTGGGCTTTTTCTCCATCCACCGTTGGCCCTTCTACCCCGGCACCGGGTGGGAAGACGAGCGAGGTGCCGGCCCCGGCCTGGGCGCTACGCTGAATGTGCCGATCTTCTTCGGTACCCCACGCACGGTTTACATCGAGAAGTTCCGCTCCGCTCTGGAAAAGTTTGCCGACCAGATACGGCCGGAACTTATTTTCATCAGTGCGGGGTTCGACACCCATCGCCAGGACCCCTTGGGCGGTCTGGGACTGGAAACCGAAGACTTCCAAACCCTCACCGAAATTGTACTGGATATCGCCCAGGTCCACGCCCAGGGCCGGGTGATCAGCGTTTTAGAAGGTGGCTACGACCCGGAAATCCTGACCGATTGCATCGAACTGCATCTCCGGACCCTGTTGGACCGGCATCCGACCGCTGCTTCCACCGACGGAACAAAGTCCCCCACCGACTGAACAAACTCCAAAAATCCCAGGAACAAGCCCGGTGCTCACCCTCCGACGCCAGGAGAAAACACCTGTGGCTGGTCCAAAGGAGGACCGGCGAGCGAGATCCTTTTCTTGCCAGTAAGGAACTTGACTTATGGCGACTCCCATCCTCCTTTTGGCCGGTCTTTTTTTCGGGGCTTCTTCTGAGGGGGTAGATCAGCCCCCGAAAGCGACCTCCCTTTCGGATTCCTCCATTCGGTACGTGATTCCGGAAAAGCCGTATGTGGTTCTTCGGCGGGGAGCGATCGAAGCGGTCATTGTGAATAATCAGGCGGTGGATGATGCGGTGTTGCCGGGGCATCGGGCCGGTTACAGCGGGGTGGCCCGGCTTATGCACACCAAACGCCAAGCCAATCTCTTTGTGCCCGCCTATGCAGGGCTGAACTTCGAGCACATTATCGACGGCACCGCCCATGAGGATCGGAAGGTGCTTTTTGAGCCTCGGAATTGGCCGATGGAGCTACGGCAGATCAGCCCCCACACGGTAGAGTTATATCAATCCCCCACCCCCACCTATGGGGTAGAAAGTTGCCAGCGGTTCGACCTGCTCGAAGACGGCGCCCTCCAACTGACCATCGAACTAATCCCGCACAAAAAGGCATTTCGATTCGGGTATATGGGCCTGTTTTGGGCCAGTTATATCCATCAGCCGGAGGATTTGGGGATTTACTTCTTGGGCTGGCCGGCTCGGTTGGTGCAGGAGGCTGGTGGAAAGCGGCCAGCAGCAGGAGCGGAATGGGTTCATGCTCTCAGCCCCTCTCATGGTGTACTTTCAACCCGCCCAAGCTGGGAGGATCGCCGGGATTTCCCCCGCCAAGAGCCTTTCCCGCTTACTTTGGTGTTCCACCTGTCGGAGTATCGGTATGCGGAACCGTGGTATTTTGGGGTAAGCCACGGCATGGCCTTGGCGTTGCTGTTTCGGAAACAGGATCAGGTTCGGTTCACCCAGTCTCCCTCTGGCGGTGGGGAAGGTAACCCCGCTTGGGATTTCCAGTTTTTTATCCCGGAAGTGCAGATCAAAAAGCGATACCAGTTTATCATGCGGGCCGTTTATATGCCCTATGAATCGGCCCAGCAAGTCCGGACCGCTGTGAAACCCCATTTAGATGCATTAAATCCCCCCTAAAAGGCTTGGTAAAATCCTATCTGCCCCCTCTTTAAGAGGGGCAATACTATACTGTAAGGGGGTGTTTCAGGGGGCTATCACCTACCGAGTTCACCCCATATCCCCCTGGGCTTCCCCTTGTTCGCTTCGGCAGGTAGGATTCACCCAAAGCGGTACCCTTCGGCCGAGTGGAATCTCCTCCTACCGCTATATCTGAATACCCCGAAAGAGGGGGGCAGGCGGGAGATTCCCCTTTGAGCAGGGACGAGACCACCCTACTCCCAGCAGAAGCGGATGGAACCTCCATCCGTCGGCAGGATGGAGACAAGACGTCCGGAGTGCCAGGACGGGGTTTTCCAGGGTGGACTAAGGGGGCCTCCCAATTGGCTGAGGGGCCGCCCACCGTCAATCCGGTTCCCTCCAGGGTACTATACAAAAAGGGATTTCCGAATGGCACGGTTTGCGGTGATTTTACCGGCGGCGGGTCGAAGCAGCCGGTTCCATGACAAACACTACAAAAAGGTTTTTGCCCCGCTGGACAATCGTCCGGTCTGGATGCACTCGGCGGAGCGGTTTGTCAATCGTCCGGACGTGGTGCAGGTGATTTTGGTGATTGCGAAGGAGGATCGGGAGTTTTTCCAGGAGAAATTTGGCGCCAATGCGGCCCTTTTGGGGATCGAATTGGTCGAGGGCGGTCAGGAGCGGGTGGATTCGGTGGCCGCTGCGCTAAGCCGGGTCAAACCGGAAGCCGATTTTGTCTGTGTGCACGATGCGGCCCGGCCATGCATTTGTGATCCGTGGATCGACGCGGTCTTTGCGGCGGCGGAAAAAAGCGGGGCTGCGATCCTGGCCCTGCCGGTGCGAAATACGCTCAAACGCGTAGGCCCCGGCAGTCGGATCGCCGAAACCGTCTCCCGCACTGATCTGTGGGAGGCGCAGACGCCGCAGGTGTTCCGCCGCAGTTGGCTGTTGGAGGCGTATGCGAACCGGCAGGGGCTGGCCGCCACCGATGATGCCCAATTGGTCGAACGCCTCGGACATCCAGTCCAGGTAGTGGAAGGATCTTCCTTGAATATTAAGATCACCACGAAAGAAGACCTTCGACTGGCCGAGCAGGCCCTCAAACTCCTGCCCAAACCGAAACTGGACGTGCCCGCCCACCCGTTTGCCGACGATGATATGTGGCGGTAGGAGCGGAGCGGCACTGCCCGGTTCGGGGAACCCCAGAAAGGTTCGGTAACTGGTGGGAGTGTATCCAGCGGGTCAGGCCCCTGCGACTTACCGGAGGGAAAATCGGCTCCAAGCCCCCAGATGGTGGTGAGTCCTTCCTGAGGATACTGTCTCCCTGAGCAACAGGGGGAATATTTTAGCCGAATGAAGCAAGTTGCCTCTCCCCCGGCGGGAGAGGCCGGCTGAGCCAAAGGCTCAGCCGGGTGAGGGGGGACTTGGTAATTCTCACTGCCGCGAAAGCGGCAGTCTAGAAAGAAGGAAAAAACCATGTTTCCTGGGCTCCCGCTTGCGCGGGAATAAACCTGGATTCCTGCTTATGCAGGAATGACACATTGGCCCCCTTCATTCGGCTAACATGTTACTGCTCAAGGACTACCCCGAAATTCATACCTTTAGGATAGCAAGGTGTACAACTGAACGATGAAGGACATTTTTTCAGAACTGGTTTGGCGTGGTTTGGTGCATCAGACGACGGACCCGAATCTTGGGGTTTGGCTACGGGAAAAGCCACGGACCGTGTATGCCGGCTTTGATCCGACGGCGGACAGTCTCCATGTGGGGCATTTGGTGGCCCTGATGACGCTGCGGCGGTTTCAGCAGGCTGGCCACCGGCCCATTGTGGTCATCGGCGGAGCCACCGGCATGATCGGGGATCCGAGCGGTAAGAGCGAAGAACGGCAACTGCTGAGCCGAGAAACGCTCCTAGCCAATATCGCTGGCATGGAGCCGCAACTCCGGCGGTTTTTGGATTTTTCGCCCGGCCCGAATGCCGCCCTGCTGCTGAACAATTACGACTGGATCGGGCCGATCCGTTTTCTGGATTTTTTGCGGGATGTGGGCAAACATGTGCCGGTTTCGGTGATGCTGAGCAAGGAGTCGGTCAAGACCCGACTGGAGCGCACGGAAGGGGGCCTCAGTTATACTGAATTTAGTTATATGCTCCTCCAAGCGTATGATTTTGTCTATTTATATCGGAACTACGGCTGTGAGCTGCAGATCGGCGGCAGCGACCAGTGGGGCAACATCACCGCCGGCATTGACCTGGCCCGGCGGGTCTGCGGGGTGCAACTGTATGGGCTAACCTGCCCCCTGCTGGTCCGGAGCGACGGGGCCAAAATGGGTAAAACCGAAGCCGGGGCGGTCTGGCTGTCGGCCCGAAGGACCAGCCCCTACCAATTCTATCAGTACTGGATCAACTTGCCGGACGACGATGTCGGACCCTGTTTACGCTTTTTCACCGATCTGCCGGCCGACCAGATCGAAGCCACCCTGGCAGAACATCGCAACGACCCATCCCGGCGGCAAGGGCAGAAGCTGTTGGCGGCGGAGTTAACCCGGCTGGTGCACGGTCCGGAGGCCCTGGCCGCCGCACAGCAGGCCTCCGAAATCCTCTTCGGTGCCGAAATTGAGCACCTGTCGGACGCAGAATTGGAGGCCATTTTCGCCGATGTCCCAAGCCGAACACTCCCCAAAAGCCGATTGGAAGGCCAAGGGCTTTGGATCGTCGAAGCGGTTTGCGAGGCTGGCTTGGCCAAAACCCGAAGCGAAGCCCGCCGCCTGATCGGCCAAGGCGGCCTGTATCTTAACAACCGGCGGGTGGAAGATGTGGAACTTCGCCTCGGACCCCAGCATCTGGCCAGCCAAACCATCCTGGTGCTCCGAACCGGCAAGAAAAAGTACGCCCTGCTCCGATTCGAGTAACCGGAGGCTATCTCCAGAGAGCAAAAGAAGCAATTCTTTCTGGGGTAATAGGTTCGCCGAATGCAGAAGGCTCTGTGTCATTCCTGCGTAAGCTGGAATCCAGGCCCCTTTGGGGCTGGCCCTGTGTTCCTGCTGGGTAAGCGGGAACTCGGGAATATTTTCTAGATTCCCCGCTTACGCGGCAGTGACACCCCCGGCCCGGCAGTGCCGAAGTCACTGCCGGCCACTCCCACGGCGGGGGGAGGCGATTTGCTTCATTCAGCTAATTGGACTGTATCTACCCGGCCAAGCCCCTACAACTTTTAGGGGGTAAGAATTGGCCAAACCCAACACATTGCGGTAATTACTTCCGGTAGATCCAGTCAAGCTAAAATGTTACGCCATTCGTTCTGGAAACACCTCTACGGAAGCGGTTAGGTTTCTTCGGAGGGCGGTCCTTCGGCCTGCGTCATCCAGGGGGATAAGACTGCCGCATTTCCGGGAAAGAGGATTCCCGGCAAAGAGAATTGACGGCAAAAAGGATTACCGACAAAGAGAATTGCCGACAAAGAGGATTGCCGGGAAAGAGGATTGCCGAGAAAATGGCAACATATGTTTACTCTTGCGGGCCAGCCAGGCAAAACGGCGCTGCTTCCGGGCGGCCGGATCAGTAGCGAAAGACCTTGCGCAAAAGCCAACCGCCCCAGAGGATCAGCGCCCCATTGGCCACCCAAACCGACCAAGGAGGAATGGTCCCGCTTTTGGCCCCATCCACGCCGTAGATCATTAGGGGATAATAGACCACCAGAATCGGTAAGAAGCAGAGGAAGAAGCTGGTGAGGAAATCCCGATGGCGAAGCCAGATGGCCATCGGCGCACCGACCCAGACGAAACACAAGCAGCTAAAACCGGCGGCCCAGCGACGATGGGGTTCGGTAAGGAGGCGGGCCAGTTGGCTTTCCGCTTCCTGAAGTCGTTCCCAACGGGTTTGCCAGGTTGGGTTGTTCAGTTGATCCACTTCTCCACGGAACAGGGCCAGGGCCGCCTCTTGGCTGATTTCTTCCCGAAGGAGCCGAATCCGTTGGCGTTGTTTTTCGATTTCCGGCGGGATTTGGCGCAAGGGGAGCCAGGAAGGTTTCGAAGGATCCGATGCGGACCGAGTGGCCTGGGTTAATGGGATCATTTGTTCATATTCATCGGGAAACCGGATCGACATGCCCCCTTCGACATCCACTTTGCCGTTCCACAGCCGAATCCGCAAAAACCCCTCCTCACAATCGGAACTCAGTTCGGCCTCGGCAGCCCGAATGGTAATCCGAGGCATGTTGCCCCGTGGCAGTAGAGAGATGGTCGGTCCGATCAACTTTCGGCCCTGGACCTGTTCGACATTGATGGCCAACACCTGGGAACTGTATCGCCGCTGGGTCTGAAGCATATGATAGGCGATCTGCTCGACCGATTGGACGATCACCCGTTGGAGGCCGGTCCGCCCCCACGAGACGGCCAAATCGTTTAACCAAACGGCCCCAAAACTGATCAGCGTGGACACAAACAGGCTGGGCCAAAGGATCGGCCAGGGAGAAATCCCCAACGCTTTTAATGCCACCACTTCGTTGGCCCCGGCCATTCGGCCATAGACATTGGTGGCGGCCAGCAGCAGGGTAACCGGAATGGCAATGCGCAGGGCATCCGGCAAGATGTAGGGAATCAAACGGATCACCTGCGCCAGAGGCAAATTTTGCGTCAAGGCCTCCCGAACCACCCCACCCAGTACAATCAATAGGGTCAGGGCAGCCAGCGCCAGCAAAAAAACCTTCAGTAATTCCACAAGGACATATCGGCTTAGCAGCGGCATACCGGCTAGTTTGGTACGAAAGGGCCGGGAAGGTCAAGAGGTATCTGATGCTCCGGAAGAGGTTTCTGATGCTCCGAAGGGGTGGGAACGAACCAATCTCAAGAGGGGTTCGGGTGGGGATCAATGATGCCCAAAGCGGGAGACGGAATACGTAACATTCTAGTTTGACTGTATCTACCGGAAGTAATTCCCACAATTTGTTGGGTTTGGCCGATTCTTACCCCCTACAAGTTGTAGGGGCTTGGCCGGAGAGATACAGTCACACTAGTTTGTTTAGTTTGACGGGATCACCGGGAACAACGACCACCATCTGTGGTGTTCGATCCGATTTTAGCCTCTCCATCTGGTACGGGGCCGGGCGGGTACGGGTCGATACAGTCAAATTAACCAAAATGGAGCGGCGTGGTGGGAGGCCCGTAAAAGCGGCTATTCAAAGTAGATACCTCCCAGGGATCGGACCTCCGAAGCAGGTCCCGCCAAGGGGCTTTTCATTCGGCTAAGTGGTACCGATAAAGTAACGATAAAGTAAAAAAGAGTAAATTGTTACGGAAAATGGGAAAAGTCGAGCTAGGAGAAACACCTAAAAATCCGGTTGCCGAAGCACGAAATGTCCCCTATTCGAGGGGGGTTTCGTTAGGTACTACTTTAGTGGAGTATAATCCCCCCTAAATTTTCCTAATTTGGTTGGCCGTCTTTACAGAAAACCTTTTTTGGGCCATACTGCCATACTACGGATAGAGATTTCGCAAGGATGGAATGGCACAATATATGGGGTTATAGTTCGTCTTGCCTACAAGATATAGCCATTTCCGGGGAAATGGGGTTTACTTACCTGCCGAGCCGGGCCTCGCAGAAAGGAGATGGGGAAGATGGCCAAGCTGTCGGTCAGCGAGACGACCACCTTCCGATGGAGTTTTGAGGAAGATGTGAGGAATTATGCGGCGGCGGGTATCCCTGCCATCGGGGTATGGCGGCAGAAACTCTCCGATTGCCAGGAAGCGGAGGCCATCCGTCTGCTGCAGGAACATGGTCTGGAAGTGTCGCATCTATTTTGGGCAGGGGGCTTTACTGGCAGCGACGGCCGATCCTTCCGAGAAAGTCTCGAAGATGCCAAGCAGGCCCTTCGGTTGGCCAAACGGTTGGGCGCCAGTTGTTTGGTGGTGTATAGTGGGACCCGGGCCGGCCACACCTATAACCATGCCCGCCAGTTGGTTCGGGATGCCTTCAAAGAGCTGGTCCCTTTGGCCGAAAGTTTGGATTTGTGCGTGGCCCTGGAACCCATGCATCCGGCCTTTGCGGGCAAATGCACCTTTCTGACCACCCTGGAAGAGACCTTGATGGTGCTGGACATGATAGGAAGTCCCCGGGCCAAAATGGTGTTTGACACCTACCATTTGGGGCTGTTTGACCGCATTGTGGAGCGGATAGGAGAGTTAGCTCCCCGGGTGGCTTTGGTGCAGTTAGGAGATACCCGTACGACCCCCACTATTGACGGGAATAGATGCCGTCTAGGAGAGGGGATACTCCCCTTGGCCGACATAGTAGCCGCATTTGTCTCGGCGGGGTATGATGGATATTATGATGTAGAGCTGTGGGGCGAGGAATTTTCGGAGGCCGACTATCCGGCCCTGTTGGGCCATGCCAAAGAAAGTTTCGACCGCCTGGTGGTGGCTCGGAGCCAGGCGCAAGCGGCAAATCCACCCGATCTTGATGGGTAAGGGACTGGTGTGGCTGATTTTCGGGATATTGATCCGATTTTGCGGCGGTGGCGGTTTCGACCGGATATGGTCCGGGCTCGGTTGGTTCGGGCCAGGGATGGTCGGCAGGTCCTTCAGATGCGGATCGACCTGGGCCTGTTGCAGATGGAGTTGGTAGGCCGTCCCGACGGGCGCCGGCCGCATGGGCATGAAAGTTATCTGGAATACCTGATGGAACAGGCGGCCAGAAATCCAGGTCGGTTTGTGCTCACGCAGCGGCAATGCCAGGAGGTGGATCGGGAGTTTTTGCAGTATCATCATCGTCGGCTTTGTTGGTTGGCGCTGGGGGAGTTTCGGCGGGCCATTGCCGACGCCGACCATGCCCTGGCTCTGCTCGATTTTGCCGGCCAACATGCTCCGGACAGTGAGTGGGTGGCCTTGCACGAGCAAAGTCGGCCTTTGGTGCTGTTTCATCGGGCACAGGCGGCTACATTGGATGCGTTGGAGCACCAGGGGCCGGAGGCCGCAGCCGAAGAGGCCGAACGCGGCTTAGCCCACCTGCAAACCGCCATCGCCCTGTTGAACAAGCTGCCCGGCCCAGAAGAACGATTAATGCTCGAACAACTCGAACGCCTCCGAAACTGGGTCCGCCAAAATTGCCAGGAGGAATGGCTTCTGGAGCAGCGTCTTGCTGAGGCCATTGCTGCCGAACAATATGAACTGGCTGCCAAGATCCGAGACCAACTACGTGCCCGGCAGCGACCGCCCGCCTCCTGAGCACATGGGCCTCCCGGAGCACCTGCCTTTCCCTTTGGGAAAACGTCTTCCGGCCGATGGAAAAATCCGGAAAAAATCCGGTTAGGGGATTGAGTTGACCCCCCGGCTATGGCATAATACAAATAAATTGGACAGGTTCGGGAACGAATCCCACCGAAAGTTTTTCCTGTTTTTTCCTTCCTTGCGGTCAACCCCGAAGGCCTACCTAGAAGGACCGCGATAACCTGCCCTGAGAGAGCATGACTGCGCCGGATGCGGAAGGGCAATCCTGAGGCTCTCCTTCAGCGAGCGGAAAATCCAAAAAATCCGCCTCTTTGGGTAGTCCAGGTATTCCCGTCCGTCCGGCGATTCCTCCGAACGGCCCGATGAGGGTTTGGTCCAATAGGCTCCGGCGATGTTCCTTCCTGAACAAACCCCATCCTGGGAGAATGTGTCCAAATTACCGGCTGTGGATGGGTGTGGAGGCGGAATCCCACCGGACAGACCCACCGAAGAAGCTGTTATTCAAGGGGAATGCCGATGAAAGCAACCAGGCTGTTGGTAGGGTTATGGTGTGTGGGGATGTTGGGCTGGCTTTTGGCTTATGGGGGCGAAGAACCCAAACCGGCGCCGGCTCAGGCTCAGCTCAGTCCGGAGGCTAAACTCCGAGCGGAGTATGAGGCTGCGCTAAAAGCGGCCCAGGAGGCGGAAGCAGCTTTGGCTCCTCTTCGAGAGGCCATGCAAAAGGCGGACAACGCCTATGCCGAAGCCCGGGCGGCGGCCAATGCCAAACGCAACCAGGCCACCGAACTCAAAAATTTGGCGGGCGAAGAAGGGGCCAAGATGCTTCAGCAGGCCCAGGCCAACCTGGCCAATGCCGTGAAAGCCCTGGAGGAAGCCGCCAAAGCTAAGCCGGAGGCGGACAAAGCCCTGGAAGAAGCCCGGGCGGCTGCCCAGCCATTGCAACAGGCCTATGAGGCGGCGGAGAAGGCGGCTCGGGAGGCGGAAGCCGCTGCCAAAGCCGCCGCCGATGCCGCCCACCGCCATCAGATCGAAGCCGACTTGGCCAGGGCAAAAGCCGTTGCCCTTCGTAAAGCGGCCGATGCCGCCAAAGTGGCCTTGCCTCTGGCCCAGGCCGAACTGGAAAATGCCCAGAATCAAGCCAAATCGGCTGCTGAGCAATTAGCCCAGGCTGAAGCGCAGAAAAAGGCGGCCGACGAAGCCTTGGCCAATGCCAGACAGCAGGTGGCCAACGGCCCAGCCGCGGTCCAGGCGGCTGAAAAAGCCCTCCAAGAGGCCGAAGCCAAAGCCAAACAAATCGCCGCCGATCCTAATAAACCGCCGCCGGAGAAAAAGCAGGCTGCTGAGGAAGTTGCCGCCAAACGCAAAGCCCTTCAAGAAGCCAAAGCCGCTTTCGCAAAGGCACAGGCGGCGGTACCCAACTTAGAAAAGCAGGCCCAGGCCGCTGCCAAACGCCTGGCAGAAGCACAGGCGCAAAAGCAAAAGGCCGAGCAGGCCGTAGCCAACGCCCA
>Ga0308389_1001669_pt1 | contig 14755 bp, 10 predicted proteins | sample Hotspr2Sample148_FD_202362 | JGI IMG/M metagenome (GOLD analysis project Ga0308389, IMG submission 202362) | Hot spring phototrophic mat microbial communities from Mushroom Spring, Yellowstone National Park, Wyoming, United States - 20040719_148 ... | reverse complement strand
GACGGCCGGGTCCAGCTCCAACTGGTCCCGGAAGTCCATTATGGGGACCCGGCCCAACGGTGGGTGGGCGATCAGGGGATGTTTCGGCTGGAAGTGCGCCGGGAACGGCAGGTATTTGCCGAACTTGCCCTGCAGACCCGATTGGCCCCCGGAGAAATGCTTCTGATGAGCTGTTTTCCGGAGCGGGAGGGAAGTCTCGGCTGGTACTTTTTTACGCAAACCAGCGGCGGCGATGCGCAACAGAAACTTCTGCTGGTTCGGGTGGCCCAGACCCAACACGATGGCCTGTTCCGGCCCGAAAGCAGCACCGGAACCGTACCTGAGGAACCACCTCCAACCCAGCAGAAGGAACTGTTCCAGCCCGAAGGCAGCGGGACCGGACCTCTGGAGACGCCTCCAACCCAGCAGGACGGACGGTTCCGTCCGGAGCCGCCTCGGCCAGATCCTCACTGATCCGGTCCGCCAAGGGGAGCCATGAGAAAAAGCCGGAAAAGAACGTAGGGAACATTTTAGACGAAGAAGCATCTCGCCTCTCCCCTGGCCGTCGAGAGGCCGGCCAAGCGTAAGCTTGGCCTGGTGAGGGGGATTTCGGCGAGACAAGCCCTCTGGATTCCTGCATGCGCAGGAATCCCCCAGCGGTCTCCTCCACTCGGCTAATTTGACTGTATCTACCTGTCCGGGCGCCTACTAAATGGAGGAGTTAACAATCGGATCGAAGATTATGCTCATAGTTTCTGGCTGGTGGATACAGTCAAACTAAAGTGTTCGTAACTATTTAGCTGAATGAAGCAACTCGCCTCTCCCCTGGTGGGAGAGGCCGGCCTGGCCGGAGGCCAGGCCGGGTGAGGGGGAGAAAAAAGGCGGCTGGCCCCTTATTTACCCCTCACCCTACCCTCTCCCGCAAGGGGAGAGGGGAAAAACAGCGCCTCTTCATTCGGCTAAAATGTTACAAGTGTTCTTATTTGGTTTGGCCAATTTTTATCAGTAGGAGCAGGGTATGTGGAACGCACGATGGCGGCGGATGGGATGGGTCATGGTGTGGGTGGTGGTAGGGGGGTGCCAAGGGAGCGGCTCGTTCACCGATCGGCTGGCCAGTTGGTGGCGATCGCCCCAGGATCCAGAATATCGATTGCTTTTACAGTCGATCGATGAATATGCCCGCAAGAATGGCCTTACCCGAGAGCAAGCGATTCGGCAACTTCGAGAAGAAGCCGACCGATACGCCCTCCAACAGCGCCAGGAGGGCCTCTTTTATGCCCAACAGCCGGGCGCCAGTGCCCAACAGGGTTATTCTCAGCAAGCGGCCACCTCCACCTCTCAGGGGGGCTTTTATTCTCAGCGGGCACCGACCGGCAGTCCCCAGGGAGGGGGTTATATTCCTCAGCCTCCCGGCCCTACTCCGCAGGGAGCTTTGTATGCTCAGCAGCCTGCTGGCCGGAGCCTCCAAGGCCAATCGTCCGGTTCCGGGGTGAATCAGACCTCCTGGGCACAAGCCTCCGACCAACAAGAGAAAACCCCTCCGATGGGGTTAAAACCTTCTTCCACCATCCTCCGGTAAGCTAAGAGCCTTCCCATCTAACCTATTGAGCTCTTCGCAAATCGTAGCGACACGAAATTCTCTGGTTTTGGGGCGACGTTGTTGCCCGATGGTACCACCCTGCTGTTATGCCGAGTGGAGGATCGACGGGGGCATTCCCATTTTTGCGTAGCCCGGTCGAAAAACGGCATCGACGGGTGGGAAATCGATCCCAAACCTACCCTCCTGCCTGACCCAGACCACCATCCGGAAGAACTCTGGGGCATCGAAGACCCCCGGATTACCTACGTGCCGGACCTCGGCCAGTATGTGATCGCTTATACTTCTTATTCCCGCGGCGGGCCGGGGGTTTCGCTGGCCCTGACGGAAGATTTCCGGAAGTTCGAACGCCTTGGCGTCGTCATGCCGCCAGAGGATAAAGATGCGGCGCTATTGCCCCGGCGGATTGGGGGGCATTGGGCCCTCATCCATCGGCCCACTACCGCCCTGGGATCCCACATCTGGATCTCCTATTCCCCCGATCTACGCCATTGGGGCAGTCATAAGCTGATCCTGGAGGCCCGCCGAGGAGCCTGGTGGGACGCCAATAAAATTGGCCTCTCCCCACCGCCCATCGAAACCCCCGAAGGTTGGCTGATGATCTACCACGGCGTGCGACAGACCGCCTCCGGCTGCATCTACCGGTTGGGCCTGGCTCTTTTTGATCTCCAAACCCCAGAACGCTGTCTCCTCCGCAGCCAAACCTGGATCTTCGGCCCCGAAGCCCCCTACGAACGGGAAGGCGATGTCAACAACGTGGTCTTCCCCTGTGGATATACGATCGGCTCGGATGGGGATACGCTCTATCTGTACTACGGCTGTGCCGATACGTGCATTTCCTTGGCCACCTGTAGCATTCGGACGCTGTTAGATTGGCTCCATGAAGACGGGCGCCCGGCAGAGCCGAGCTTCCGAAACGCCCTCTTAGAAAAAGAAGACTCCCTCCAAACCCCAGAGGAACACGCCATCTAACCCCCTTACGCCGAACAAGCCTACTGCTGCCTGGCTGATAGACCTCCGGAGACCGGATGGAATAGGAGCAAGGGGAGGGTTAGGTTGCTTTTTTTCGAGTCTTTCGGCTAAAAAAGCAAGGAAGGGAGCGTGTTCCGTTGCTTTGGTAACACTGTATCCGAGGGGAGGACGCCGCTGGGTCATTCCTGCGTAAGCAGGAATCCAGGCTGCTTTGTGTCTGCTCCTCTGTTTCTGCTGAGCAAGGGGAAACTTTGAAATACGTTCTGGATTGCCGCTTTCGCGGGAATCACACCCCTCAGCCGGCCAACCTGCCGGTTGGCCGGCCTCTCGACGGCCAGGGGAGAGGCGGGTTGCTTCAATCGGCTAACATGGTACTTGCTTTTGGCAAATTGGGAACACAGCCCACTGCCTGGTTTTCGCCCACGTTGGTGTAGCTTGCTTTGGCCAAGAGGGACCGGCGGGAAGTGCTTGAGGCAGATGTTTCGTGCTCCTAGATTGTTTGAGCTAGCACTGCTAGCACCCGAAAGGTCTCTCGAAATTGCCCATTTTGTGTAGATTGTTATCGAAGACACGTTGCTCCCGGTCACCATTTTTCTAGGGCCAAGGCACACGTAGCTTTAGGGAGAAAAAATCGCCCGATTTTCGCCTCTTGGGCTACCCTATTGGAGATTGACGTCCGCCTGGGGGGAGATTACAATCGGTTTCTAGTGAAGGCGGAGGGGATCTTTTCTAGAGGATCTTCCTACCCGCTTTGGTGGACCGCTTGAACAGAGGGAGGGTGGGAAGGGACGAAGGCTGAATGTACGTTCATCAAAACGCCGAGGGGGTGGTTGTCCAGGCGCCGGCCAAACTGAACCTATTCTTCGAGATCCTGGGCAAACGGCCTGATGGGTATCATGAGGTCGAAACCCTCATGGTGCCGATCAGTTGGTATGATACGCTTTTGTTTCGTGAGGACGCCGCCGGCCAGATTCGGTTCCGCTGCAGGGTGCTTCCATCTGCTCAAAATTTCACTTCTTCAGGCGGACCCCGCGTGCCGGAAGGCGAGGACAACCTGGTGGTTCGTGCCGTCCGGTTGCTTGGGCAAGCGGCTGGGGTGCGGCAAGGAGCGTCGGTCGAACTAATAAAAAGAATTCCCCCTGGCTCCGGTCTCGGCGGTGGTTCCAGTGATGCCGCCGCCGCACTGGTGGCGGCCAATCTGGGCTGGAAACTCGGTTGGCCTGTTTCTGCGCTGGTGCCTTTGGCGGCGCGGTTAGGAAGCGATGTGCCGTTTTTCCTGGCCGGCGGCCCGGCCATCTGCCGAGGACGAGGCGAACTCGTCCAGCCCGTCTGGCCTCCCGGAACATGGCATTTTGTGGTCATCCATCCTCCTGCTGGGTTGTCCACAGCCGAGGTGTATCGGCACTGTGAAGTTCCGGCTTCCCCCCGGCGACTGGAACCGATCCAGCAGGCCTGGCAGAAGGGGGACAAGTCAGCTTTAGGGGGATTATTATGGAATCGGCTCCAGCCGACCGCACAACGCTTGTGTCCTTGGGTAGGTCGGCTGCGGGAGCATCTGGAACGAGAGGATGTCCTGGGGCATCAGCTTACTGGAAGCGGCACGGGGTATTTTGCCCTTTGCCGACATGCCCGCCATGCCCGGCGGGTCGCCCACCGACTACATGCCACCGGTCTTGGGACCGTAGTGGCCGTTCATAGCTGCCGATGAACCTCTGTAATCCGCAAGGAGAACGGCCATGGAGATTACTGAAGTCCGCATCAAACTCATGGACGATCCGGGCGACCGGCTGAAAGCCTTCTGCTCGATTACGTTCGACAATTGCTTTGTCGTCCGGGATCTGAAGATTATTGAGGGTGCTAATGGGCCGTTCGTGGCCATGCCAAGCCGGAAACTGACCGCCCATTGCCCGAAATGCCGAACCAAGAACCATTTGCGGGCGCAGTATTGCAATCAATGTGGCAAACGGCTGGATCCGCCGCCGGCCCCGAAAGATGCCGACGGCCGGTTGAAACTCTATGCCGATATCGCCCATCCGATCAATTCCGCTTGCCGGGAAATGATCCAAAAAAAGGTCCTGGCCGCCTTTGAGGAAGAAAAAGCTCGTTCCAAACTCCCGGGGTATGTGCCTAGCTACAGCGATTTCGACGAAGCGGAGTACGAAGACTATATCCCCCCCAGCCGACCGTCCGCCGCAGAAGCCCCCGCGCCCCCCGCTCCACCGGCTCCTCCCACGCAGGTACCCGAAAAACCCCATGGGCCGCATACCCCACCGGCCAAACAACCCCACGGCCAGCCCGGTTCTTCCCAGCAGGATGGCTTTGGCGCGGGAGTGTTTCAGTAGGCGGAATCATTTATAGCCGAATGGAGGACCTCGCCTTTCCTCTGGCCGTCGAAAGGTCGGCTGAGCCGAAGGATCAGCCGGGGGAGCGGGATACGGGCAACACAAGCCCCCTAGATTCCTGCTTCCGCAGCAGGGGCACCGCGGTGTCCTCCACTCGGCTAAAATGTTCCCCCGTAGCCTTTTGCTCGGCAAACCGCTCCGTTCCCTGGGCTTCGAGGAACCGGCCGGTTGTTTTGGAAGAGCCGTCTCGGACTACGGTTTTTGTTCCTTTGTATATCCATTGGGTATAGGCATCGGGTGTTCTGAACTTGGGAGAGTGTGTATGTCGTGGGTGTTGAACGTTTATGCGCTGCCTGGGCTGGTCAGCGAGGAAGAATTGGCCGGGGGGACCGCGGTGGTAGTGGATGTGCTTCGGGCCACGACGACGATCACCTATGCTTTGGCGGCCGGGGCCCGAGAGGTGATTGCTTGTACCGAGGTGGAAGAAGCCCGCCGGATTGCCTCCCACCTGCCCGCCGACCAGGTCCTCCTGGGCGGCGAACGGGAAGGACGTCCCATCGACGGGTTTGACTTGGGGAATTCCCCCGGCGAGTACACCCCCGAAAAAGTCGCCGGACGAACCATCGTCTTTACCACCAGCCACGGTACCCGTGCCCTGGCCCGTGTCCGATCGGCCCAGCAGGTCTTTCTTGGTGCTCTGGTCAACGCCCAGGCCCTTTGCCAACGCCTGGCCGGAGAGCCGTCCATCCACATTGTCTGCGCCGGCACCCGAGGCCAGATCAGTCGGGACGATGTGCTGGCCGCCGGACTTTTGGTCGAGCGGCTCCAGCGGAGCAGCGGGGACGCCTATCGGCTAAACGCCCAGGCCATCACCGCCCGGGAGAATTGGCGCTATAGTTTTGCCGTCCCCTTTGCGGTCGATGCCGAGCCGATCCCCATCGAGCGCCTTGTGGCCGAACTTCGGCAAAGCCTGGCCGGTCAACATCTGATCGGCTTTGGGTATGAAGAGGACATTGTGGCCGCTGCCCAGGTGGATCGGCTAGATTGTGTGCCTCGGATGGAACCGGCCACCATGCGCATCACCGCCGGGCAGGAATGACGCTCCTTTGCCCTGGGGGGTATAGGAAACGTCTCCTCTGTATCCCCTTCTTGGGTAGAAACGCAGATGTCTGGTCGGCAGTCTCGCCTCTTTCCTGCCGGGGGAGAGGCCGGCTGAGAGCGAAACGAAGCCGGTGAGCGAAGCCCGGTCAAGGGACATAATAGAAGATGGTTGTGCGCTTGCGTCTCCCCTCTTGCCCTCTTAACAGCGGGGCAGAGGGTGAAAGACCCTTGCCTTCTCGGTTAAAGTGTTACGAAAACTTCAGAGGGCTTCCCGGTCCAGGAGGATCCGGACCGAGAAGCCCTCCGGAGAACTCAGAAGTGTGCCGGCGCAACGTCCGACAGCGCTGGACAGTTGGCACCAGCTTTTCGGGTAACCGGTCCAAAGGAGACTCCCCGCACCCGTCGGACCCCCAGAAGAGGACACAGCGGGGATGCTTTGTGATCATCTGCTGGCAGTTTCCCGCAGAACATTAAAATTCGATTTGGGGAGCCGGGATCAACCCAGGACCGCCCATCATCATGCCCATCTGAGGCAGAGCACCCAAGACGCCCAAAATGCCTTCTTCCAGTTCAAACCGGATTTGAGACCCATTGGGGATGGCCGTGGCCCGGATGGTGATGTGGTCTTTGCCGGCGTTTTTGGCCAACATCTTGGTCAGCGTCTGAAGGACCATGCGTTCCTGAGGTCCTTGGTCCTCGCCCACCTCCAGGATGAACTGGAGGAGTTTGCCCAGGGATAAGGACATCTCCATAGGGATGACCGAAGTGCCGGCCTTTCGTTTGCTTTCGGAGATGGCCTTTTTCAGGAGTTTTTCTGCGTCCTGTCCGACGGCCAGATAAACGGCCTTCGGCCCAGTGCCCAGCACGATGTCCAACTCGGGGCCGACTATTTTGCTCAGTTTTTCTGCTTCCCGTGTATCGGTCGGCAGCGGAGCGGAGGCCACATGGAGGTTGACGCCCTCGTAGGTTTCGACGTTCAGCTTCACGTGGTTTTCCACCGCGGGTTCTTCCTCCTGGACCGCCTTGACGAGCTTTTTGACCCAGGCTTCCAGCTTCGCACCGTCTGGCACCGAGGCGCCCACGAGCAAACTCAAGGCGTCGGCTTTCAGAACCAGCGAAGCGGCCAGATCCATCTTTTTCGTATCCAGACCTTCCTCGATCAAAGTAAACAGTTCGTCTAGGAGCTCTTTGGCCTTTTTGACTTGCTCATCGCTGAGACCTTGATCCTCTAACTGTTTGAGGAGGTTCTGTTTGGCCTGGGTGAGCATTTCTTTGCCGGAAGTGCGATCCGAGTCGGTGATGGGGCCGGTGGCCCGGATGGTCAATGCGGCATCCGGCAGCAGACAGCCGAGCATGTCGCTTTCCACTTTAGCCGCCAAAGCCGCCTCTTTGGCCGTCTCCGTGCCTTCCTTAGCGGTAATCACCAGATCGAAATAAGCGGTTTTCGTTTTTTGATCGATGTTCAGTCCCAGAAGCACGGTATCCAGGTCGTTGAGTTGTTTGACGGTCTGTTCTAGAGACTGCTGCGCCAATTTGACCCGGAGGGCATGTTGCTCATCGGTTTCCCCGGGCTGTTTTTCTAGGGCCTGCTGGGCGCCCATTTGAATCAGGCCGCTGATCATGGTGCGGACATGTTCCGGCAAATCCTTGACGGAAATTCGGGCAGCTAGATCGTATTTCTTTTCCATGCCGGCCAGCAGTTTCATGGGATCGGCCGGGGCCTTGCCGAGCAATTCTTTTTCGGAAGCCACAAACGCCCAACCGCCTTTCTCCTTCACAAAAAGCGGCGTCTGGCCAGCAGTGATTTCATAGACGCCGTCACCGGCATCTTTGGCTTCGCCTACCGCCCCGGCCAAGGCGCCCAGAAGAGACTTCAAATTGGTTACCGGCACAAAGCCGATGACCGGGAAATCCTCCCCATCGACATACACGACGGCGCCGAGAGGTTTGGCTTTATCCAGCCCGGCCAAGCCCCGACCGCCCGTGCCCATGGCGATCAGGCCCTCCACCATCTTGGCCAATTCCGGCGTGCCGCCCAGCTTGCCGATCATCCCCAGATCGCCCATCAGCTCGTCGTAGCCGGAGATCGAAACCACGGCAATCGGCGTGGGCCCTTGGGCCAGGCTGACCCCACTGCCTAATAAAAGACTCGCTACCACCAGACAAGATACCCATGTGCGTCTCACCTCTACGCTCCTTTAATAAAGAGGAAAACCCTACCACCACTCGGCCCTCGGCCGAAGAACATCTTTAGATATTTAGATAAGCGATTTCCAATAATTCTGCAATAACATTTTAGCCGAATAGAGGAGTGTGTCATTCCTGCGCAAGCAGGAATCTAGGCTTGTTCCCGCGCAAGCGGGAAGTCAGAGAACACGACTTCTCCTACCTTCTGGACTGCCGCTTGCGCGGGAATGACACCCTCCGGCCAACTTCGCTTCGCTCTCAGCCGACTTCCATCAGGGGAGAAGCGAATTGCTTCATTCGGCTAAAGTATTACGCGATTCCCCATAATTCTGCCAAAATTCCCCGCCGAAAATACCGTCTTCGGAAGAGATTTTCCATAAGATCGGTCTGTTAGTCTATTGCAAAAGGGGGGCCTTGAGGAGTCCCCCCTCCGGGAAAAACTCAGAGGCTGTCCCAAATTCCGTTTTTCGCCGGGTATAGCCCCAAACCGGCGGCCCCCCGCCTGCCCAAACTCCCCATAAAACGGGCTTCTGGTAAACCGGAAGGGTTGAAACCGGAAGGAGTAGGAAACGGTGGGAGGCCACCGTCCGGCTGCCCATTTCCGGAGAGCCTCTCACGGCAGGCAGTCCGGCTGTTGCCCTTGGAGCCGATCAAGCTTGGCATGAAGAAGGGACCGGCTACTGTTGCTGTGTTGCCTGTGCCAGCACTGCTAGCACATCCCGTGGCACCTCCAGCCGAAGACGCATCCGCCCCTGGGCACTTTCCACCGCAAGCCGAAGCCGATCCTTGTTCGACATCTTCTCCAACAATTGTCGGGCCTTTTCCTGTTGGTTTTGGTTGCCATGTTTTGCCAGAACGGCCAGGACCGGCTTGACGGCAAGATGGATCTGGGCGGGTGCGGCCTGCTGCGGCCCTTGGGCGTCTTTTTCAATGGCTTGGCGCAGCGTCGCTTCGGCGCCTTTGCCCAAGCCCACATACAGAGTCTCCGGGCCTGTGCCCAGGACCAACTCCACCTCCGGACCAATCAACTGGATGAGCGCCTCCCGACGCTGTGCCTCCGCAGGCACTGGAAACCGAACCACATGGAGATGGACGCCCTGGACCTCATGGGCACGAAGTTTCACGTACCGATCCACTTCCGCGGGCCGCTCTTTTCGGGCTTCGGCCACCAGACGCTCCAGAAGTTTTTCCAGCGCCCGCCCGTCGGCCACATAAGCCCCGGCTAGTAGAGTGAACCGATCCGGCTGGAGCAGGACCGAAAAGGCCCCTTCGACCCGGCCGCTCTTGAGCGTCTTTTCCACCAAATCCAAGAGGGCGGTGGTCAGTTCTCGTTGGGCTTGGGCTTGTTCCGGTGTCTGGCCGGGCCGGGGCCGTTGCTGCAACGCCCGCACTTTCAGCATCTCCACCAACGGGGCCACTTGATGAAACTCCCCGGCCGGATACCGCACTACCGCATGGGCCGACAGAGCCGCTTCCGGCAACAGCACACCGCCAAAAGCTGTCTGGGCCTGGCCCGCCTTTTGCATAGCCTCGGCCAACGCCGAACCGGCAGCCGGTTGCACGGCCATCTCCACCACCAAGGCCTCTCTGCTGGCATCCACGCCCAGCCCGATCCGGAGCTGTTCGACTTGGTCCAAGAGGCTGGCGGCCCAATCGGCCAACCATTCACTGAGCCATTTGCGAACCTTAAAATCCTCTTCGCTTTCGCCCGGCCGAGGGGTGAGTTCCCGGGCGGCGTCGCTGCGGAGTCGCTCGGCCCATTGCCGACGCTGCTCCGGGGCAATGTTCTTGACCAGCACCGAAGCCCCGAGGGTCCAGCCTTCGGGCAATTTCTGTCGGACTTCTTCTGGAATCTGCTCTGGGACAGCCGCCAGGGCTTCCTGGGTTTCGGCGCCCACAGCCCAGTCTGCGCTTCTGGCCTGGACATAGAGCTTTCTACCTCTTTCAAAAGAAAGCTCATAGACGCCGTTGTTTTTGGCGATCGGCCGTTGCAAGAGAGGTTCTACCACACCGAGCAGTTTTTCCAGATCGGTTACCGGCACCACCAGATAGGGGCTGAAGCGTTGGCCGTCGGTTTGCAGGACCAAAGCCATGGGCCGATTTTTGTCCAACCCGGCCAATCCTTTTCCGCCGGTGGCCAGGCTGATCATTCCTTCCAAAGCGGTGGATAGTTCGGGCCGATCCGCCCACCGGCCCAATAAGGAAAGATCATCGACCAATTTCTGATAACCGGCCACAGAGACTACGACCACCGGTTTTGGGGGTTCTGCCCGGACCGCTGGAGCTAACAGGAAAAGCCCCACGGCCATCCAACTGACCCACTTTCTCAAGACACGAGCGTTGTGCATCAGCGATACTCCTTCCAAGAAGAAAAAAAAGATCGAGGGGCTTGAGGTTGGTATGGAGTGAAGGGGCAGTAAATGTCTAGTCTATGTATATTTCGTAATTTATGTAGATTTTCTATATTGGCATCCGGCACCTTCCTAAACACCTCCCCGCCCGCTCACCCCTGTGGTCCACTTTGCCCCCCGCTATCGGGGTGTCTCTTCCCACCATCTCCCCACTTTTCTCCCCCCTGTTTTTATTCGCTCATGCCTCAAAAATCTTAAAAACTCCCAGCACAGAAATCCCCGGTTCTCCCGCCCCAAATACCCCCAATCTTAGCATAATCTTTCCCCCATAAAGTGGCCTACCTTTCAAAATACCATTCCCCTTTTGGGGGATTCTAGCGGATCACCCCTAGCAAAACAAACCCTGTTTCTGGTGGCCATTCGATTGGCTGGATTTTCTCGTCCGGTTGCTAGTTGCATGCCCAGCCCACTTCCGCCAGAATGAAAAACATGGCCTTTCCTCTTTCATGCTGGGAACCTCCCGGCTTCGGAGCACCCGGTTTTCCCCTGCCAAAGTTCTTCTTAAATTCTCGAAAGGGCAATGCGATGAAACGACGGGATTTTTTGCGAGTGGGCGTGGTGGGATGGGCAAGCCGCGGGCTGTTCGGCGGTTTCCGAGCCTCGGCAGGGGCAGAGACGGGGGCTGGGCAGTCGGCCTCCGCCGCTGCTCAGCAGCCGCTCTGGAAAAAGTTGCCCCGATGGCGCGGCTTCAACCTGCTGGAAAAGTTCATGTTGCCCAGCGGCAATAAGCCCTTTGTGGAACAGGATTTCCAGTGGATCGCCGACTGGGGATTCGACTTTGTTCGGCTGCCGATGGACTACCGCTGCTGGACCGATCCGAAAGACCCGTACCGGTTGATCGAAAAGACCTTGGCGGAGATTGACCAGGCGGTCCAGTGGGGGCAGAAATATGGAATTCATGTGTGCCTCAATTTCCATCGGGCCCCGGGTTATACGGTGGCCCGGCCGCCGGAAAAACTCAATCTCTGGAAAGACGAAGAGGCCCAGAAGCAGTTTGCCTTCCATTGGGCGGCCTTTGCCCGCCGCTATCGGGGCATTAAGTCGGAGCAACTCAGTTTTAACTTGGTCAACGAACCGGCCGGCGTATCGGCCGAGGATTATGCCAAGGTAGCCCGGCAGGCCGTGGAGGCCATTCGTAAAGAAGACCCCCATCGACTCATCATCGCCGACGGTCGGCAATGGGGCCGGGAACCCGTCTGGGAATTGGTCCCCTTGGAAATTGCCCAGAGCACCCGAGGCTATGAACCGATGGAAATCAGCCATTACAAGGCCAGTTGGGTGGGGCGGCAGAATTGGCCTCAGCCTGCCTGGCCCTTGCAGCGAGGCAAAGAGCGGATCGACCGAGACTGGCTCCGGAAGGACCGGATCGAACCCTGGCGGAAATTGGCCGAGGCCGGCGTGGGCGTCCATGTGGGCGAATGGGGCGCCTTCAACCAGACACCCCATGAAGTGGTCCTGAACTGGATGCGGGACTGCTTGACCTTGTGGAAAGAAGCCGGTTGGGGCTGGGCGTTGTGGAACTTTCGCGGTCCGTTCGGCATTCTCGACAGCCGTCGGGCCGACGTGGCCTATGAAGACTTCCACGGCCATCAACTGGACCGCAAAATGCTCACCCTCCTCCGGGAGTTTTAATGGCTCTGGAGAGAAAGGGAAGATTTGTATCTTATTCTTTAGACGGAGGGGCCGATGGAGTATTTTCTCTGTTAGCAGCGCTCCGGGTCTATCCCAACCCTCAGGCAACCTGGTCCTATAGACTTTATCCTTTCCGGAAGCCGATTTTACGGGACTGGCCATTCATGGAGAAGCGGTTATGCTCTCAAAACTTATTGTTAGAAATTTTAAGTTGTTTAAGGAGGTGGAGGTGGAGTTAGGGGAACGGGTTGTTTTCATCGGCCAGAACAACTCCGGAAAAACCTCTGCGTTGCAAGCCATTGCTTTATGGGATGTTGGGGTGAAACGGTGGCTTGAAAAGCGTGGCAGCGATAGCATTCCGGAGGAACGACCGGGGGTGACGATTAACCGGCAGGATTTGATTTCCATTCCCGTCCCCTCTGCCAAATTGTTATGGCGTGATTTGTCGGTGCGGAAAAGTCAGCGCAAAGAAGGTAAGCCGCATACCCAAAATGTGCGGATCGAGATCGGTGTGGAGGGGGTGTCGGAGAATCGGCAATGGGAATGTCGGCTCGAATTCGATTATGCGAATGAAGAATCGATCTATTGTCGCCCGGCGCTTGGCCCAGATAAAAAGCGTCTGCAAGTGCCGGAGCACCTAGAAAACCTTCAGGTAGCCTACCTACCGCCGATGTCGGGTTTGGCGGCCCGGGAAGACCGTCTGGAAATCGGCTCCATCCGGGTTCGGTTAGGTGAGGGCCGAACGGCCGAAGTGCTGCGAAATCTCTGCTGGCAAGTCAGGCAAAGCGAAAACGGAGGGCAAAAATGGGACCAAATCTGTAAAGCCATGAAAGACCTTTTCGGCTCTCAGCTCAATCCCCCTAAATACATTAGCGAGCGGGGGGAGATCACCATGGATTACCGCACTCGTTCTGGTACGGTGCTCGACATTTCGGCCACCGGACGCGGAGAACAGCAGACGTTACTTTTGTTGGCTTATATGGCCATACATCCCGGCGCGGTGCTTCTGCTGGATGAACCGGATGCCCATCTGGAGATTCTTCGGCAACGGCAAATCTATGAGGTGCTTTCGCGGCAGGCAGAACAAACCCATAGTCAACTGATTGCAGCCAGCCATTCGGAGGTCCTACTGAATGAAGCCGCTCAAAAGGATATGGTGATTGCCTTTGTAGGCAAGCCGCACCGGATCGACGACCGAGGCAGCCAGGTGCTCAAGGCGCTGCGGGATATCGGCTTTGACCAATACTATCAGGCGGAGACGACCGGCTGGGTGCTCTATCTGGAAGGGGCCACCGACTTGGCCATCTTACAGGCGTTGGCTCGCCGGTTGGATCACCCGGCTCAAGCGGTTTTGGAACGTCCTTTTGTCCATTATGTGGCCAATCAGCCTACCAAAGCACAGGAACATTTTCATGCTTTACGGGAATCCAAACCCGATCTGGTGGGCATAGCGATTTACGACCGCCTTGATCGGGAATTGCCCCCCGATCCTCACCTGAAACAAATCATGTGGTCCCAACGGGAGTTAGAAAACTATTTGGCGCAGCGGGAAACGCTTCTGGCGTATGCAAAAGGAAAGGGAAGCCAACAAGGAAAGGAGTTATGGACTCACCACTGGCAAGAAGCCATGACAAAGGCCATTCAAGAAGTGGAACAGGCATTAACGATCCTGGGAAAAAGTTCCTCGGACATTAAAGCCAGCGAAGAATTCCTCGAACCGGTGTTTAGAAAATTTTACGAGTCTATAGGTTTACCCAATGAAATGTCCAAAAAAAATTACCATATTTTGGCCGATTATGTGCCAATCGAGGCGATTGTTCCTGAAATCCGCCAAGTATTAGACGCCATCGTGGAAACCGCACAAAAAGCCAAACCGGAAGCAAACTAACCTGGTGCTTTTGAAGCTCCATGGTCAGGATATGCTTTCCTTAAGAAAAATCTAGGGGTACCCAAGTCTTCGTGTTTGCGGTTGCTGCTGGTCATCCGGAAAGGCAGGAGGGGTAGAAAATGTTCACGCCATCCCCAACTGCAACATGCGGGCATTGGCAGGGACCTGCTTGTTGGTCTACTGCCGCTTGGAACCGGAAAGCACTCCGCAAACTTTTACGGCGATCTGGGCAAACCCAGTCCTCCCGATCATCACTATGGTAAAAATCTCGTATAGGCCTGGTATATCCCAAAATATCTCTTTGGGAGCGATGTCCGGATGGTTGTTGAGCCTTGCAAATCGTAGAGTCGAAATTCCCCGGTGTTTGGCCATGTCGGTGTCCCTCGGTTTTGCGAACACCAACAGAAAGTTCTCTGCTATCCGGAACATGCGGAGAGTTTTTCCTTGATTGTGCTTCGCAAATCGTAGAGCCATCACATACCTGAGTTTGTGGCCTTGTTGGTGTTTCTGAGTTTTGCGAAGATCCATAGGGAACGATCCAGATGGTTTAAAAGGACCGGAGCGGTGAAAACAGTGGCCTATGGGTTGGCGGCGGTGCTTCTGCTGGGTGGGCTGATTTTTATTGTGGGCTGGCAGGGGCAGTGGG
>Ga0308389_1001663_pt1 | contig 14810 bp, 3 predicted proteins | sample Hotspr2Sample148_FD_202362 | JGI IMG/M metagenome (GOLD analysis project Ga0308389, IMG submission 202362) | Hot spring phototrophic mat microbial communities from Mushroom Spring, Yellowstone National Park, Wyoming, United States - 20040719_148 ... | reverse complement strand
TCATTATATGTACTGATAAGGTCTTTGAGGGCTTTTTTAGGTGTTAGTACTTGTAGGTCTCCTCCGTTGGGTATCGGTAATATCGGAAGACGGCTGGTGACATATACGTTGCCAGTACGTGCTTCCAGAATAGCTGTCTCGTTATCTTGCCTTATACTCATGTAGTTTTGCAGAATATCAGGCATTAGTGCCCTGCGGTCTCCGCCACTCTGTGCAATGGCTTTTATAATACGCTTGACGTCACCTGCTCTTACTGTGAATGCCATGTCCCACCATGCATCGAAACTATTTCTTTTCGTATATTTACACTAACTATGTGGCTATTCAAAATCAAAACCGCCGTTATCTTATTATTGACAACCTTACTACTTTCCTGCAGTGGAGAAAAAAGGGCAGTCAAAAAAATCAGCAAGGCTGTAGAATTAACCAGCCCAGAATTCGTGTACACTTACTTAGTAAATACGTATAACCTACCAGAAATACCATACGATAGCTCTGAAACACTAACAATAATTCGGGATAGCATAAAAATAGATACTATAATCCGTATAGACACCTTGAAAAAATCAGATACAATACAAATTAAAAACGATAGAATGCAAATTAGAATCATTAGACAGAATGATACAGTATATCTCAAAGGCGATTGCGTTACAGATACAATAATAAGAGAAAAAGTAGTGTATGTAACAAAATACACAGAGCCAAAGAATTCTTTTGACAAAAACAAGTTTTATGAAGAGTTTATTCAGATAGCTTTTATAGTATTTGTCGTAATATTCTTTATAATTGCTATACTGAGAGGCATTAGAAATTATATTAAAAACAACCTATGAGAAAAATACTTGAATCAGTAGTACTCCTCATATTACTGTCGCTTTTGTTTTTCTGCATAGAATCGCATGATGTATTTCTTTTAGCACCTGTCTCACTTGTACCTACAAGGCAGATATTGTTGTTATGGAACCTTTTGAAAAATAGCAAATACGATGGTACTGGTGTAAACGCAAGTAACGAGTTTTCAGAGCAGTTTGATGCTAACATAGTAGAACTGGTTGGTAAAGTAAAAGCTCTAGTTAATGATTACATCAATAAAAAGAAAGTAGGAGCACTAAAACGTAGTCATTTTGTAAGCCTCAATAATCCAACCATAGCTCAACTTAGGTCGTTGTCTGATGGTAAGTACCTGTGTATTGACTTGAGTAGGTATATCAATTCTGGCAAACTTGTTACAGAACAACTAAATAATGCATTTTTGGTAATAAAAGGGAAGTATTCTAATAGATTCAGGAGGAGTTATAGTTACAGTCAGTTGACTAATGACTCTAAAACCTATGAATTTTCTATATGGCGTCAGAAGCTGGTAGTTGATACTTACAATGTTGGCCCTGGTAATCCTAGTGCTCTTGATACTTTTCTGCATAGTTATGACCTAACCAACCAGTACGAGTATTATGCCTTTGATTACTCGTCCAGCGAACCTGACCACTACTTCAGTACAAACGAGATTAATACACATGGTCTAAGCGCTATTAGCTATTGGTTCACAGACAACTTGTGTATAAATAGTTACTTATCTAATGAAAGAACCAAACATGTTAAATCAGGTGTGTTAAACATTCCTTTTATTCCAGACGAGAGTAAAAGAGCTTTTGCATTTCATAAGCTGATTAAGGAAGGCACCTTAGATGGCATAACATTCTATGACTACAATGTCATAAGAGTCAAAATCCTTAGGGCAGCGGAACATATGCCCTTTGGTTCAGTTAACGAAGATAATTACAAAAGGGTTTTTATGGATTTATTGTATAGTAGTATGCCTACTAAAATAGAAAACCTTGCAGATGGTAGATATAAAAGGTACATGTACCCATACTTCTACGTACCTACTGTGTTTTACTACGAAACTTTCAGCTTAGACCATCATAATAATGCTTTTAGTTTCAATTATAACATTACCGAGTATCTTAATAGGTTATTAGTCCATCGCGCTTTCCACAATATGAAAACTTATGGTTATTTTTATCCAATGTATCATAGTGGTTCAAATTGGGTTATTATACCTCCTAATTTGACTTATCAGTATGATCTTTGGGGTTATACATTTTTGATGTCAGGGCCAGATGGTGATTTGACGTTTAAGCATGCTGGTTTTGGTGGCTCTTTCAGTTATGGAATGTCATTGAAATACTTATCCAATTCAAAATATCGCTATGGGACTTATTTCACACCCTATTATACCTCCGATTATATTGTTTCTGGGTATGCTTCAGCAGCAATGATGCACTTCTACGCCTCAAGAGATTTTGAAATATTCACCGGGAACAATCGCAAAGTGTATATGGAAAATAAACTCAATATAAGTGGTAAGAATTTTATTAGCCATAGAACTAGCATAATTCCTACTGGTCTCATGCCTATGTATCAAGAGTTTTATCCCATTTATCTGATAGATTCGTATTGTTTTGTCAATAATAGTGCTACCTCTATAATATTAAAGCCACCCACGTTTAGTAGATATAGCTTGACTCCTAGACAGTATAACTTCCATTTTAGGATACCTTTCGGAATACAGGAAAACGAGCGTAGGGATAATACAGTTTTGAAAGCTTACGCGCGAGCTAATAGCTATTTCCACATTAATCCAGCTACTAGGTTTTCTCATGTAACTTCAACTTATGCTCACTTTACGGCACTTTCTGATTATCACACTATGCTCCCGCCATTTAATAGGCAAATGGCATTTCTAGCAGTCAGAGCGATAAGAAATATGAATAATACAATAGAAACTGTGAATGCACATTCAAATTCGTTTTGTGGTAAGCAAGTTATAAATGATAGAACACGCGTTGCCATACTTACCAACTTCTGTAATTGGGTTAACTATCCAGGTACTTATACACCACTTATGAATGAAAATGAGATACGGGATAATTATTTATTCGCTGCTTCGCCTACTAATATTAGAGGATTACTGTGGAGTAATGTATATTTTAGGAAGCTAATAGACCCAGGGGTTGCCTACGAGTTGGGATTTGATGAAATAACTGATGACAACGTAGACTCGCGTTTAGAATGTGTGATGCCCTTTGTTCAACCTTTTGGAATTACTAATGCGCCTGTAAGAGTGAATATAGGTAGTTCTACCACAATGACACCTACAAGATTATGGAGAATGAACATTTACAGTGGAACTATGAATGGCAATTACATGGGTTTTGATATCAATGAAAGGTTTTTTCAACAAAGAGCAATAGCTTTGGCTTTAATGAGTTATACATTAACCGTACCCGACTATCCTGATTCTTCCCCTACTGTGCCTTGGTGCTGGCAATCTTTTGATAGCATGATTTCTTATGCTCCTGAATTCGGTGCGGAAGCCAGCAAATATGGGCTAGGGTACGAATATCGATTCGCTTACTTCCATAACGACATACATCCTATACCTGACATACATTTATCGTTAGGCAGTACAGTCAGAAATGTATATAGACTACCACTTATGACTTATAATCATTTGCTGCCATTGTTTTTCGTTGTACTAACTGATAGAAGCGGGTATTGGCAGCAGGGGCAAATAGATTCGCCTATTGGACCTTTTGCTGATATGAACATTGGAAGCACTGAACTTACCTATTTATACATAGTACCACCGGATTATGGATACAATCTTAAATTACCTGGCCCCATTAGAAGCATAAGTACTCATAAATTAACGAGTGAGTCACTTCTTGATGTTTATACAGTTGCTCGTTATGAGTTTTTTGCGCCATATCTGCCGTTGTATCCATACAGAGATGTAAACACTACATTACCAAGGTTTGACATAAAGCCACACCTTAAAGCTTTCAATATTTATCGTGATGTACGGCCCTCGGATACTTTTGATGAAAGCATGGCAGAAGAAGGAGGATACCGTATAAATAACCCTAGTAGTACTTCATCTATAGAAATACTTAATTTGAAAAGCTACGGCTATTACAATAGTTTTTTAGGCTACTTCTTTGTAGATGTTGGCGGTAGCTTTATAGCCATAGAACGCATTGGCAAAATAGTAGACTATGATAATTATATCATGTACGAGGCTAGAACAATCGGATACTTATTGCTTGACCCTGATAGATCATGTGGTAGGCTACTGGCTTACGAGCCATATCCACTTTTAGGCAGCGACTTTAATCCGTTTTATACAGATGCAGGTTCTGTTTTCGTAACTTCTGAAATTAGATACAATACCATAAGGGATAAACTAAATAGCCCAAATAGCTCAACATTTATTCCATTATTCGGTTACGTTATAACAATGAATGGCTTAACTAATCTTATGTTCAGCTATAACAATACTTTTGTTCGTGGTGGTGCTAAACTATGGTCAACTTTTGACGATTTTAGAAGCTATTACATAAGTAACTATAGCCTTTGGATGCAGCCAATATACTTTCCGTTTACTTACTATGCTATTTGGCATAGATTCTTTGCTTATAGCGTATTACGTACTATAGCATTGACTAATAGAATATTTTTCCCTAATGTTAGAATTAGGCCGTTGTTAGGCATGTATGTTGTTTTTGATCAAAATAATGATCCGAATAATGATGTGGCGTTGCGACATTTGGCTTACTATAAAATATATGATGATATAGTAGTTAAAAGCAGTTACTATCAGACCGACTTATTAACACCCATGTACATAACTTACAACCCCATTGGAGCATATGTTATGGTACACGAAAAAGACAGAGATTACATTCGCAGACTCATGAACACTAATGTTCTGCCTTCTACTAATAATCCAGATCCTGTGCCTTTTAATGCTAGTTATAATGCTGAAAGTTTTTATAATGCCATATATAACAATTACGAGCTTATAGGTCCATGGAACTTCCATAATCTATTATTCCCGACTTTTTCTACGGGCGAAGTAAGGCAGCCGCAAGCGTGGGCATTCTCGCATCCCAGAATGTGGCCCAGACCAATCATGGCCTATTATTATCCTAGCCGTGTAACTCCTAACCCAGCCTATTACCTGTCTGGTATAATACAGTACGAAGAAAAAACTTATTCAGGGGAAAGGCCATATCACGTTTTAGATTATAGAAATACAAAAGATTTTGTTGTGGTTGTTAGGCTTTATAAAGTAAATGACGAAATCGTTGCTGAGAGTCTAAACAATGATTTTATAGCTGTTTATCATGAAAATAAAGTTTATATACGCACGAAAACTCAGTTTATAGAGCCTATAGTGCCTAGAACATTAAAAGGTGTGAACAGAGTAAGGCATAGCTTGATGGACTTAGTAAGTGAGCCATTTACTATACCTCCAACTCCACCACGGAGTAACTTAGAAAAATTTGAAGATATAGTCGGTGGCAAGGCTTTAGCCGATTTAGTTAGCGATAACTCGACTATTGGCCAAAACTATATTGCCAAAGACTACTTGCATCCAATTGAAGATGGCGTTAGCGCTGGTAGTGCCTACTATGTTGTTAACGAAGCTAGTGTCATTAACTGCTTTGGTGATGTTTACCGGATAAGAAGCAACGAGTTAAGTTTCTGCGATAGAACAAATTATCCGTATAATAAAGATGAACAGGACATTGAAATTATAGTACCTGATGACTATGATTATGAGACTACGGCCTTTGGGTGGAGTGAAGCTCTTTATGTCAAGTTTAAGACAGAAGACGTCTTCAATAAAATCGCTGGTAAGAATTTTGAAGTCAATAGATATGAAGGTAAGATAAACATTGTTCCAGAACATCCGATATCTTATGGTGTAATAGATAATGTAGACGTACTAAAAAGACAAAGAGACTATATAACAATGATGGCTGACATAAACTATATTTCTCATGATAGAATAGGTACTTCTAATCCCATACAAAACGTTCAAAAAGCCGAGCACATAAGTTTAATATCAAATAGGTTTAATAACTTGGCTGGTGCTAGGGTAGTTTATAATTTGCCGCGGCAAACTACTCAAGACGAGTTTCAAACATACTATCAAAGGCTTATCTTTGAGATAGACCTGCCGGCTCAAACACTTCAGTATAGCCAATTTAGTGACGCATTGCGTTACGGTAGAAGTGATGCCAATACAAGTTATGTTAGCACTACTGAAGGTCTTAGTATTTATAGCAATAAGGGTTTAGCTAACGTAATGCTCCATGAAACTGAAAAATTTGACGAACCTATGATAGTATATGATAATCCTTATAATCCTAAAAATGTTTTGTTTATGTTTATGGACAACTTAACCAATGAAAGAGCTAATGCGAATGTTTTAAATGACAATCCAATACCTGCTATAAGCTTTGAGACGGATAATAATAATACTCTCGAGAATATTATTAATGTTGGGCCTAATCCTTTTTCTGGTTTTTGGCATATGGAGTACGTTGGTTTTATCACGGATTATGCATGGAACAAGTGGGCGGTGGGATTGAACGCCGAACCTAGACAGGGATTACTACAAAGGGTAAGTAAAATATATGAAGGTTTTAATGAAGTGTTTTTTTACAAGACCGAGCTAACCAATTCTGACAGATACGGGAAATACCGAATAAATGATAAGTCGGCCGTAACCTTTGAACAACATGGTATTACCCTAAGTGATTATATACAACTTCATAAATTTACAATATCCACTTTATCGCTAAACGCCTTCGCACCATTCTTAGATTTTACTGTATATACTAACTACTTCGGCGGTGTTCCTAAAACTGTATACTACTCAGATGATTATACTCCTAACAACTTGTACTTACCATCATCTTATTACGATAATTACTATCACAATGACCAAACTATTGATAAGATCTATAATTCGCTCTATAGATTTAGGGTTGAGGATATAGCTGTACAAAATGCAAATGAAAAATTCTTTTTCCCCGCTAATGATATAGTTACACGTCTATTTAGCTTTAGATTGCCAGTAGTTACTAAAATGGTTTTTGTGAAGGACGAACTGCCAAGGTATAGAATTTATCCTACATCTACATTACATCCTAATGATGCTAGTAATGTATACGATGAGGGATTTTATGACATATTGTATGATTATAGTTTAGGTGATGTGCCTAAGTGGGATAGAATTACTGGTAGTTTAGGAACCTTCTACGGGGACAATCGGACATACTTCTATTACAACGTTATAACTCCATCGGCTAATATACAAAACACATTGATATCTCAGTTTGGTACTAATATAAACTATAGTACGGTGGAGTTTAATAACGACCCACTGGTTACTTATGTGGGTGAGCAGTGGTCTAGAGGAACGCCTGGAATGAAGCGGTTAGTGTACGTTGTGCCCCCCAAGCCTTTTGATGATAACTATGAATATTTCTATCGTATAGGTAATCTTTTTGCTTGGCCTTATGATTTGATAGGCGCTAATGTGCAGGCTGAATGCTATTACAAAAACAATCTTCTTTTTGATTATAATCTCAAAGCTTGGTATTGGCCTTACATTGGGCGTTATGCTGAAAATCTTATGCATTTAAATGCTCAACGAGCGGCTTTCTCGCCATTTACAGGTTACGGCTACTGGATGCGATACTCTAATAGACAAAACATAATTACACCTAGAATGGCATTCTGGTTTGTAGGAGGCTTGACTCAAAATTTATTTCACCTTATGCGTTTGCTTAAATTTAGTGTTAACTCCGAGTATGGTTATAGCTATGGACGCGTAGTAAATCCTTATAAAGATTTTATTGCTTATGAAAGACCTTGGGGTGAACATATCGCTTATGGAGATATTGACAACTCATTAATACTGAACAAATATACGAGAAACTTCCCTAATAGTGTCAATCCTGCTCGATTATCGGTTGTTAGTGATGTATATCGTTATAACATGTCTAATAATGTGTTTGATACGATGACTTTGAAAGCTGCCGCAGCGATCGAGATACCTCAGAATCTTATCTATAATATGCTTATTAGTAATTATCATCCACCCGTGCCCTTATTTGCTGTCCACGGTATTCGTAATAGTTATAAGATTCCTGAGGATAGTTTAACAGTATCAGGCATCCAGCTGAGAAGGATGAACTATGGACGCTGGGCATCAAGTGGGTTGCTGCGTACTACTAATTACGTCTGCTTCGATACACCACCTTATGGCACACCATTAGGTGGTTCTTTCTACTTGCAACAATACATGTTGTCAAATATACCGTTGTACTACTATTATAATGATAATGATGTGTCCAGCAGGTTGTTCGGTAAAGTACATTTTACCCAAGAGCTAGCACTCAAACATTTCGTACCTCCTGAATTATATTATCTCGTTTCTTACCCTATCTTCTTAACTAACAACCAAGTTTTAGATCCTAACTTAGATTACCAGTATGAGCCGTTTTATATGTCTACTGCCAAGCTGAATCTAGTGTATGTGGGCACTCAAAAATTTTACCCACTTGTTCCCTATGGTATTCCATATGTGAATGTTTTTTATCCCTTTGACGAATTAATTGTAGAATATAACAAAAAGTCCATAGATGAGATATTCTCTCCTGATATACTAAGGAATTCTAAAACTCTATATAGATACCCACTTCACAATTTTGGCTACAAGAATCGCGGGATGCCAATTTATACTATTTATATTGACGGGCAATATGATTTTAACCATACACCGTCAAATGTAAGTGGTAATATGGCTATAAGTCAATCGGCGATGCTATCCTACTTGCAAAAAGATGATATCAATTACACTGACCCGACTTATACGCCCCAAAACTTTAATATTAACGATCCCAATAACGATACATACAAGCTTATTGCTTATTATGACGCCACTATTATTAGGGATGATACTCAGTTTATGACTTTTTTAGAAAATAATCGTTCTGCTTTGGCTATGGCTGGGTCAATGAATTTTCTATCAGGCACTAGTCCAAATCTTAGAACAGCTGAACTAGTGTTAAACAAACTTCACGGGTATTATGGAACAGACACGATGGCATACGACATGATGTTGTTTTATTTCCACGCTCATGACGAAGAACATACAAGTTATCGCTTAGACAGAATAGGCGTATTAGGTCATCCCAAAGATCAAAACACAAATGTTACTAGTAATCTATTGCGTGTACTCAAACACTCGCCTAATACACTTATCGGTGTAAATAAGCTAGATAGTACCGGTAACATCTATGCAATTGATTACTATAATATAAGCGGTTCTTATGCTAGCACTAAGATGATTTTGGAACGTGATATAATTAAGAGACCGCTGTCTTCTGCTTTCGGGACTTTTGCTAATAGTGCACTTCCACAAGGAAGTAGCAATATTCGTATTTGCTTTTATTTAACCAGTAGACTTATCTACGAGGACCTGCTATTACAGTCCTATCATTATCGTTCGTACGTTCCATTACCTAACGAAGGCATTTACATACCTAATACACATACAGAATTCAATCTTATGCTTAACCAGAGCGTCTCAGCAAAAGCATTGTTTTTTGTGGGCAATCCTTATTACATTAGGTCTGAACTAGCTAATAAAGCAAATATTTATTTCGTCTACAATAATTATAAAGTTTTGTCTCAATTTTATAAGAAGGCCAAGCGGTATCGATATCGCGTTAAGATGCCAATGGTTAAAGAACTTAGAGTAAGTGTTGGCGTGATGCCCTTAGGATATAACGCTACGCACGCGTATAGTGTAGGCCCTGCAGGTGCAGTGGCTGCAAGAAATTATTCTCAATACACTGATCGCCACTTTGGGGAATATCACTTACCGGCCAGAGAAACAACTAGCTTTGCGTCTACTGACAATATGCCATTAGATATAAGTCGCGATGTTCAAGTGAATGTGCATAATGTAATTATGAATAGCAATAGCAATTTACCACATGCAAAATACTGGCAATCACCCAAGTCTTTATTCCATGCTATTACTAACATCAAGCGAGAAGAAAGGGTTATTTTCTGGGCCAGAAATCCATATCTGATAGACATACTAACTATATATCCTAAGCCATTAATTATAGACCCAGTATCTATATATCAGAAAGAAGCCTTGAGCTGTGCATCGTTGTACTTGAGTGATTATCTTGCTTATGTTCCATATGGTGCTTTAAGTGATGTAGTCCCCAGCCCTGTTCGTTATACTAATAGTGCCAGAAATTTATATCCTGATCATAACAGTATTTTGAATAATGGATCTATATGGCCCAATGCCGTTATAGATGCGGGTGCAGTAGGTGACCTGCTTATTACAAGTAATTATACGTCAGGTTACGTTTATTATAGAATAGATAATCAAGTAGTCTGTGTATTGCCCCTTTCTTTTGGTTTTCCGATAGGTGCTATCGTTGAAGCCAGCGGCTTAGGTTACGACAAATGGTCATATCATATATGGGACGTCAGCCATTGGTTTTCATACAGTACAAAGTGGGGTGCCCAGCATTTGCCTGTACCTCGCCGATGGCTAAATCACATGGTCATGTATACTAATACTTTGCCAATGCTTGCGTTCGCTCTTGAAAAGCGATACCATACTGCTAGTAACACCGCTTCATATTACACAGCGATCCTGCAGCTACTCAACCCTCAAACTTTCTTCTTAAGTATGTATGGTAATCCTACTCATACTATGTTATACCTGTCTCATGTGTTAGGTTCTTCAGCTTATAACAACAAAGTTGTCCACGAAATGAGATTTGACATGGATTTGTTGTACAACTTGAGTGATACTGTGACTTATGACAACTATTGGCCGCATATGCAGCATACTGAAGTAAACATGAGAAAAGAAAATGAAAGCATTAAAAAGTTCCTGGCCTCCCCGCATCACTATTATACCGTAAAAGCCTTATTAGAACCAAGATATTATGATTTATACACACTAAATACTAGAACGTTACTTAGTTACAATAGGTATGACAATTCAGCTGGGCTTTTTAACTACAGTGATTTAGATGTAGTTACTGCAATATACCATTTGGTCTCTGGGATTATCACAAGACTGCAAAGTCTATACTGGACTAAGAGAGATTTGCTCTTTACAACTACGTACAACATAATTGACCATGCTTATCATCCTTATATCCAACTCGTAAACACCGCACCTTTCTATGATATTCAAGTGGTTAGTGGCATAATGCCTGTTCACCATTACGAGTGGCTTGGAGGATTATATTTCTTGCTTAACAGTGCTGTTTATATCGTCAACCATAACGTCCCGCCCTTACAGGTAGAAGACGCGAGAGTACAACCCAGAATACTGATACAAGAAGCGACTTATGTTCCGGTTTTTTACACTTTTAACACTAGCCTATCTACACGGCGATTATCATTATATAGAACCGCTATATTTGCAAGCGATATAGAACCACATCCTGTATTCCAGTATAAAGGGGAAAGCACAATTTTTGATGATGCTACTGTCCACACAAGCCCACAATCAGATATAGATATCGCTGATTCAATATTTACTAAAAGCATGTATAACATAGAGTTTAATAATGTCATAGTTAGTAATAGGATGCAAACATCACTCAATGATATGTACATGAAAAGCTTTGTTTTTGACTTGTTTTATAATACATCACCCAATGCTAGTTTCGAATTCCGATTCAACCTTCCTAGTTACAGTTTATTTTACCTAGAGTTTAATGGCTTTGGAAGATTTGAGTGCAACGCAAATTATGCTGATTTATTAGTTCGTAATCCGATGCCGTGGTATATTTCTATTTTACCATACTACTGGCCTATAAATAAGTATTGTGCACCGTGTACTTCATATTATGGTAGTATGAGTGCGGTCAAACTTTTAGGTGATGATGTTAATATGCTATTCCGCTTCCCGAAAGAAATGAAGATTGTGCTTACAGACGATAATCTTATAAATAACATGTATGCTTTGAGTGTACCACCGTTATTTGTAAGTAATTATGCTATGTGGTCGAGGAGCATGAGCGTTTATTTCAGTATTGCAGTAGATGCATTTAGTCAAATTAGTTATATAGATATAGCTGGTTTCCCCGATACATCTGGGCAGTTAGGTTCATATAGCATATTAGGAGTGGAGGCTTCTGGATTATTACCAAGAGCATTTAATATGACTTACAACACAAGAGGTTATAATATATGGAACTTTACACATAGAATAGACTTTTTCTGGTTTTCTTGGATTTATGAGCTTAATTATTTACTTTGTAGTGCACGATCACATGCATCTATGTTCAAAACTCCGGGTGATTTTTATTCTAGTGATCTATCTATTGTGCGTATTAAGCAACCTGTTTTGCGAGCTAACACAATTTCGCACTATATGTACGACCCACTATATCTAGATACTGGGCGTGTTTTTATTAGACCACGACTTTATTCAACAGGTCAATTGTATAATTTGAATCCTACATCTAATGAAACGAAACGTGATATGCCGCTTTTTGTGATTGCAGATGCTATATATATGGACAACCCAGGTCGTTATATGACAACGGGTTCCGATAGAAATTGGCTTAGAGAGTTATATAGTTTTGACCACTTGCCTAATCCTGATTCTCCCATACAGTTTTACTATATGAACAGTGGTTTTAGTGTTGGTGGCGACGATAATTGGGGTTGGGTTCAAATCCCATCGGGATACCGCACTGGTTCCAACGTAATGACGAGGCCATATGGTGGGTACGACCAAGCAATCATCAAGCAAGGAACTGGGGCTTCCGTTGCTAACTTTTACCATCTTGTAGAGGCGGAGCCATCAATGACGCGTCTTTGGAGCATTCAATGCGGTCTGAATACAACGCCTCTTACAAGAACAGGTGACGAACTAACCCACGAGTACGGTGTCCCCGTAAGTAATAACCACATGATTACATCTCACGGTCTACACTATGAGGCTACAATAGTAGATTACTTCTTGGGTAACATGTTCCTGTATAGAGAAAACGATAATAACTTATACGAAGGACATCCGTTGCCTCACCCTAACTTCATCATATTCGGTAAGTCTGATAATATTTACAAGTTCCTTGGTAACCCTGTGCCAGAAGTCACATACAGCGCTCCACCGATGTCTTACACTATAGAAATAGGCCTTAGACTCTATACAGCTTTGAATAGTACTGACGGTACAATAAACAAGAATCAATACCAAAACATCACCATTAGGCCATACCAGAAGCATCTGGCGTTTTCGACCGATACGTCTGTACAACTCCATGCATATAGTTATGAACATTTGTTACAAAACAGCTGTTTTGCTCAGCATGCATTCCCGGCTATGGTGAGGAATAAACACGACATAGACTACCATCATCAGGCGGAGTACGTGTTCAGTAACGGTGGTATCTTCTCCAACATAGCATCCAGCTACATGAAAGCTCAAGCACAAAACCCACCTTCAAGTGGTGGCGGTGACTCATACGTAGAAGTTGAATTCTAAACATGGATTTTGAAAAGTTGCGAAATAGTATTTCAATAGTTGATGTTGTTAAATCTTATGGTATTGATCTTAAAAAAGTAGGCCGCCAATATAGAGGCTTATCACCGTTTAATAAAGAAACTAATCCATCTTTTTTTGTAGTACCTGATAAGAATATGTTTAAATGTTTTTCCTCTGGGCATGGTGGCGATGTTATCAAGTTTGTGGCTCTAAAGGAAAATGTTTCTTATGTGGAAGCTGCTAAAATCTTATGTGAACGATATAATATCCAAACTAGCGAAGATAACAAGTACAAGAATAACCATTTATACTTCAAGCGGCAAATAGCCAAATATCTCTCTCAAGCATTGCTTAAAAACACAGATTCTGCTTGTTTTCATTATATTAAGAAGCGGTTTTCCTTTTTAGAACAAGATACTATAACTTCTATTATAAACAAGTTCATGATTGGCATATGGGATTCTAGGGTGTATGAAGAACTTGTTACTCTTTATGGCGAGCAAAGGATTAAACGCATGCGCTTCCCTAAAACGGACAGGAATAGTTTTATTGTACTCCCTATTATAGAAAACAATAAGGTTATAACATTCATGTTTAGGGCGCTTACCGATAATTCAGAGTATAAATATATATATTCCGCAGAACCCAATAAGTCACTTGTTGATGTTGTTTATAACTATAATCCTCACGATTCAAATACTGAGGTTTACGTAACCGAGGGTATCTTTGATGCTATCGCACTATACGGTATAGGCATAACAAATGTAGTTTCGCTGTTGGGATTGAACATAAGTGATAAAAAGCTGTCTAAACTGAATAAATACAACATAATAAATCTCGCTTTAGACACTGATCGTTCTGGATATAAAGCCTCGCTAAAAGCAGCACAATACTTCATGCTTCAAAACAAAATCGTATATATACTACTAAATACACCTTATAAAGATGTAGATGAGGCTATAAAAGCTGGTATTTACAATAAAGATAATATAAAACATAAAAAACAGCTAATAACTACACATATATATACCAGAAACTATAAATCTATTGATTTAGAAGCGCAATATAAGCAGTGGATTAAAAAAGTAATTAGTGGCATAAAAGATAGTGATATAAGGTATTTATATAACAAAAGTATTTACGAAGCCATTAAGCAAAAACCTCTGGATAATAAAGAAAGTTTGGGTATAAACAAACTACTAGAAGCACTAACTACTCCGTCACTTAAGCTAGCGTTAGCCTATATAGTAGATGTGATAGATGAAAGAGAGAGGCACAATATGTTACAAAACATGAGGACAGATAAAAAAGAGGATGTAATAGATGATAGGCTTGTTAAACTAGTAATAGATAGTTTAGTCCATAGTCAATCAGACTGATTGCATGTTTTATTGATTTGGAA
>Ga0308389_1001659_pt1 | contig 14834 bp, 11 predicted proteins | sample Hotspr2Sample148_FD_202362 | JGI IMG/M metagenome (GOLD analysis project Ga0308389, IMG submission 202362) | Hot spring phototrophic mat microbial communities from Mushroom Spring, Yellowstone National Park, Wyoming, United States - 20040719_148 ... | reverse complement strand
GTGTAAAAGAAACGTTGCACCGTTCGGTAACTGCCCCCTTTTTCTGTCCAGCGGGATAGACCGGGCATGGTTACTCGTCCGGTCATCGCAAGCATGGCTATGATGATCCGGCTCAGCTGCCGCAAAGTTGTTTTGGAAACGCTGTTCTGTATCGATTGTAAAAGTGCTAAAATATTCATCGGAGGGTTTTTGTTGGTTAGGTTAGTCTTGGTTGACACAACTTTACTACAAAAACCCTCTTAATTCAGCCTATTTTTGGCGAAGGTATTGACCTTTGAGAAAGAATATCAAAAAACCAACCAATGCAAATCAACCATGCTGGAATACCTGAAACAATAATTAAGTGGTCTGCAATTGACCAAGGTAATAAATTAGTAATATTCAGTTGAAGGATCAGGGTATGATAGGCGAGAAACATGTAGGAAAAAACTGAAATGGTATAGCGAAATATCCATTTATAGTCACTATCAAAATTTGCGATCAGTGAAAAAGGAATTAGCCAGCTGAGATATTGGATTGAAAAGGCGTGGGTAAATGTAAGAAATGCTAGTACGATTGTAAAAAGATTGTTAGGTAAAAATTGGGCAGAAGCAACTCTCAACCAGATAATACCCAAAAGTGCTAAGGTGATAAATCGAGAGTTTTGTATAAACCAGCTAAATACCCCAGATTGATTTGTCAAGTTTGCAAATAGCTTTATAAAATAACTATAGCCCCAAACGCCAATTCCATGATTATATGTCAGAGCCACCTTAAGGACATTGAATAAAGACGAATCAAAAACCAGGATGTAAAAAATTATTCCAGTGAGTGGAATCAAACCCGTAACGCCAGAAAAAAGTAACCGGTCTTTTAAGGAGTTGTTATTTTTTATAAAACTTGGAAGAAATAAAATCGGCCAGGATTTTGTCAATATCGAAAGTCCAAAAAATACTCCTGAAATCACTGGTTGACTTATAAAAAAAATGCTCGCCATGACTAAAGCGATTGGAACAGAGTCGAATTGACCATGGTAGACGGAAACCAGAATTGATATAGGATTAAGTGCAAATAGAAGTGAATTAATACCTGCAATTTTATTATTCCATAGTCTAGAAGAGATAATGTAAATGAAAGTAGCGATTGTAGCATCCGCAATAATAGAGGCAGTCTTGATAAAAATTGTAAAGGGGATATGGATTTTTTTGGCAACAAGTACAGAAAATGCTGACCAGTACATTTGGAATGGCAAGTAGGGGTATCGCCCTTGGGTTTCTAAAGTTGTGTAAACATCTTTTTTTGCCAGTACTGTGTTCCCTACAATTTCAAAAGATTGAATATCAAATCCAGCACCTACTGGCAACAGAAGTTGAGGAATTATTCTCATGCACAAAGTAACCAGAATAATAAATAAAACACTTATAATTGGAAGTGTTTTATTTTTGAGATATTTACATAGACCTACAAACAAAAATAAAGAAAATAGGCTCCAAATTGTGCTGAAATATATCCAGACATCGGGAGGTAACATGAGTTCTCAATTTGAAAATTCGATATAAAGGGGTTCTATTGTTATCTGGATACTTGAGGATGGTTGTAAAAGTTGCCCTTCAGGATTTGTGATTTTAGAGGGCAGTTGAGGCAAATCTACAGAGTGGGAATTTCCATCCAAAGACCATACTACCCAAATTTGTGTGTTATCTCTAACAAACTCAAATCCCTTAACGCCGTTCGTCAAGTTTAACTCTTTTACAAACCGACTATTCAACAAAGTTTGTCTGGCGTGAAGATAGGAATTGTAAACCGGTTGTATAGGTGTTCCATCGGGTTTGATCAATCCTGAATTGCGCCAGCCCATTGAACTGTACCATAAATTGGCGCGTAATCCAAGTGATAGCGCAACAGAATAAGCTTGGGGTATGTAATAAGCTTTGGTCAATTCATAATTAGGATCATTTGTGCAGGATTCGCAAAGTACCGCTGATTCTGTGTTCATTAAGAATTTTTCACCAGCATTGTATTTCTGAAGAACTTCTTTTAGAAAATTTGATTTTGCGATAATTGTTGGACCTGTTGTGTTCCAACTAGAACTCCAATTTCTTATTCCATATTGACCAATTGAGCCATAATATTGGTCATAAGCATGAAAACTAACTCCATCAAAATAATCTTTGCCCTGATTTCTCAGGATACCTTCAAGAAACTTGGCAGGTTTGGGGTTGTTACCTACTTGCTGGCATGCTGAGAGATTACCACGAGGATCACAATCTAAAAGAAGACCCCCAACCAGTACAAGAGCATTGGGATTAGCAGATTTCACTCGTGGATAGACCACCTTGAGCATATCTGCATAATATCCACCTCCATAAAATTCGTCGTTATTATCTCCCCAACAACCAATGCCTGTACCTTGATAGTTAAAAAGCGCAGGATCAATATCCGGTTCATTCCAAATTTCGTAGTAAAGAATGTTAAAGGGGGGAGAGCTGTAGCGCTTAACCACTTGGTAAACAAATTCGCCAAATGCTTTAAATTTATCACGTCGAATAGGTCCACATTCACTATTAGGATACAAACGCGCCCACTCAGGAGTATTATTTATGACTAAAATTGTCCTTATGTGAGTGACGCTTGTCCTAATTAAATCTTGTTCAAAATCAGAAACCTTATCCCAGTTGTATTGTCCTTCAGCGCCTTCAATTATCGGCCAATATAAGTCTTTCCTTGTCCACGAAATACCCAATTTACTTATGCGATCAAATTCCTCGTTTGAGGCAATCCACCTTGTTTGCACACCAAATATCGTTTGAAGTGGAAATTCTTTTTGCACCGTGGGTAAATAAACCGTTGTTGGTATGGAACTTAAGTTGGTTTGCTGAGGTTTTATCTCATAGGTCGATGTTGGATGTTCTTGATCTAAACGATATGTAAATTCATTCGCTAAGGTAGTAGATGGTGCAAGTGCACATGAAACTATCGAAGAAAATAAGACCACAAGAAATAGGAATTTAATATCTTTACGTGTATTCATTTTTTTTCTCCTTCACGGCAAAGTGAGATAGTAATAATCAAGAATAGAGATTATCGAACTAACGAACAAAATTACAAACGAACTTGTTACCGCAAAAAAGTAAATAAAGTTCCCTCGATTAAACTCAAAGTGTGTGTATGGAAAATACCAACCCAAATGGAGAATGGTCATGGTTGGAATAATTGCTGGAAAAGCATATCTCGCGCCCGGTATAAAAATTATGTTTTCAAGAGAAGTTATTCCACGAAAAAATGTCATAATCCAAATTATGAAAGCAGACACTAAAAATAAAAGAATCATTTTTATTTTAAGATCTAAAGTCTGTTTATGGAATAGCAATTGTGAAAAAAATCCAATAATACCCAACAAGGTAATCATACCTAGTACTAGGTAGGGTCTTTTGATTGGAAATTTGGTGAGTGTGACATGTCCCCATCCAAATTTTGCCCAAAATGTACTTGTAAGTTGTTTGATTGTTGATCGGTAATACCAACCCGAATTGTTCAGGTCAAACAGAGATGATAGAATCAAATTTGGAGAATACAGGCCGCGGGTATTACTCATGACCAATATTGAAAATTTTGGATTAAAAAAGGGGGAAGTTATTTCAAAAGAGGGGTTGTCAATTTGATTTAATTTCATTAGTTCATCCCATATTCTGTTATTTGAGAAATTATGTGGATCTGGATTAAAATTGTTTGGAAATTCTCCTTCAATCAAGATAAGATTATCATAGTAAACTGAAATATCTTTTTTTGATGTTTTGTCAATTGGTTTTATCTCAACTCTAATGGTTTGATTCCCGCTAGCCAGAAATGAAAAATAAAAAAATTGTATCTCATTAGTGATAGTAATATACGGAAGGTCAATTTCTTTATTGTTCGTATAAATTCTAAAAGGGATAATTTTAAGATTGTCTTGGTTTGTCCATATGTGCCCCCCAATCGAGAATATAGAATTATCATTAATCGACTTCAAATTAACAAATTGAATTAATCTTGGTGGTGATTGATTGGGTGAAACAAATAATTCCAAAACACGATTTCCCCAAGGAGCATTGGAATAGGTAACACTGGTTGGTGTCAATTGGGTAGTTTGAGATGTCCTGAGCCAATTTCTTGCATCTCCCCAACGAATAAGAAATAATCCAAGTATAAAAATAATGATTATTGACCCAATAGATAGCTTCACAAGCAAAGTATTATCATTAGGAATTTTAGATAAAATTATGACAAGTAAAACAATAGGAATTGAAACAAGGAGTGTATCTTTAGTAAAGTAACATAGAACTAGAGTCAATAATAAAAAAAGCAACATTTTTATTGATAAGCCATGTTTTAAGGTGGATACACAAAGAAATAATAATAAACTAAAAATAAAAGTTGCACCCACATCGTCATTTACTGCTGTCATAACATCCACAAAGCTTGGGTGTAAAGTCAGGGATAAAGGTATCATTAAAGACAAAATGTGTTGGCGACCTAATGTCATTTCAATTATTCTAATAGTAATGACCAGTGTTCCAATGAATAGCATTAAAGATGTTACTCTTGCAATGTAAAGCTGGAATGTAACATCAGAACTTTTCAGGATAAATAATGGAATTGAAACAAACATGTAATATAGTGGCTTTTCATTTATTTGAGGATACCCAATCCATGGAGGTGTTGAAGTAGAAAGCAGGTTTGGTGGTTGAAGGTTGCCATTAAAGAAATTATTCTCCAGCATTGATGTAAGAATATCTTTCCTAACTGATGAATCAAAATCCCCTATTTTTGGTAATTTTTTATAATTAGCAATTAGCCAAGCAAATTCAAAATGACCCGGTTCATCTGGTTTTTGCCAGGGGGGAATATAAAAAGCAAAAAATCCCCCACTTAGTAAACCAAAAACAATAATTAAGTAAACTTTGCTTTTCATAATTAGTAAAATAAATTTAGAAGAAGCTAAATCATCATTGAATCGTGTAAAGTATTGATATAATAGGCCCATATTTTCCGAAGGAATTACCTGTCATTGTAATGTTGGTTAAATTTTATCATGAATTTTTTAAAAACTTTCTTAAGTTGGTTGCACAGGTTATTTTCGTTATCTCCTTCTCCTCTTCCACCACAACCGCAAGGTCAACCCCCACAGCCGATTACCCGCAAGGTGATGATGATCGTCTTCGATCCGTTTGTGCCTGAAGGCGGTACTCAGCGATTGAGTCAGTATTTGAACTGGTCGGATGCGGATGTACTGGCAAATCAATATATTCAAGACCTGCAAACCTGCTCGCATGGTTACCTGACGTATCAAATTGTCGAAAAAATGAGTGTGGATGGATTCCCGCTCAAAAAAGATGGCTTTGTGTATTCGGTGAGCGGGTACTTGCAGGCCTGGCAGAATCAGACCGGTTTCCATCAGCCGGACCTGGCGGATTATGCCAGAATACTCAGCGATTTTAACATCGTTCAAAAAATCAACAGCGGTATCGTAGATGAAGTCTGGTTGTTTGGGATGCCCTATGCCGGTTTTTACGAATCGGTGATGGTGGGAACAGGCGCGTTCTTTGTCAATGCGCCGCCGCTCGCCGCTGCCGGCGTTCAGCGCTCGTTTATCATCATGGGGTTCAATTACCAGCGCGGGGTGGGAGAAATGCTGGAAGCGTTTGGTCATCGGGCTGAGTTTGTGCTGGGGCGTGTATTCCGCAACCTGAGCGGTAATGCGAATTTGTGGGAAAGGTTCACCCGCTACGATAAACTCCACCCCGGTCAGGCGGAGTGCGGTACGGTTCACTTCGCGCCGAATTCTCAGATGGATTATGACTGGGGCAACACCACTTTCGTCCCCAGCCGCTGCCGAAACTGGCTTAAATTTCCCGATCTTTCCGATCCGCCTGTGATGGTCAACTGTGCCGAATGGGGCAACGGCGAGATCCGTCAACATCATATCTGGTGGTTGAGCCTGTTTCCGCACCTGACCGGCCAATCCAACGGCATTTCATGGAACTGGTGGGAGTATGTTGCCGATCCGGGGCGGGTGCAGTAAGAAAAATCAAAAAACTTCTGGGAGCAGCCATGACGAACCGTTTGGATGAATTTCAGGCGTATCGCCAGCGCATGAACGAGCGTATTTTGGGCATCGATCATCTTGGCATAAAACGCTTTTTCAACCTGGACACTTCCGCGTATCATGACGGTGCGCTGGACGGCAAGACCAAAGAATTGCTCGGGCTGGTGGCTTCGATGGTGCTGCGCTGCAACGATTGTATTGACTACCATATCCTTCAGTGTGTGAAGGCCGGCTGGAAGGACGAAGAACTCTACGATGCCTTCAATGTTGCCTTGATTGTTGGCGGGAGTATTGTGATACCGCACCTTCGGCATGCCGTGGAAACGCTCGATCTGGCGCGGCAGCAGAAGCCTTCCGCATGATCGTAAAATTACGGTTTTGGTGTACCGACTATCTTTTCCTTTGATAACCAGGCTTTGATTAAGCTAAAACCCAGTTTACCTGCCATTGCCAGATACATTAGCCAATTGATCAAAAAGAAGTATTCCCTGGCAAGATGTTTACGGTAATATAAAAAATAGCTACGATGCCATTCCATTATGGCTCGATATGGTTCGGTTCGTGAGCCACCTTGACCGCCAAAATGGGTGACTTCTGCAAAGGGATAGTAGTAAATCTTCCAGCCAGCCTGTCGAGCGCGGTAACAGTAATCGGCATCTTCCTGATAGGCAAAAAAATTTTCGTCCAGATATCCAATTTGCTCAATGACGGCGCGGCGAATGAACATGCACGATCCAGAAACAGCCTCTACTTCTGCAATTTGATTTTCCGGTAAATAAGTCATTAAATAGCCGGCAAAAGTGCGACTGGTGGGAAACAGGCGAGATAAACCGCTGAAATAAGTAATTGTGTCCCATGGACGGGCAGCGCTGCGGCGGCATTGCAGTTGCAAACTGCCATCCCGATTGAGGACTTTAGGACTGCAGATACCGATTGAAGGATTGGCCTCCATGAATTCATACAGTTTATCAAAGGCAAATGGATGAGGTAACGTATCTGGATTGAGCTGAATCAAGTATTTTCCTGTGGCTGCCTGTAGGGCTTGATTCATCGGCCTGCTGTAACCGAGGTTTTGATTATTTGTGATTAATTTGATTGTGGCAAAGTCTTCTCGAACCATTTGAGCGGAGCCGTCGTTTGAGCCATTATCTACTACGATCACTTCCGAACTTAAATTTTGAGCTGCTTGAGGTATGCTGCGGAGGCAATTACGCAAATACTCTCTGGCATTCAGATTGACAATACAAATTGAAATATCTGGATGGTTCATATAAAACACTATCGAAAGGGGATAACAGGAGAAATCATTCTTCTGAAGAATATCCAAATTTCTTCAAGTAAAGTATTGACTCCTCTCGATCTTAAAGTGTACAAGCCTCTTTCTAGCAAAGTGGGGTGTTTTTCAAAGGATATTGGGACAACCAAATTCGCGAAATGATGATTATGGTCTGTTTGAGCGAAGATTTCACCGGATATGGGATTAATGTTCGGATTAAAATGTTGGATGCACTCATTCAGAATGGTGACTATCTCGGAAGCCCGTTTCCATGGAGAATAATTTTTGAGCACATGATCCCGAGCCTTTTGTCCGATTTCTATCCGTAGTTTTGAATTTTCAATCAAAATTCGTAGAAACTGTTCCCAATCTTTTGAATCACAGGCAAGGTAACCATTGTTACCTGAATTAATGGCAAATTGAAATGCCTGTGTAGGGCTGGCAATGGTAGGGATACCTAATAAACCAGCCTCCATATACTTAATTTCACTTTTCGATAGTGAAAATGGATTATCTAAGCGCAAAGGAGCAAGATTGATTGAAAATGTGGAAAGAACCTGGGGAAGCATTCTCCAAGGGACAAAAGGTGTGCGGTGAACACGTTCCGCTGCATCTCCCCAAGAGTAATCTTTATTCAAGTGACCTGCCAGATTCAACTGCAGATGAGGATACTCGCCTAATAATTTTTTCAGCACGGGTTGAATCATAGCAAAATCTTTATCGTGAGTGGGGGTGCCACTGGCATAACCGAGGACAACATGATCACCTGTTAACTGGTTATTTTGTTGAATATTTTGAGCAATAAACAACATTTCTAAACTAAAGCCATTCCGATGTACCCATACTGGCTTTTGTAATTGCTTTGCCTGTTCAGCAAGGAAGTCCGTTGAAGCAAGAATGGCATCACAATGGCGTAATGTAATTTGGTTTCGTTCCAGATTTTCACGGTACAGTCTTAAACGAATGGGATCCTGGAAGTCAGGTGAGTCAATCCATTGATATGCTTCGGGTAAAAATATAAGGTCGTCAATGTCAGCGATGATGACTGCCCGGTTTTTTCTTGCTTTCTGAATCAACCGATCAAGATAAGCATCCCAGTTTACCCGTTGGAGGATCAGGATATTGACTTGAGAAATCAATTTTTGCACAGTTGGGGATGTAATGTGATTAACAGCACAGTTCACACCTGCCAAGCGGAGTTGCTGCCATAGATGAAAAGCGCGATATCGTCGGGTATCGCCTTGAACGCCGGACACTATCACAATAGCAGGTTGAGAATTCATTCCAAATTTAATATTTTTGGATTACCCCAAGAAGCAACTAATTAATGTGTTGATTTTCTCGGTAAGCCCGTACAACTTCACTAGCAGGGCCTACGGATTGTAACTGACCGTGAGCCAACCAGGCTGCACGCTGACACATTTGTTCGATCTGATGTGTGTTGTGCGAAACCAGCACAATAGTTGCGCCCTGTTGAAGGAATTCATCAATCCTGGCCAGACATTTTCTTTGAAATGCTTCATCCCCAACAGAGAGGATTTCATCCAGAATTAAGATATCGGGTTCAGTGTCAATTGCAACGGCAAAACCGAGCCGTGCCCACATACCGGAAGAATAAGTGCGAAGAGGTGCTTCAATGAACTCATGTAGCTCAGAAAATTCCACAATTCGATGAAATTTTGTTTCCATTTCCTTTCGGCTAAAACCCAAAATTGAACCATTGAGATAAATATTTTCTCGCCCTGTTAATTCTGGATGAAAACCCGCGCCAAGTTCCAAAAGCGGAACTACCCGGCCAATTACTACGACTCGCCCTTCAGTTGGCCGCATAACACGGGAAACTAATTTCAGAAGTGTGCTTTTGCCGGCACCGTTTTGACCGATAATTCCAAATACTTCACCTTTGTTAATTTCAAAAGAAACATTACGAAGCGCCCAAAAAGAGTTGTTGCGTACTTTTCCTTGCAGCCAGCGAATAGCAAATTCTTTGAAAGTGTTATATCGCTCTGCGGGTGTGCGATATCGAACTGAGACATTTTCTAATCGGATTACTACTTGATCAATACTCATAATTTCCTATATTCGATAAGAAAATTCATCCGATTTATAGGTAAAAACTACCCATCCAATCACAAGTGTAATTACTGCGATCAAAACTGCTGGAGTAAAAATCTCTGCAGTTGGTAATTTCCCATAATATATAGGTGCCCGATAAATTTCTAAAAAATAATACATTGGATTTAGATGAGTAATCCAGAAGCGAAATGTGTAGGGTAAAATACTGATCGGATAAATCACCGGTGTCAGGTACATCCAGCCATACATGGCTATGCCGTACATTTCTGCTACATCAGGATAATACACTGCAAAGGTAGATATCAACAAGCCTACCCCAAGCGCAAATGCGGCTAATAACAACATCGGGATTGGCAGGAAGAATACTGTAGCCCGGATTGGAACGCCGCTGATCAGATTGATTATTAACAGCGGAATTAGAGACAATAATAAGTTGACCAACCCGGTAGCAATAGCTGCAAGGGCAAAGGAAGTTCGAGGAATGTAAATACGGTGTAATAAACCTCCACCCCAAACCAAATTAACCATTGCTGCTGTGGTCGTTTGAGAAAAAAAATTCCATGCCAATAAACCGCTTAAAACGTAAGCAGGATAGCCATATTCAGTGTCAAAGCGAAAGATATGAGAAAAAGCAATCGTTAGGACAACCATCATCCCTAGGGGGTTGAGCATCGTCCAAGCAATACCGAGAACTGACCGCTTGTAGCGGGTCATAACGTCGCGGCGAGTGAGTTGAAGGATAAGATTCCGATAATGAATTACCTCGCGCAATTCTTCTAATGGCGGAGAACCGCGAGCAGTGCTGTCGTAGTATAATTCAGTTTTGTTGGTCGAAGTCTTGTTAGAGTGCATGTTAAATATCCTGATGAATTATAAATCTAAATCCATGGATTTTGTTAAAAAGATTAAGAATTTTCTGGTAAGTGTGTGTAGAGAACAATGGCTTGGTTATGCCTTGTTATTAATGTCGTTTTTCATCAGTTTGATTAATTTCCAAAACGGCGTATTTGTAGATGAAGAAGATAATTTGTTGATGGGAAGTTTCATCCTCAAAGGTTTTTTACCATATCGGGATATATTTTCTCACCATTTCCCATTCGCATATTTTTGGACATCATTTGTATATTTATTCTCTAATGAATCAATTTTATTGGCTAGATTGTCTATAACCCTTTTTCAAATCTCAGTATTTCTCATTTCTATGCATTTATCGGGTAATTATTTGGTTTTTGGTTTCGTTTCCCTTGTTTGGAGTGTATTGAAAATTTATTATTGGGGAAACATGGTTTTGTATCATTCATTGGCCGCGCCCCTTGCAACTTGTGTGTTTTTGTTAACGTATTTAATATTAATTTCGTATTCTATTCCCACTTGGAAACATGCGCTTGTTCTAGCAATTTTTTCCGTATTGTTAATTCTACTTACTCCATTCACTGTATATGGATTGTTTTTTGTTTATTTGTCGTTATTTATAAAAAATAGAAAATTTGTATTTGAGTCGCTTAAGATAATGTTATTGTTCTTTTTGGTTTTCGTGCTTTACTTGATATTAACTGGAAGTTTTATGGATTTTGTTGATCAAGCAGTTCTTTTTAATTTAAATATTTACAATAAATACAATTCTTTCCTGAGAGAGCAAACTCAAGGTGGTTTACTATCCGTCTTAGGTAATATACATAACTTTTTGGGTATTGGAAATCGAGATTGGTACAACTTTGATTTGTACAAACCGTTAGTATTAAATTATAGCGATATAGACAAATGGATATTCACTGGATTTCACTATCGAATTGCCTGGATTATTTTGTTCTTCGGTTCTTTGTTCGAAAGAAAGTACTTAGCGGCTTTTTTTAGCTTGTTTTTTGGTGCCTCTTTGCTATCTATTGGTCAATGGGGCTTTCATGGTCAACCCTTTATATTGACATCTATTGCTGTTTCTACGACAGTAATACTTACTTCGATTAGAAGGGGAAATAAAGGTGGTCTAACGAGTTATATATTTACGTCTGTGAGCGGGGTAATTTTGCTTTTTTTTATGATGTGGTTAAGTTTTCGATTGGTTGAAAATATAAACACCCCGAGTATTTATAAATCCTACCGAAATTACTATGGAGAACACATTGAGATCGCTAATAAAATCAGAAAGTGGACATGTAATAGAAAAGATGTAAAACTATTATACTATCCAGCTGGTTACCGACAATATTTCTTTACAGGTTTGTTGCCTTTGACAAAATATACTGCTTTATATCCTTGGATTGCTGATATAGCACAGGATGATATCATACAAGCCTTACAGAATGAAAACGTTTTTGTAATTGTCTATATTGAGCCCATTGATGTGTGGGGGATAAAAGTCGAAGAGTATCTCAGGCCTATGATAGGATTTTTGAAGAGCAGATATAAACAAATAGATGACTGGGTTTTTGTTTCACCCGCGCTTTATTCGGCGTGTCCTGTTCTGATTCAAGAAATTGATATAAATTGATATGGTGAGATGATGTTGATAAAAAAAATTTCTATCTCTATTCTTGTTTTCCTGTGGGTTTTTATTCTTTCTGGATGTTCACCGTTGTCTTCACTTGGACAGCTAGAAAATTCAGACCAAAGTTTTTTTTCGGATCGTAATCAAATAATTGGTCAAACCTTCACATCTCGTCAAAATGGTCTAATTGGTATTAGATTATTCGTGAAATCAACTGAAAATGAGGTGATTCAGGCGGCTTTGAGGGTTTATGACTCTCCCCTTAAAAACAGGAAAATAATAGAGGTGGAAAAGGACGTTTCCACGACAGAAAATGGGGAATATTTAGAGTTTATTTTTCCCTATCCTCTTAATTCTTATCTTCAAGATTATTATTTTGAAATTTCTATCCAATCAAACGGAAAAGTATATTTTGGTGGTTCAGATTTATTTTCCTATGAAGACGGGAGTTTATATATCAACTCTCAACCAGTGGATGCCCAGTTAAGTTTTATTCCATTGCATGATCCTTTTTACTTGATGATTGGTTTGGTTAGACAGGGATTTGATTGGGTATTATGGCTGCTTGCCGCAATCTATCTTTTTGCGCTTCCCGGTTATGCAATCTTAAGGTTGCTTATCAAACAAAAATGGGAGGGAAATTGGCAATTAAAACTTTCTATATCATTAGCTTTAGGCGTCTCAATATATCCAATTCTTTTGTTGCTTGAAGATCTGCCAGGGCTTAAGATCGGCGCGCTTAATGCGTATATACCTGGTGCATTGTCATCAATTTATTTTATGGGTAAGTGGTGGAAAAGTGGTAAAAAGATAAATCTTGATTTTATAAAACATCTAAGCCTAATAACAATAGCATCGTTATGGGTTTTATTTTCGATCATTTTCACGCGATTTTGGGCAATCAGAGCGCTTTCCTTGCCAATGTGGGGGGATAGCGTTCATCACACTCTAATTTCCCAATTAATTATTGAGAATGGAGGATTGTTCAATTCCTGGCAGCCCTATGCAGAAATGGAGTCATTGACCTATCATTTTGGCTTTCATGCTAATGTTGCGGTCATAAGCTGGTTGACGGGAGCTGTTGCATCACAAGCCACCTTAATGGGTGGGCAACTAATGAATATTTTTGCAATTATTGTTTTGTTTCCTTTGGCGTGGAAAGCGTCTCAAAGAAAAAAAATAGGAGGAGTTGTTGCCTGGTTTGTTGCAGGATTATTGAGCTTCATGCCAATGTTTTATGTCAACTGGGGACGATATACCCAACTAACGGGTCAAGTTTTGTTACCTGTGATTGTATTTCTGCTTTGGGAAGTTATTGAAGATGGCCATTGGAATTGGAGAATCTCAATAATATTAGGATTTCTTTCTGCTTCTCTGGCAGTTACTCACTATCGGGTGTTTATATTCTTGCTAGCAGCTATTCCTCCCCTGTTGTTATATTACAAGAGAGAAAATATTCAACCTCTTATTATGAACCTTTCGTTAACGGGGTTGGTTGGATTTTTGCTCTTTCTCCCGTGGGGTGTACGCTTAATAGGAGGTAAGTTGTCTCAGAACTTAATCACTCAAGTTTCTACTCCACCAAATGCACTGGGGGATTTTGCAGGGGAATATAACCAGATTGGAGTTTTGACGAGCTATTTGCCTGCATGGCTTTGGCTTCTGTTAGCGGTATCGATTCTTATCGGCATGTGGATGAGGGAGAAAGGTTTTGTGTATATTCTTGGATGGTGGTTGATTGTTTTGTTATTAGCCAATCCAGCATGGGTAAACTTACCAGGAAGCGGTGTATTAAGTAATTTTGCGGTTTTTATTGCAATCTACATTCCGACCAGTGTACTTCTAGGTGCAACATTCAGTAGAGTGATTTTTGCAACAGGAACGCAACTTTCCAATAAAGTTGTAAAGATTCTGTTCTTAATCGGCTTTTTACTTCTTACTTTCCCTTATGTGCGTGATAGAATTCGAGATGTGCATCCCCCTCAGTATGCAATGGCTACTCGTTCAGATATTCGGGCCGCGAAGTGGATTAGTGAGAATCTGCCAGCAGAGTCGAAAATTCTTGTTAATTCCTTCTTCGCGTATGGGGGCAGCGTAATTGTTGGTTCAGATGGTGGTTGGTGGATGCCCGCTTTGACCGGAAGAAAAATTAATGTTCCACCCATGCCTTATACTACTGAACAAGGGCCTTTTGTTGATTATGCTCAATATATTAATCACTTACGTTGGCTGATTGAAGAAAAAGGATACACGTCGTCAGAGGTGATTGACGAATTGAAGAAAAGAGGGATAGAATTTGCCTACATTGGTCAAAAGCGCGGTAGTGTCAACTACGCTGGAAGTATAATTATGAAACCTGAGGAAATGATTGAAAGCGGCTTCTATGAACCGATTTATCATCAAGATGCAGTGTGGGTGTTTAGGATTTTTGAGAATTACACCAATTGAGAAGTATTCTGATAAATAGTTATTATGTTGTATTATGCTTTTATTGCATTGAATACAAAGAATGGAAAACCCAAATGGCCTTGCCAGGGCCCCCAATATAAACTTGCTTTTGCATTGATGAAACCGTTTCCTCGAAGTTCATCTAAAATATCCCATCCAAAATTTTGAAAACATAAGGATCCGTTTTTAGATATAGGATTTCCATGAATTTCGGGGGGAAGAAGATTAACAACTTTCCCTTTTTCATCCACGAAAGCACGAATCCGTGTCGATTCTGTATCAAAGAAAAATGGGATTGTAAATACCAAGAGACCACTGAAGTTCAGACATGAGTTCGGACAGGGTGTTGAACAAGGGTGATAAACGCTGCGAAAACATCATCGAAAATGGCACGGCGGTCGGTTTTGGAGATAGGCCATTTCTGTTTCAGCAGGATAAATAAACCCGAATAGCGTCTCCACTTCTTGCCCTTCTTTTTGTTCAGT
>Ga0308389_1001658_pt1 | contig 14836 bp, 14 predicted proteins | sample Hotspr2Sample148_FD_202362 | JGI IMG/M metagenome (GOLD analysis project Ga0308389, IMG submission 202362) | Hot spring phototrophic mat microbial communities from Mushroom Spring, Yellowstone National Park, Wyoming, United States - 20040719_148 ... | reverse complement strand
AGCGACTTGCTGTCGAGTAATCGCTTTCACACACGCCCCGCGCGCTGTGGCGTTCGTTTTAATGGTTTGGTGAATTCTCCACAGGAATCGTGGAAAGGTCCGTGGACAAAGCCTGTAAGCCGTTGTCGCGGAAGGATTTTCGATGACTGATCCAAAACTGACTTGGCCATTGATGTATTACTCAATCACTCTTTTCATCAATTGAGCGCACCAGTTCGCGCAGAATGTCCGTGATGCTGCGCCCCGTCTTGGCGGCGTAAATCTTCAGCTTCGTATGTTCGTCACGCTCCAAGTCGAAGTTCACGCGAACCATGTTTCGCTTGTCTGCTAAGTCGGCCAATCGCGGTGTTGGCTTTGCTGCGCTCGGGCGACCTGCTCTCATACCCAGCTTTCCACTCATCGGTTCAACTCCTTAGTTACTCATTTGGTGCAATTGAGTAAAGATAGAACTTCCTCAGCCAGTGCTCGCATTTCCTCGGCAGCTTCGCTCGTCGGCGCTTGGTCAATTGCCGTGGTACCGCTGGCCGCGCTGCTCGGGTAGATGACTCGCTGCGTGATGCGTGTTTTCAGGATTGGCAAGCCGTACCCGGCCAGCGCCTCGAAGATTTCCTCGCCAATCTTGGTACCCTTGATCGCCCGGCTGACCACGAAAGCCGCTTTCAGCTTGCCGCCAGTAATCTCGATTCGCTGCTTGACCAAATCCACGAGGTCAGAGGTTGCCCAAATGTCGTATGGTGACGGCTGCACCGGGATCAGCACGAAATCGGCGGCCTTCATTGCCGACACGGCCAGGTCATGGGCCTGCGGCGCTCCGTCAATCACAACAAAGTCTTTCCGGGCCACGCTCTTTAGATCGCGCTCGATGGTTGGCCGGTCGATGCCCACCACGGGTACGGGTTGATCCTCGCGGACGGCGGCCCAATCGCGGGCACTGCCCTGCGGGTCGGAATCAACGAGCAACACGTCTGCGCCGGTAAGCTGCAGGGCGCGGGCAAGGTGGGTGGCGATGGTGGTTTTACCCGCCCCGCCCTTCTGGTTCAGTACAGCGATGACTTGCATATGCGCACCTTGAGCTATTGAGCGTTTGAGGTAAAAAGGAATTACTCAAACGCAGTATAGCATATTGAGGATTTAAGTAAAGGCACCTTTTGAGGATTTGAAGACGTAAACAACCCTCGATGAAGTCGAAGGCTTTAGACCCTGGCCTAGCCAGCAACGTGCGGGCTGTCGCATCCGCATCCCCAACCTTGACTGGGTGTTGATGCGCGAGTTGTTGCGAACGGGCTTTTCCAGATTCCATAGGCGCTTGTACGCTGATTTGGAGCTTGCATCGCTCGCTTGGACGCCATATTTGGGGGTAATAGCCTTGCGCCCGTTTACGCGGGTCGATCCTGGGCCTCTGCCAAGACTGGGCGCATGTGTTGCATGTAATCGAACAGCTGCGTAGAATGTTTCATGTAACTTGATTGGGGGCTTGGAGATGGCAACGACACCCGTTAAACAGCGCGTTCAAAAGCACCGCAATGCACTGCGCATGGCGGGCCTTCGTCCGGTTCAAATCTGGGTGCCGGATACGCGACGGCCAGACTTTGCAGAAGAGTGTCGCCGCCAATGTCTTCTGGTGGCTCAGGCCGACAGCGCCGATGCGGCCATGCGGCAGTTTATGGATAACGCATTGGCAGACGTGGACGGCTGGACGGAATGATGCGCGGTGACCTTGTAACCATCGCCATGCAGGGCGACTTCGGGAAGCCTCGTCCCGCGTTGGTAATTCAAGCCAACCATTTCAGCGAGCACAGTAGCGTGACCGTGCTGCCCATCACCGGCACGCTGGTTGCTGCGCCCTTGCTGCGCGTTACGATTCAGCCGACTGCAGAGAACGGCTTACAGAAACCATCACAGGTGATGGTGGACAAGGCCATGACCGTGAAGCGCGAGAGGGTCGGGCCAGTCTTCGGGCGCATCGATGCGGATACGCTGGTAGAGGTTGAGCGTTGTTTGGCCGTGTTCCTAGGACTTGCGAAGTAAAAACGATTGTAACTGTTCAGGTGCCCGATAAAAGGGCATCTGATCTGGGTTTGAGAGCGGGATAGACAAGCCTACAATAAGCGGCATGGAGAAACTGCCCGACCTGGCTGGCCTGACGCACGCGGAGAAAGACGCGCTCATTCATGCGCTGTGGGAATTGGTCACGGGGTTGCGCCAGGAAGTCGTCCGGTTGGCAGCGGAAGTGACCAGGCTGCAGGGGGAAGTCGCCCATCTGCGCGGGCAGTTGGCAAAGAACAGCCGGAATTCGAGCATTCCATCCTCGGCCGAAGGCTTGAAGAAGACGAAGTCGATGCGCAAGAAGTGAAGCCGACCGCCTGGCGGTCAGCCGGGTCATTCCGGTTCGACGCTCAAGCAAGTGGCGCATCCCGATCACGTGGTGGATCATCCACTGCCCGAGGTATGCGACGTCTGCGGCGAATTGCTCACGGGGCAGGCGACGACCGAAATCCGCCAAGTCTTCGATCTGCCGCCGGTGACAATGGCAGTGACCGAGCACCGGATTCACGCGCTGCGCTGCACCTGCGGCAAACTGCACCGCAGCGAATTCCCGCCCGAGGTCACTGCCCCGGTTCAATATGGCCCCGGCGTTAAGGCGCTGGCGGTCTATCTGACGCAGCACCACATGCTGCCCGTGGCGCGCACTGCCAACGTCCTTGCTGACTTGTATGGTGTGCCGATCTCGACCGGCACGGTTCAGGCCATGATCGGCGAGGCGGGTGAGCGGTTGGCCCCCACGGTCGCGCGGATCGCGGATGCGGTGGCCCAAGCGGATGTCGCGGGCGCCGACGAGTCCGGTTTGCGGGTGGCGGGCAAGCTCCACTGGCTGCACACCGCGGTGACCGACACCCTGACCTGGCTGGGTCTGCATGCCAAGCGCGGCAAGGCGGCGTTTGAGGACTTCGGTCTGCTGTATCGGCTCAAGGGAACGCTGGTTCATGACGGCTGGGCCTCGTATCGGGAACTGACCTGCACCCATGCGCTGTGCAACGCCCATCATCTGCGTGAATTGACCTTCGTCCATGAGGAATGCGGACAAGCGTGGGCCAAGCGCATGATCGATTTGTTGGTCTGTGCCCACCATGAAACGGTGGCCGCCCATGGCCAGCCGCTGACGGCTCTGCGCATCCAGGCGATCCGCACCGACTACGAGGCGATCCTTGCTGAAGCGGCCGCTGCCAATCCAGAGAAACCCGCCAGCGGCAGACGCGGGCGCACGGCGCAAAGCGTACCGTTCAATCTCTACCGACGATTGCGTGATCATGCCGACGATGTCCTGCGCTTCACGACCGATCCACGCGTTCCGTTCAGTAACAACCTTGCCGAACAAGCGATCCGCATGCCCAAGGTCAAGCACAAGATCGCCGGATGCTTCCGCACCACTGAAGGCGCACAGGCCTTCTGCACCATCCGCTCCTACCTCGCCACCCTGCAGAAGCAGCACTTCGACCTCTTCCAATCCCTCGTCCAGGTGTTCAAGGGCAACACCCCTCAGCCAAATTTCTCAGGGTAGCTTCCCCGGGGGCACCTGAACAGTTACCCTTTTTCCTTTTTTCCAGCGGCGCCAGCCGCGCCACCCCAGCCAGGGGGCGGCGAGCAGGGTAGGCAGCATGGCGTATTCGAGTGCGACCGCCCATGGGCCGGGGGCTTGCGTGTCGGCCAGATGCCGCGCCAGCACGGTGATTTCGCCGGACTCGATAAGGGCGCCGTTCAGAATGCGCATGCGCAGGATGACGAGCAGCCAGCCCAGCCAGCCGTGGCGGGTGTCGGCAAAGCGTTCCGGGCCGTGGCAGGTGGTGGCGCAGCGCGCTTCGGCGAGGCGTACCGGATACGGCCGGGCGGCCAGTTCGGCTTCATGCGCATGGCGGGCGGCTTCTGCCGCCGCCTGCGCCTCGGCCGCGCGCCGGGCGGCCTCGATCCTTTCGGCTTCGATGCGGCGTTGCAGTTCGGAGCGCATGGCTGCCGGGCCGGTCATTTCCGTTGCCTGATAGTCGCGGTGATCCATTTCAGCGTGCGCCGAGGTTGCCGCCAGCAGGGCAAGGGTGGTACCGAGAGCGAACCGGCGGCCTGCACTCATTGTTCTCCCGCGAGGCCAAGCTCGGCTGCATCGAACGTTTCGATCTTGCCATTGTCGGTCAGGCCGCGACAGTGCGGGCAGCGATCCAGGTGCGAAGTATCGAGACCGCGTTTTTCCATGATGCGCCGTACGGCGACGAGCGCGGCATCCTCGGCAAAGGCCTTCCCGCACTGACTGCATGCCGTCTGCTTGGGCTCGCGCTGCGGACGATCACGCTTGCTGTCCTTTTCAATCTCGCGCCAAGCATCGCCTTCCCAGGCCGCAATGGCGGCCAACTCGGCGAGATGCTGGTATGGCGTCGGAAGGCCCATTTCTTCGCAGGCGGTACGAATTTCGACGGCAAACCCGGGTAGCCAGGGTTGCAGGAAATCGGCGGCAAACTTGCGCGCCGCTTCGAATTCCTTGCTGGCCTGCTCGTCACGGCCACGGGCGGCGGCTTCTGCGGCGTGTGCGTAGCGCAGTCCCGTAAATTCAAGCAGACGGGAAAGGTGATCGGGCAGGTCGCGCAATTTCTCGGCCGGTTGCAAGCCGTAGCTGCGAAACACATCCTCGATGGCCTTGGAGCTTGGCCCCATCAGCGAGCCATCAAGGTGTACCGAGGCATTCAGGAAAACGCGGATCGGCGGCTGGAGAAACATGGCGCTATAGGTCTGGAGCAGCAGCTCGTCGCCCACGTCGGTGAGGCTTTCGCGCAAGAGTTCGGCCGGTTCGTTGCAGGCGAAGGGCAGTTCGTCCGCAATCTCGCCCAGGTCGTCGACGAGATCGCTGCGAAAGGCCGCAACAAAGTCCTTTTCCATCGGCGGCAGGAAGGCGCGCGCCAGACAGAGGTACAGGTCGGCCATGGATTGCAGGGTGTCGCTGTCTTGGTTCATCTCTTATTCCAAAAACAAAACAGGAGGAAACCGGGAGGCAATCGGTCTCCGCCACTATCCCGGCGCTGCAAGGGAATGCACACGCCGGGAGCCGCAAATAATTTGTCAGGAAACCGGAGCGTCGGTCAGACGCAGCTTCTTCTCGCCGAATGCGTAGATGGCCAGACACAGCGAGATGGAAAGCACCAATAGCATCCATTCTGTGAGCGAGGGGGCGTACTGCACAAAGCCATCGACCCACGCGCCCTTGAACACCGGTACCACCTGCCCGCCGACGACGAATTCGTAGCGGCCGATGAACAATCCTACCAGCACCAGGACAGCAGCGACGACCTGGCTGCCCACACCGGCGCGCGTGCCGGGGTTCGCCATCAGGAAGAAGGCGACCAGCATGCCGATGACTTCGATGGCAAACCAGGGCGAGGCCACCATCCAGTCGAAGGCCTGGAAGCCGTCCTGATGACTCCACAGTCCGGTGGCCGTGCGCGTCGTCAGCGCGAGGATGGTAATGCCCAGCACGGTGGCGAAGATCACCGGCATCGAGGCATACAGGGTCGATGTGGTGCCCTTGAGCAGATCCTGCAGAGCCGGCGGCATGGCATCGCGGTTGAAGCCGTAGGCGACGTAGCTCATCAGCACGGTCAAGGCAATGCCGGAGAGCAGCGCGGTGAGCAGGAAGTAGACCGGGATCATGCCGCCGAACCAGAAGGGCCGCATCGCCATCATGCCGAACACCATGCCGAGCATGGAGTGCGCCAGGATCACCGCGATAAACGAGGCAATGCCGAGTTTTTTACTCGCTGGACTGTCCCAGTCGCCGGCGTTGATTTTCTGGAACTTCAGCAGCAGGAACACCACGTAGGTCAGATAGAGCACACCCATCCAGTTCATCGGCGAAACGATCTGGAAGGAGGTCGGGATCGCCCAGAGCATGCGGAAGGGATGCCCGAGTTCGAACGCCAGTGACGTGAAGCCTGCGATCAGCGTAGCAAGTGCTAGCCACACGCAGCGTTTGGCGACGGGATAGAACTCCTTGATCCCGAACACCATGCCGAACGAGGCGACGAAGGTGAGGCCCGTCGAGGTCAGCACGAAGAACACGTAGGTGGCTACCGGCAGGCCCCAGACCACGCCGTCGCTGGTGGTGTTGAACGAAGCGTGGCCCTCTCCCAGCAAGCTCATGAGGACCAGCACCACGCTGATTACCGCGCCGGCGATGCCGGCGAGGGCGATGGTGTTGACCAGCCCCGAGGGGGCGGCCGTTGTACTTGCAGTATTGGACATGTGCGTTCCTCCTTATGCTTTCTTGCCGCGACGATCGGTCGGGATGGTGCCGCCGGCGCCGCCCGTGAGGTAATAGACCTGCGGCTTGTTGCCAGTGTGATCGCGCAGACGGACGCCACGCTTGTTGGCGATCATCTTGCTGACCTCGCTGTTCGGGTTGTCCAGATCGCCGAAGAAACGGGCGGTCGGTGGGCAGGTGACCACGCAGGCCGGGGTGAACTCGCGCAGCGCCGGATTCTTCGGGTCGAGATCGGGCGTGCCTTTCGGCGCCTTGCTGACGCGGTGGTAGCAGAAGGTGCACTTCGATACTACACCGTTGGGCTGGATGCCGACGCCGTGCTTCCAGTCGTCGCGATTGTCCGGCGCACGCCAGGGCGGGTTCCAGGAACGCTTGCCGTCGCCCTTGAAGACCTGCTTGATGTCGGGCTGGATCGGTGCTTTCTCGTCGGTGTAGAAACGCACGCCGTACGGGCAGGCGATCATGCAGTACTTGCAGCCGATGCACTTGTTCCAGTCGATCAGCACGAAGCCGTCCTCGGTCTTGTAGGTGGCGCGCGTCGGGCAGACCTCCATGCAGGACGGGTTCTCGCAATGCATGCACGGACGCGGGAACCACTTCAAGGTGCCGCTCGGAAACTCGCCCTCCTGGTAGAAGATCACGTCCTGCCAGTTCTCGCCGGGCAGTCGGTTGTTCTCCATGCCGCAGGCCGTGGTGCAAGCCTGGCAGCCGGTGCACTTGTCCAGGTCGATGACCATTCCCCATTTAGCCATGTTGTCTTCCTCCTCGGTTTAGGCCGGTTCGACCGTGACCTTGCCGGTGTAGTAACAGGCTAGGCCGGAGATCGGATCGGATACGTTTTCGCAGATTTCACTGGTGTTGCCCGGCAAACGGTTCTTCGCCCAGCGGCCCTGTGCCCAGTGGCCATGCTCTTGCGGCAGCACCAGTGTATCGGGCCGCGCCGCCGGCGAGTAGCGGGCGATGGCCTCGATGGTGCCGAGGTTGCTTTTGATGCGTACCTTGCCGTTGTTCTTGATGCCGCGTTTCTTTGCCGTTTCCGGGTGGATTTCCAGATAGATGGTGGTCTTGCCGCCCATGTTCGGCTGCGCCAGCGCGATGGCATGCGGCAGATTGGCGCCGCGTCCCTCAGCATGCATCGCCGTCTTTGGTGTCACCAAATGCAAATCGCCACCACCGGTATGCCTGGCAGGAATGTATTGCGGGAAACCGACGCGCTCCGGCGGGACGCCCAGCTTCTTCTGGATATAGTCGGCGTGTTTTTCGAGAAAGCCGGACTTGAACTCGAACTTGCCTGTAGGCGTCTTCAGTAGTTTCTCCTTAACCTCGGCCTCGGTCATCTTCTTGCTGTATGCCTTGCCATCCCACTCGTAGAACTCGCCGCGATACTGGCGCCAGAGGTAAGGCTTCTTGTACCAGACGCCCTTTTCCTTCCAGCTCTCGAAGCTGTTGACGCCGTTGTCGCCAGGATTCTTTTCGAAGCCCTTGGCGAGATGGCGCAGCACATTTTCGGTGTCGCCGATGGCCTTGTAATATTCGCCCATCGGCCCCTTCATGCGTTTGCCGATCTCGATCAGAATGTCGCCATAGACCTTGGTGTCATAGAGCGGCTTGATTGCCGGCGTGCGCAGTTGCGTCATCGGCCAGCCCTCGAAGGGATAGGTCGGCGCGTCCTGCAGGCGCTCCAGGTAGGTGTGATCCGGCACGATGATGTCGGCATACATCGCGGTTTCGCCGGGGAAGGGCGATGTGTCGATGACGAAGATGTCCTTGAGCGCCTCCTCCCAGGCCTTCGAATCGGGCGAGGTGAAGATCGGGTTGGTGTAGTAGAACATCGCCGTGTCCAACTTGTACGGCTTGCCGGCAAGGTGGTTCTTGGCACACTCCTGCATCATCGTGCCAGCCATTGGCCATTCCTCGCTGCCGGCCAGGTCGATGCGCGGCTTCTTGCGGTCGGGCGACTTGGCATAGTCGTCCATGTAGTCGTCGGCATTTACCGGCAGGTTGCCATAGGGTACGCCCATCTGGTAGAACATGCCGCCTTTGGCGAACATCGTGCCGGCCAGCGCGTTGAGCGCATGGATGCACATACCGGCATAGGTGCCGTTGGTATGCGCCGTCGGGCCGCGCTCCATGATCGCCATGGCCGGACGGGTGGTGCCGAACTCGCGCGCCGTAACGACGATGTCCGATTCGGCGATGCCGGTGATCTCCGCGGCCCATTTCGGGGTGGCGTCCTTGACGACCGCGTTCCACCATTGGACGAGGCCGTGCGTCCATTTTTCCGCGAAGCTGTCCTCGGGAATCGCCTGGCCGCTCTTGAACAGGTTGAGTCCGTCCTTGAAGTCGCCGACGAATTCCTTGTCCCACAAGCCTTCGGTGAGCATGACGTGGGCGATGGCGAGGGCCAGCGCCGCGTCGGTGGCCGGCTTGATCATCAGGGCGCGGTCGGAGGCCGCCATGGTTGTGCTCATGCGCACGTCGATAGAAGTAATACGCGTCTTTGGGCTCTTGGAGCGCATGTGGCCCCACATCTGCATCAGGTAGTTGTAGGGACGGAAGGCTTCGAGGAAGCCGGCGCCGAAGTTGAGGATGTAGTTGGTGTTCGCGTAGTCGTAGGCATTGTAGGAATTGTTGCCGTCGGTGGCCAGCTTGGCGCGCTTGCTGCCTTCCGCGCACATCGAGGCGTGACCGATGACGTTCGGCGTGCCGTAGAGCTTGGCGAACGTACCTTGCAGACCGGCGCATGAGGCCCCCCAGCCGCGACCGTAGAACAGCGCGAAGCGGTGCGATTCGCCCATGTCGCGCAGGCTCTGCAGGCGGGCGGCAATGGTGTCTAGCGCCTCGTCCCAGGAAATCGGCACGAATTTCGGATCTTCGTTGCGCCCCTTCTTCGGGTTGGTGCGCTTCATCGGCCCCTTGAAGCGGTCGGGGTCATAGAGGAAGTAGGTGCCGAGGTGTCCCTTCGGGCAGAGCTTGCCGTTGGCGATCGGATGATCCGGGTTGCCATAGATGGCATGCACGCGACCATCGGTCGTGTAGACATCGATGCCGCAGCGCGCGGGGCACTGGCCGCAGACGTTCTTGGTGATCGTGGTGGCGCCGCCGCTTTGGGCCTGGGCCTCGGATACCGGCGCCAGCGTGGCGTAGCCGACGCCGCCCGTGACGGCTGCGGCGCCCGCCGCCGTACCGGACGCTTGCAGGAAGCGCCGGCGGGACAACTTCGTTTTCAGAATGTCCATCATTCCCTCCTCTTGGTTGCAAATCACGCGGCCTACCCGAACAGGGCTGCCGCTCCTTCCAACAAATCCTGGTTCTTGCGGCAGGCGGGGCAGGTGTCGCCCGTCGCGCCGAAAAAGGCTTCCCCGCAGACAACGCATTCGCGCGCTTGCCAGCGGGCCAGAATCTCGACGACCGCGCCGCCGCCCGAGGCGGCGACGCGCAGCGCCTTGTCCGGGCAACCGCGCGCGCATTGCCCGCAGGCGATGCAGCGCGCGGCGAAAAATTTCAGTTCCGCCGTCCCATCGCGTTCCTCGCGCACCAGGGCGCCAGTCGGGCAGACTTTCGCGCAGATGCCGTGCGCGCCACACTCGGCCAGCGTGGCCATGGGCAAGACGCGGGCTGGCGTCATGCGCCCATGACGGGCGGCGATCGCCGTCAGGGCGGTCACGGTGCGCATGTGTTCGAGCGGAGCGATGTTGTCGCGCAGCACGATGGGAGTGTCGGCCGTGTCGCGCGCGGTGGCGATTCCGTCGGCACCGCGCGCGACGCTCCCCACCAGGGCGCGGAAGAAGCCACGCCGGTCCATGCGGATTTCACCGGCCGTCGTGGGTATGCCGGGCGCCAACGGCCCGCGCGCCGGCAGCGGAACGAAGCGTGGCAGTCGTTCCTCGGTGACGCCGCATTCGTCCAGCAGTTCGCGAACCTCGCGGAGCGCCGATCGCAAGGTGGCCATGCCGGTGCCCGCCATGCATTCCCCGCATGCGCCGCGATCGAGCAACTCGATCGTGCGTTCCTCCCGCGCGGCGGCGAGCTCGAACAGGGCGAGCAGCCAACCGACGCCGATACCGGCGAGACATGGCACGCGCAGGGCACCACGCGGCGAGTCGGCGAACGGCACGCGCCAGCAGTCGACCTGGATCGGGCCTTCTTCATGAGGCAGCACGGGAGGCAGGGCGAAGCCGTCGATGCTTAGCGCGCCCGTTGGACAGGCGGTGCCGCATTGTCCGCAACCGATGCAGCCGGCGCCGAAGTCAGGGTGTCCGCTGACCAGATGGATGATGCCGATGGGACAGGCATCGGCGCACAGACCGCACTCCTGGCCGGGAAAGCGCACCGGCAGGCAGGCGGAGGCGTCGAAGCGCAACCGTGCGTCCGCGTCGACGGGCCGATGGCGGTCGGCGGTTCTGGCGGTGGGGGGGAGAATATCCATGCGCATGGTTGGCATTCTGCAACATTCGTGCCATGCGGGATGTGGAAGGCTTGAACCTTAGACATAGCCTGGGGCGGCGCCCATGCGCTTGCGTTCCCTCTGGCGGTGCGGCGTTACGCGCGCGTAACGATCGCGCCGTTTGCTGCGCCGCAACCTGCTACGCTGGCGTAACGCCCGTTGCAGGCGACTTCACGCTGCGCGCGAAGCTGATATCATTAGCTCATGAGCGAAGTTTGTTTATCCCGCCGGCGCGTCTGCCAAGTCCTGTTGGCGGGCGCCGCAATGGGTTTGAGCGTGGCGCGCGCTCAGGGGGAAACGTTGCGCATCGGCTTGACGCCCGTGTTTCTCGACGAGCAGGTCGGTTTTCTCGCGCGCTGGCGCGCCTGGCTCGAGCGCAAGCTGCAGCGTCCCGTCGTCTTCGTGCAGCGCGGCAACTATCGCGAGGTGGTCGATCTGGTTCGCGGCGGCAAGATCGATTTCGCCTGGATCTGCGGTTACCCATACGTGCGCTACCGTGAAGAACTGCATCTGGTCGCGGCGCCGCTCTGGCATGGCCGACCTTTTTACCGTTCCTACCTGATCGTTGCCGCCGATACGCCCTATGCTTCGCTCGCCGAGCTGCGCGGCAAGGTGTTCGCCTATTCGGATCCCGATTCGAATTCCGGCTTCCTGTATCCCCAATACCGGCTGATCATGCAAGGCGAAAATCCCGTCAGTTTCTTTTCCCGCACCTTTTTCACCTGGTCGCACCGCGGCGTCGTCGAAGCCGTCGGCGTCGGTTTGGCGGATGGCGGCGCAGTAGGCAGCTATGTCTGGGAAACGCTCGCCGAGATCAAGCCGCATCTGACGCGACGCACGCGCGTCATCGAACAGTCGCCGGAATTCGCGCATACGCCTTTCGTCGCCCGCCCGGGCATCGACAAGGATGAGCTGCGGCGTTTTCGGGCGCTGCTGCTCGAGATGGGCAATGACCCGGAAGGCGCGGAATTGCTGCGCCTGATGCGACTCGACGGCTTTGGCGTCGTGCCGCCGAAGATGTATGACGGCATTGCGCAGATAGCGGCGCGGGTGCGGCGATGAAACTCGGCTTCGACGATCTCAGCCTGCGCTGGAAGATCCCGCTGCGCGTGATGTTCGCCGTGCTGGGTACGGCGTTCGCGGTCACCGCCGCGCTGGTGGCGCGCGAATACGACGAGAGGCGCCAGAATCTCGAAGCGCACGCGAAGAGCCTGGCGCGCGTGCTGGCGAACACGCTGGTGGCGCCGCTCCTGCATGACGACGTCTGGCGCGCCTGGGAGATCATCCAGTCGGCCGCCGACCCGTCGGCCATCGCGCCGGAATTGCAGGCCGACGTGGTGCTGGTCACCGACAACGAATTCCGCGTCTTCGTCTCGAACCAGCCGCGCCGCTTCCCGCTCGGCAGCAGCCCGGCCGCTCAGAGCGGCACCTATGGCCGCTTGCGCGCGGCGCTGCTCGAAGGCGACCCAACCGTGCAGAAAGTCGTCGAGCCGGCCGATGCGCAACATTATTTCGTCATGTCCCCGCTGGTCGCCGACGGCATCGCGTTGGGGCACGTGATCCTCGGCTATGCGAAGATCTCCTTCCTCCCGCGCTTTATGGCGCAGGTCGGGCAAGCGCTCTTCGTCACGATGCTGGCGTTGCTTTTCATCATGCCGATCTCATGGGTGTGGGCGCGCCGCACCGGCGCCCCGCTCGTGGCGCTCGCCGCCGCGATGCGTCAGGTTCCCGAGCGCATCGAGGCGGCCGAGATCCCCGATCTGCCGAAGACGCGCGACGAGATCGGTCAGCTCGGCGAGGCTTTCCAGCGCATGCTCGCGGAGCTGAAGCGCAAACAGGAGCTCGAAAACCAGATGCTCGTCTCCGAACGACTCGCCGCCGTCGGGCGCTTGGCCGCCGGTATCGCGCACGAGATCAACAATCCGTTGGGCGGCATGCTGACGGCGATCAAAACCTGGCAAAAACACGGCCAGCCGGATGCGATCGCGATGCAGACCCTCTCGTTGCTGGAACGGGGGCTGACGCAAATCAAGAATACCGTCTCGGCGCTGCTGGTCGAAACCCGCACGCAGGATCGCTCCTTCGAGCCGGCCGACATCGACGATCTGTTGATCCTCGTCGAAGGCGAGGTCCAGGCCCGCGCCGTGCATATCGACGCCGCGGTGGAGATCGGGTCCGCGCTGCCGCTGCCGGCGACGCTGGTGCGCCAAATCCTGCTCAATCTGCTGCTGAATGCGATCGCCGCCGCGGGCGACGGGGGCCAGGTCAGCCTCGAGGCGCGCGCCGCGGAGAACAAATTGTTGTTGACTGTCGCCAACGACGGGGAATATATTTCCGATGAACAGATGCCATTTCTGTTCGAGCCTTTCACCAGCGGACGCGAGTCTGGGCATGGTTTGGGGCTGTGGGTCGTTTATCAGATAGTGCGCCAGTTGAATGGCGGCCTGTCCGTCGAGAGTCGCCCAGGTCGCACGGTCTTCAGCATCGAGATCCCGTATGCGCTGTCCGACTGACAGAGAACCGCGCCTGTGCCTGATCGAGGATGACCCGATCATGGGCGAATCGCTCGCGCGCCTGTTCGCTCTCGAAGGCTTCGACGTCGCCTGGCTGCAAAGCGCCGCTGCGGCGCGCGGGGCGTTACTCGCCGAGCGTTTCTGCGTGGTGGTCAGCGATATCCGCCTGCCGGACGCAGACGGCGGCGATTTGTTTCTGGAACTTGCGGCGCAGCGCGCGGATTTGCCGCCTTTCCTGTTTATGACCGCCTATGGCGCCATCGACCGCGCCGTCGAGCTGCTCAAGGCGGGCGCCGCCGATTACGTCACCAAGCCGTTCGATGTCGATCAATTGGTGCAAAAAGTGCGGGCGCTCGCCGAGAGCTATGGCGCCGGCGGCGAGGCGGGCGATACGCGTCTGGGCGTCTCCGCTGCGATGCGGCGCATCGCCGAATCGCTGCCGCGGCTCGCCAAGCACGCCGCGACGCTGTTGATCACCGGCGAATCGGGCTCGGGCAAGGAACACGTCGCGCGTCTGTTCCATCAGTATGCCGTCGGGACGAGCGGCGAATTCGTCGCCGTCAATTGCGCCTCGATCCCAGAAACGCTGATGGAGGCGGAGCTGTTCGGCTATGAAAAGGGCGCTTTCACCGGCGCCACCCGGGCCAAGCGCGGTCTCATCGAGCAGGCGCACGGCGGCACTTTGTTTCTCGACGAGATCGGCGAGATGCCGCTCTCGATGCAGGCGAAGCTACTGCGCGTGATCCAGGACCGCCGTTTTACGCGGCTGGGCGCCGAAAAACCGCTGGCGAGCGATTTCCGCCTCGTCTGCGCCACGCATCGCGATCTGAAGGCGATGGTCGAAGCGGGACAGTTCCGCGAGGATCTCTATTACCGCATCCATGTGATTCATCTGCGCATCCCGCCGTTGCGCGAACGCCCGGACGACATTCGTTGGTTCGTGCGCCACTTCATCGAAGAATTCAATCGCCAGCATCCCAACGAACGCCGCCGCCTCGATTCGCGCACCGAACAGGCGCTGTTGAACTATTCCTGGCCTGGCAATGTGCGCGAGCTCAAGCATGCCGTCGAACGCGCCTGCATTCTCGCGCACGGCCCGCTGCTCGGGCCGGAGTCGTTTTTCGACGATGATCAGAAAGGCGATGCGGCAGCCCAGCCGGTCTCCGCATCGTTGGCCGAATATCTGATGGCTTGCGAACGCGATTATCTGACGCTGATGCTCGAACGGCATGGCGGACACATGACGCGCGCGGCCGAAGCCCTGGGCATCACGCGCAAGACGCTGTGGGAAAAACTGCGGCGCCTGGGCGTCGCGAAGGGCGATGAAGTCGCGGGATGATCTCGAAAAACGCGAGCAAATGCCAGCCCATTGATCACACAAGCTGCGTCTATTCGCCGATAATTCGCTGCGGGGGGCGCATGCCCCGCGCTGTTTCATCCCCATTTCCCAAAAGGACAGCCAAGGTAACTGTTCAGGTGCCCCCGGGGAAGCTACCCTGAGAAATTTGGCTGAGGGGTGTTGCCCTTGAACACCTGGACGAGGGATTGGAAGAGGTCGAAGTGCTGCTTCTGCAGGGT
>Ga0308389_1001650_pt1 | contig 14855 bp, 12 predicted proteins | sample Hotspr2Sample148_FD_202362 | JGI IMG/M metagenome (GOLD analysis project Ga0308389, IMG submission 202362) | Hot spring phototrophic mat microbial communities from Mushroom Spring, Yellowstone National Park, Wyoming, United States - 20040719_148 ... | reverse complement strand
GTTTCGCCAAGCGTTGCACGGTCGATGCATGTGTTCGCGCCAATTTCCACATCATCTTCAATCACCACGATTCCGATTTGTGGAATTTTCTTGTAAGAGCCATCTTTTTGTGGTGCAAACCCGAATCCATCAGCACCAATCACACTTCCCGAATGAATGATAACACGGTTGCCAATTTTTGTGCCACTATAAAGCGTAACATTTGGATAAATGATGCTGTCGCTTCCAATTTCGCACTCGTCGAGTATGACCACGTTCGGATAAATCTGCACGCGCTCGCCAATCGTGCAATTTTTTCCAATGAAGACATTTGCGCTAATGCTTGCGCTTTCGGGAATCGGCGATTGCACAACGGCAGTCGAGTGAATTCCTCTCTCTAACCCTTCACGCTTCGGCATCAACTTTTCAAGCACAAACACAAAGCCTGTGTAGGCATCTTCCATCACGATAAAGGATTGATTTTCTTTCGGCTGTTTGTGAGCAATCTTGTTGGAGAGAATGACAGCGGAGGCATTTGTTTCAGCAAGATATTTTTCATACTTCGGATTAGCGATGAAAGCAATATCTCCTGATGTTGCGTTCTCAATTTTGGCAACGCGCTCAATCTCAATCTCATCGTCTCCAATAACTTCAACGGAAGTGAAGAATTGTGATAGGTAGGATTTAATTTCAGCAACGCGCATGGTTGGTTTCGTGAAAACGATTTTTGTATATTCGTGGCTCTTTTTTTGAGCGGTTTTTAATTTTGGGTGCAAATATACGCTAACATCGGCGCGAACTTCAATGCTGAAAATCATCAAAATTTTTGCGGGTCGTAGCAACCGTGCGTTGGCGGAAAAAATCGCTTGGCACTTGTCGCTTCCGATTTGTCGTGCCGATTTGAAGAACTTTTCTGACGGCGAACTCTCTGTTTCGTTTAACGAGTCGATTCGCGGCAGTGATTTGTTTTTGATTCAATCCACGAATCCGCCCGCTGAAAATCTGATGGAACTTTTGATTATGATTGACGCCGCCAAGCGTGCTTCTGCCAGTCGAATTACCGCTGTCATTCCGTATTTCGGCTACGCTCGGCAAGACCGTAAAGACCAGCCGCGCGTTTCTATCACAGCAAAACTCATTGCGAATTTGCTCACGACCGCCGGCGCCGACCGCATTTTGACAATGGATTTACACGCACCACAAATTCAAGGGTTCTTTGATATTCCTGTCGACCATCTCTACTCTTCACTTGTTTTAGTGAATCATTTCAAACAAATGAGGATAGAGAACTTGGTTGTGGCTTCGCCTGATGTTGGCGGCGTCAAATTGGCACGCAGTTACGCCAAACAGTTGGAAACCGATTTGGTCATTGTCGACAAACGCCGTCCCAAACCTAATGAATCGGAGATTCTGAACATTATTGGTGATGTATCAGGGAAAAATGTTCTGCTTGTTGATGATATGATTGATACGGCTGGCACGATTGTCAACGCCGCCAGAGCCATGAAAGAAAACGGCGCGCTCAACATCTACGCCGCCTGCACGCACCCAATTCTTTCTGGGAACGCAGTCGAGCGTATTGAAAACTCGCCGATTGAAAAAGTTATCGCAACCGATACCGTTGTTACGTGCCATGCGCCCTGCTCAAAATTGGAGACCGTTTCCGTTGCGCAACTTTTTGCCGAAGCCATCAAACGCATTTATGACGATAGTTCCGTTAGTTCGCTGTTTGATGAACCGAAAGTTTCAAACAAGTAAACTTACAATCACCAAATTTTTCAACTCAACTCACTTTGAATCCATGCAAACGATTACACTCGAAGCCGAACTTCGCACACCAAGCACAAAAGGCAAATTAAAAGAACTGCGCAAGAAAGGATTTGTGCCTGCCGTTCTTTATCACAAAGGTGATGCACCAGTTATGCTTGCCATCAAAGAACTTTCGCTTCGCAAACTCATCTACACGACAGAGTCGCACATTGTGAATCTCAAACTTTCCGATGGTACGGAACGTCAAGCCGTTATGAAAGACACGCAGTTTGACCCCGTTACTGATGTCGTTTCTCATGTGGATTTTCAAGGCTTAAAAGCGGACGAGAAAATCGAACTCGAAGTGCCAACCTTGTTCAAAGGCACGCCACAAGGCGCACTCAAAGGCGGCAAAGTTCAAGTTCTCATGCACAAACTTGCTATCAAGTGTTTGCCTGCCGATATTCCCGAACATTTGGAATTTGATATTAGCCACCTTGACCTTGGTCAGTCATTGCATATTTCAGATGCGCGAAAGGCATATGCTAATAGCAACATTCAGATTCTCGGCGAGGATACGGTTTCGATTGTAACGCTTTTTATGCCGAAGGCTGAAATTTCTGCCGCCAGTGCTGCAGAATCCACCGCCACCGCTGAACCCGAAGTAATTGCCAAAGGCAAAGAGGCAAAAGAAGCCAAGAAGTAACACTGAATCTCTGCAAGAATGAGGGTCAAGTTGAGAGTTAAGAGTTGAGAGTGAATCAAGTAAGAACCTTGTTGACTTGACCACTTTCAAGTTTTCACTCTTAACTTTCAACTGTTTTTAATTTCTCGCTTCGCTCGAAATGACTGTTAACTTCCAAACTCACTTTCCTTTTTTCAGCACAAAGAGATACTCGTGCTTGAAAATGTAGAACCCGCCTACGAGTGCGCGATACCGCCACAGCCGTTCCTGATTCTGCTTCGCACGATTTCCTTGCATATCTTTCACCACAATCGATTTCAACTGAAACCCTCGCTTTATGGCTTCTTGCATGGCTAAAAATCCCAACGGAATCCACTCTGAACCCTCATATTTATCACCGATAACGATTATCAAAAACCTCTCGGCACGAAGAAGTTGCGTTGTGTTTTCAATCACCTGTCCAAAGCCGTCGCAAAAAGCTTCAACAGTTTGCTTGTTAGATAAATCGTTAGGGTTATCGGAAAATTTGATGATGTCGTGATAAGGTGGGTGAAGCACAACTAAATCCACAGCGTCTTTTCCGATGTGCTTTAATGCGTCGCTGATTTTGTGCGTGATGTCCGTGCTTGCTGAATCTCCGATGATGATGTGATTTTGAACTCCGTGTGTGTTCGGCTCTGACTTGATTCTCGCTTTGGCTTTCTCTGCCACTTCTGATAAGAGTTCAATGCCGATTCCGTGCCGACCGAGCCGTTGCGATTCAATCAAGGTTGTTCCGCTACCCAGAAAGGCATCTAACACCACGTCGCCTTTTTTTGTGTATCGCTGAATCACTTGTCGGGGAATTTGTGGCACGAAATTGCCGTGATACTCGGCAGTGTGCGCACCGCTTCGGTCTCGCGATGGAATGAGCCAAAGGCTATCGGTCCAAATCTCCGTGAGCGATTTCCAATTCTCTAAATCAAGGTCGTTGATGGGATTTTGTCTGCGCTTTTTCGTTTTCTTGTTGGAACTGCTTTCTTTTGCAACGCTTGATTCTTGATTGAAGTCTTGCATCATTTGCTTTTCTGAAAAAGATTAGAACACAGATTCTACGGATTGAACCAATGTTGCGCAGATTCAAACCCAAAAAGAGATACTGAAACTCAATTTTATGGCTTTTCAGCGACTGCCATTAACCCTGTTCCTGTTTCATTGTTCACGCTAAAATCGAGTAGCATAAAGAGCAACGCAATCGGAAAGGTGAATAAGTAATAAATCGGTAGGAATGCAAAAAATGCTTTTGACACGCCAAGCAGTTGCATTGGATACTTCAAGGCTAAATGCCAATAAAGGTTTCCCCAAAAGCCGTAGGTGTAAGTGGTGCGAATGTTGGTGAAGCCTGCTTCGGTAAGTTTTTGTGTCATGTCCTCTGCGCTGTAACCGTCGCGCACGTGTTCGTCGACAAACGCCGCGCTTCCTTCGTGGTGGTCGTCATGGTCTTCGGCAAGGTCGGAAGGCGTATTGATGATGAGCGTCCCGCCCGATTTCATTGCCCGATAAAAATTCTTGAACACTGCCACATCTTCTAAAATGTGTTCCATCACATCAACCGAGAGAATCACATCAAACCTGTTTTCGTGCGTGATTTTGGTGAGGTCTTCAATCGCAAATGTAGCGTTGGGCAACTTGGCTTTTTTGAAAAAGTGATTGCAATCGTTGATTTGTTCTTCTTTCACATCAACGCCATATACGCTTGCGTTCTTAAAATTCTTTGCGATGAAATACGCATATTGCCCAAACCCGCTTCCCGCATCATACACTTGAATTTTCTTGTTGGAAAATTTTGATAGGATTTTTCTCAATTCAGACTTGACATACCACTCGCGAAGAAAGAGCAAGCCCAAAAGGAAGTAAAAGAGTTTGCGAAGCACGACGCTGTCTCTCACCACAGTGCCGATGCTCCGTTTGATTGGGTCGTATTGCATTGGATAAATTGAGTTCGATTAAAACTGCGTTTTATTTCGTTTCTTTTGAAACAAGAAGCGCAAAAAACGGCTTTTCTTCTTTCAAAACCAAACCACATCTGACGATGCAACCCAAACTCAGTGCCTACAACATCATTCGGCATAATTTCAACACCGCAATTCAGCATTTGGGCTACGATGAAGAAACATCTCTCTTGCTTCAAACACCCTTTCGCGAAATGCAAGTGAATTTTCCTGTTCGATTGGATAACGGCAAACTCAAAGTCTTTACGGGCTATCGTGTTCAGCACAATGGCGCACGCGGTCCGTTCAAAGGTGGGATTCGGTTCAGTCCGATTGTGGATTTAGATGAAGTGCGTGCGCTCGCGGAAGCCATGTCGTGGAAAACAGCGATTGTCAATGTGCCGTTTGGCGGCGGCAAGGGCGGCGTGAATTGCGACCCTCGCCTGCTCTCAAAGCGCGAACTGCAAGCCATCGCTCGAACTTACGCTTCTCGGATTCATCACATTCTCGGCGCGTATCGCGACATTCCTGCGCCCGATATGGGCACCAACGCGCAAGTGATGACTTGGATTATGGACGAATACAGCAAACGCAACGGCTACACGCCCGCCGTCATTACTGGCAAACCCGTTGAACTTGGCGGCTCAAAAGGTCGCGAACAAGCCACAGGGCGCGGTGTCATGATTCTCACCAAAGCCCTCGCCAAAGACTACCAAACCGATTTGCACGATTTGAAAGTGATTGTTCAAGGCTTTGGCAACGTCGGCTCGAATGCCGCAAAATTGCTTGCCCAAGAAGGCGCAACGATTGTTGGACTTTCCGATATTGATGGCGCGATTTATAGCGATAAAGGTCTCAATCTTGATACTGTTCTCGAACACGTCAAGCACACACGCACGGTTGTGGGCTTTCCTGACGCGGAACAAGTGAGCGGCGAAGCGATTTTAGAAAAGCCGTGCGATGTGCTTGTGCCCGCCGCCATTGAAGGCGTTCTGACCAAAGAGAACGCGCCGCGCGTGAAAGCGAAATTCATCATCGAAGGCGCAAACCTTCCCACCACTCCCGAAGCCGATGCCATCTTTGAAAAGAACGGCGTTCATCTCGTTCCTGATGTACTCGCCAATGCAGGCGGCGTTACGGTTTCTTACTTCGAGTGGGTTCAAAACTTACAGCAACTTTCGTGGGACGAAGCGGAAATCAATCTTCGGCTTGAAAAGCAACTCTTGCAATCGTATCGCGACATTACTGCCGTCATGCAAGAACGCAAGGTTTCAATGCGCACAGCGGCGTATATTTTAGGCATCTCGCGCGTCTATCGTGCCGAAGAATTACGCGGTGTCTAACAGTTGAATATCGTCTTTGAATGCGATACGTGATTTTCTTTCTGCTGTTTCCTCTTATCGCGCGTGGTTCGCTCTCAAAAAGTAGCGACCTCAAAAACGCACGCTACATCGTTACGCTCAACACACAAGTTTCCTTCGGCGGCGATGTGGCACGTTGCGTCGAAGATTCTCTGGAACTGCGCTCCGATACGACAATGCAACGCTTTGCATTTAGTGACATTGCCTTCATTGAGCGTCCGCCAAATCAAGTCGGGCGATGGATTTTCGGCGGAATCGGATTTCCACTTGGCGCACTGCTCGGCGGCATTACAGGCTTAGCGATTGTTTCAGGCGATACCGAAAGCAACCCCAAAGCGTTTGTCTATGGCATTGTAACGGGCGCAATTACAGGCACCGTGGTCGGCGTTGCCCTGTGGGAACAGATTGATTCCGACCGATTAAATGTTTCTGCCATTCCAACTTCGGAACGCAAATCGCGCATCGAATCCTTCATCAAATAATCTCATGAAACTTCTGCTGGCGTTTCTCTTTATCCCGATTTCGCTTCTCACCTCATCACTTTTCGCACAAGAGACTTCACTCGTTTTGATGGGGCTTGCCGCACACCCCGACGACGAAGACGGCGCAACCCTTGCTTACTACGCCAAACTTAAACGCGCCAAAGTGTATAGCCTTATTTTCACGCGCGGCGAAGGCGGACAAAACGAAATCGGCTCTTCACTCTACGACGACCTCGCCGAAATCCGCACCGAAGAAACTTTCCAAGCCGCCAAACTGCTCGGCGCAGAAACTTACTTCCTCAACTTCCGCGACTTCGGATTTTCCAAAACCGCTTCCGAAACATTTAGAATCTGGGGCGGCAAAGATGCCGTTCTTGCTCGAGTTGTCTATTACATTCGCAAACTTCGTCCCGATGTCATCATCACCAATCACGACACGATTACCACAAAGCCGTTTCGTCAGCACGGCAATCATCAAGCCGTTGGCATTTCCGCCTTTGAAGCCTTTGAGAAAGCCGCTGACTCAACCTTTCACCCTGAACAACTCAAAGATGGCGTTACGACTTGGCAAGTGAAGAAACTTTATTTCAGGTTGTTTCGCCCTGATGATTTGAGCAACCCGCGTTGGCGCGATTCGCTCGTGGAAATCAACACTTCTGAAAAACTTGATTCCACGCGCACGGTCTTGCAACTGGCGCAAGAAGCCCTCGCTAAACATCGCTCACAAGGCATGGATAAACTCACGCCGTCGCTCTTCGCTTGGTTTTATGCGCCACGACGGTTTTTGCTTGTCAGAAGCGATAAACCTTATCCTTTTGTGAAAGATGATTTATTCGGCGGAATTTCACCCTCGCCGCGCTCACCTCTTTCGCTTGCTGACTTTGCCGAACCGCCTCGCCCGATTTTCTCCATGAAGCACTTTCCTTCCGTTCTGCTCAAAACGCTTGCCACCGAAGAGGAACTCATCAAAGAAAAATCGCCGACCTACTCGCGCACGATTTTGCTTTCGCTTCAAAATCGCACGAATGAAATTCTGCCTGTTGCTCTCACCATTTCGCACAACGGTAAAGCCATTCTTCGCAAGCCTTATCTTTTCAGTGGCACTCAAAAATCTGAAATTCACGATACGCTCACGCTTACGCTTGAAAAAGACACTCGCCCGATTTCTTCCGAAATTCTGATTGAAGCCAAACCGCTCGGCGTTTTAGCGGAACGCTTGCCCACGCTTTCAGCACGCATTTTGCTTAAACCCATCACCGCACAGCGCAAAGAAAACTTGAACATCGGCTTGGTTAAAACCTACGACACCACGCTTGAAGACGTGCTCACGGCGTTTGAAATTCCCTTCACGCTATTGGATTCGCTTAAACTCATGCGCGAAAATTTGCAGAAGTATTCGACGATTCTTTTAGACCTTCGCGCCTATGGCTATCGGAGCGATTTGGTGAGATTGAATGAGCGGATTTTGGACTATGTGCGAAAGGGCGGAAATGTCGTTTGCTTTTATCATAAGCCACAAGATTGGAACATACAGGGCGATACAGGCTACGCACCTTATCGCATTCACATCACAAGTGAGCGCGTTACCGAAGAAGATGCGCCCGTCAAAGTGCTTCTACCAACTCACCCGCTTTTGAATGTTCCCAACAAGATTGAGGCACGCGATTGGGACAACTGGATTCAAGAGCGAAGCATTTATTTGCCCAGCGCAGAAACCGATAAAACTTCACCCAACTACTTGCGCCTGCTTGCGATGAGCGACACTGACGATACCCAACCCTCTACCTCGCTTCTGTGGACGAAATACGGCAAAGGCACTTACACTTATTGCAGTCTCGCGCTCTATCGGCAGTTGCGCCGCTTGAATGACGGCGCAGTAAAATTGTTTTTCAATTTGGTTTCTCAATAGCCTCTTCAAGCCACAAGTTTTCTGTGATATACATCACTTTGCTTTTTTTACACTTTTTTACGTTTTTCCAATCAGTTCATGACTTGTTTTGTTTAACTCTTAAACCTACAACAACTATGTTGAAGCACTTAACACTGATTGGACTGCTGCTCACACTCTCCTCTCACTCTTTGAGCGCGCAAGACGGCAAGAAAAACAAAGGCGGGTCATCAACACCGCCATCGAGTGAGGTCATCAGTTATCGCTTCATGCAACCCAACAGCGTAAGAGCGTGGTTTGGCAATGATGCGCGCAGTTTTCAAAATTTACAAGATGGTTCTGGATTCGAGTGGCCCGCGGGAACTGGTAAAACGGCTGTTTTCTTAGCTGCACCGTGGGTTGCCGCACAGTTTGAGGGCAATCCTTCGGATATTCGAACTGCCGCTGTTCAAAATATCGGGCGAAATGGAACAGAGTTCCGTCCGGGAAAAATTTTGCGTTCTGGAAATTCTATTCTCCCTGATGACCCAACCTTACCAAGATACAGAATTTATTATTTGAGGCAGGGAGATAATGCCAGTACGAATATCGACTATGCCCAATGGCCAGTTGCAGATGGCGCACCAGTCGATGCTAACGGGAATCCGCTGATTACGGGCAGTGAATCCATGTGGTATGTCGCCAACGACCTCTCCAACCGACGCTTCAGTTCCCAACCTCTCGGATGCGAACTTCAGCAATACATGTATGGCTTTGTAGGCACGAATCCTGCTCCCAACAATACCATTTTCATTCAGTATCGCCTTATCAACCGAAACATTCCTAACCCACAAAACCCGAACGCTGGGCTATGGAAGAACGCATATGTTGCGATTTTCAACGATTCTGATGTCGGAGAGGCTAACGATGATGTCGTCGGGTGCGACACGCTGAATGGTTTGGCATATACCTACAATGGAGTGCCCTCTGACGCTATATATGGATCTCCACCGCCGGCAGTTGGGTATGTCTTTTTATCTGGTCGCAGAGGCAGTTCACCCATCAGCCCCAGTGCTCATGTTCGTTTCGATAATTTCGGTGGTCCTACCGGAGAGCCTGAAACAGGTCGACCTGACCATGTCTATAACTTTATGCGTGGTCTTGATAAAAATGGAAACCCGCTTGGGAACACGGTTCCGGGCTCTCGCTTTATGTTTCCAGGCGATCCAGAAACTGGTCAAGGCATTATTGAAACCCAAGTTGGCGACAAGCGCAGTGTGTTAGCGTTTGGTCCTTTTGATGTTCCCGCAGGGGATACGGTTGAAATTACATATGCCGTTACGATTGCACAAGGCACCAGCCACCTCAATAGCGTGACTGTTCTCAAGCAACAAGCGGCTTCGATTCGCTCGTTTTTTAATACGGTGGGTTCTGCTACTCGCTTGCAAGCATTTGTCAATCGTGGCATAAGTCCGAGCGTGAACACGCCTTTTTCAATCTTTGTTCAGTCACAAGATGCGATTGGCTTTCCGCGCCCTGTTAGTCAAAACACCAATATTCAACTCTCGCTTACGTCGGGTTCAGGCACGCTTTCTGGCACGCTCAACCGAACAATTTCAGCTGGTCAGAGCGGTGTTACTTTCGATGGTCTTACCTACAACCAGGTGCAGAATGGGGTTCAAGTTACGGTTTCTCGAACATCAGGCGATAATTTGGCATCTGGGATTGTGAGTTTCAATGTTCTTCCTGCGGCTACATCGCTGTCATTTTCAGTTCCTCCGCCTAACCAAGCCGTTGTGTCTCGTTTTGTCTCTATTAGCGTATCGGCTCTAACTCCGACTAATACACTTGACTCGAACTTTATAGGTCCCGTTAGTTTGAACATCATTAGCGGACCTGTTGGTTCTTTACTCGGTGAAACAACCGCTATCCCTTCTTTTGGAAGGGCGGATTTCTTTGTTGGCTTTTCACGCGCAGGCACCTACACCATACAAGCCACTGGCGGAACTCTTGCCTCTCCGCTTGTTACGGTCAATGTTCTGCCCGGTGTTACTGCAAGACTTCCCCAATTAGCCAAGATTCCTGTCAGTTCTGAAAACACTATCCTGCCTCACTGCCAGTTGTTTGAAATTTCAGGGCTTGCTCCCAATACGACCTATCGGTATCGCGGGGTTGCTATGGCAAACACGAACTTTATTGTTCCGAACCCTGCTGGTTTCATTCGCCTTACACCACCTTATCCCAATGACCTTTCCGACAAATTTGGTCTTTTCACTACCAATTCTAATGGTTCATACAAAGGTTGGCTCATTTTGGAAGCGACGGGAACAGGTAGTTTAATCGGTAGTCTTCAAATCAACGATGGATCCAACAGTTCGGCGATTGCCTACACCTTACCGATTTCTGACCAGACTATCGGCTCAAACTATTTCGGAACATCTGGTCTTCGTGCTACGGCTGTTGTTGGTATTCTTCCTGCCACGCTTAACACGATTAGCACCGCAAGAAAAATTGTCGCTCTTTACGACAATGTCGGTGGCACCGGAAGACCGCTGACCACAACTTATGTCGAAGATGATAACACTCAACCGACGGGCTATCCGAATTTTTATCAGCAGTCTGTCAATGCGCTTAATGGTCGCTTTGGCACCTTGATTCGCAATCAACTACCGAATGGGATTCGCCGTTTAGAACTTTATGATTTGAACGGCACACGGCTTGCGTTTGCAACCTCATCAGACGGCACGTGGGGCACGACAAACACAGTTAATCCAAATGGCGGAGATTCATCGCCGCTTGTGATTGACTTCACGAACTTTTTGAGCACGCCTCGCGACCCATCGTCCGTCAAACAGCCAACGGAATACGCCTTGATGCAAAACTATCCGAATCCTTTTAACCCCACGACCATTATCCGTTACCAACTTCCGACTGCGTCTGTGGTTCAGTTGGAAGTGTTTGATGTCTTAGGCAAGAAAGTGGCTTCGCTTGTCAATTCAAAGCAAGCGGCAGGTGATTACTCCGTTCTGTTTGATGCATCGAATCTTTCCAGCGGCGTGTATTTCTATCGCTTGCAAGCGGGCAACTTCGTTCAAACCAAAAAGATGTTGTTCATTAAGTAATAGACTTACTACATCATTAAAAACTTGGTTTAGGCAAACTGACTGCAAAGCCTTACGCTTGACCTCTCCCTGTTTTGGCTTCGCCAAAACGTCCCTCTCCTTACAAAAGGAGAGGGACGTCGCACAGCGACAGGGTGAGGTTACATTCCCCCGCCTTACACAAGATTAACGCTCGGTTGCGCAGGTGCGTGTAAAATGCTTGCCTATTGAGCCGCCTTGCTTTGAAAGTGTCTTCAAGTGTTTCAAATTGCCCTTTTTGAACTGATTTTGAATGTAGTAAGCCTAATCTTTGCGTGCTGTATGATTCGAAAAGGGCGCAATTGTGTGCGTCCTTTTGTTTTTATGCCGATGCGTGCGTTGAACTCTCGCCTGCGATTGCTATCTTGCGATACTCCTTCTGTGAAGGGTTCTGCAAAGTCAATCTTTTCAAACACAAAATCACTCCAAAAATGAAAATCACCGTAGTAGGCGCGGGAAATGTCGGTGCGACCGCCGCCCAGCGTATTGCTGAAAAAGAACTCGCACATGAACTCGTGCTTGTCGATGTTGTTGAAGGTATCCCACAAGGCAAAGGATTGGATATGTATCAATCCGCTCCGATTGAACTCTTTGACACGAAAATCATCGGCACCAATGGCTATGAGGAAACCGCCAATTCCGACATTGTTTTGATTACCGCAGGCTTGCCCAGAAAGCCGGGCATGACACGCGAAGACTTGCTCAATATGAATGCCGATATTGTCCGCAAGGTTACCGATTCCGTTGTTGCGAAATCGCCACACGCAATTATCATTGTTGTTTCGAATCCGCTTGATGTGATGACGTATGTTGCCTATATCCGCAGTGGTTTCCCTGCCAATCGCGTGATGGGTATGGCAGGCGTTTTAGATACGGCGCGCTTCCGCACCTTTATTGCCATGGAACTTGGTGTCTCGGTGCAAGATATAAATGCTTTTGTCTTAGGCGGACACGGCGATTCAATGGTGCCAGTTATTAAATACACCACTGTTGCTGGCATTCCGATTAAGGAATACTTGATGATGCACTACAAAGACCCTGCCAAAGTTGATGAACGCCTAAAAGCTCTTTCTGACCGCACACGCAACGGTGGTATTGAGATTGTTAATTTCCTTAAATCGGGTTCTGCGTATTATGCTCCGTCTGCCGCTTCGGTGGAAATGATTGAATCCATCGTCAAAGACCGCAAGCGCATTTTGCCGTGCTGTGTTCGTTTGACCGGACAATATGGATTAGATGATGTCTTTGTTGGCGTGCCAGTTAAATTGGGCAAAAACGGCGTAGAGCAAATCCTTGAAATCCATCTTGATGACGAGGATTTGAAAGCCTTGCAGAAATCGGCACACGAAGTCAAGCAGAATTGCGAGAAAATTAAGTTCTCGTAACTGCTTTCTGCCCAAGAAGTGAGGCGAGGCTTGGGTCGGTGGGACTTGGCTTCGCCTTTGTGCAAAAACTTTTCCTGAAAAATCACGCACTCACTTGGATTTTTCACACGAAACCTCTACATTTACGGCTCTTTTTGAAAGTGATAACCGAAAAACAATGAAAATCGATACGTTAAGTTTCCGCACCTATTCAGCAAAACCGGGCGAAGTGGAACAAAAGTGGTTTGTTGCCAACGCCGAAGGTCAAACGCTTGGTCGCTTTGCTTCACAAATCGCCAAAATTTTGCGCGGAAAACATAAGCCACAATTTACGCCGCACGTAGATACTGGGGACTACGTGATTGTGGTCAATGCTTCTAAAATCCGCGTGACGGGTGGCAAGTTTCAGAAGAAAACTTACTATCACAACACGCAGTATCCTGGTGGCGCACGTTTTGAAAAATATCGTGATGTGCTTGCGAAAAAGCCTGAACGCGTGATTGAGCAAGCCGTGTGGGGAATGTTGCCGAAAAATTCACTCGGACGGAAACTCTTCCGCAAGTTGAAGGTGTATGCGAATGCCGACCACCCACACGCCGCACAACATCCTGTTGAACTTAAACTGAACTAATTGATTCAAGTATGGAAGAACTTCTTAATGCAACGGGACGTCGTAAAACTTCGGTTGCAAGAGCTTTTCTTAAACCCGGAAGTGGGAAAATCACCATCAATGGTCGGTCATTAGAAAACTACTTTCCAACCCAAGTTCTGCGGGACGATGCCATCAAAGCACTGACCGTAACGGATAACCTGGGTAAATTCGACATTCAAGTTAATGTTCAAGGGGGCGGAACGTCGGGGCAAGCTGGTGCCATACGCCTTGCGATTGCACGCGCCATTTTGGAATACGATGAAAACACTCGCGCTGTGCTTCGTAAGGAAAACCTCTTGACACGTGACCCACGTATGGTTGAACGAAAAAAATACGGTCGTCGAAAAGCACGCCGTCGTTTCCAATTCTCGAAACGCTAATTGTTCGATTTAATTTGAACTTTAATCACACATATCGCATTGCACATACCGATAAGTTTGTGCGCCGCACGGAGAGAGTGTCTCACAAGGGCTGTGAGATTCTCCGTGCGAATGCGATAGCGGTCTAACTCAAACAACTTATACTCACATGACGACTCGCCTTCAAATCGAAGACCTGCTCAAAGCAGGCGCACACTTCGGACACCTTACCCGACGCTGGTGCCCAAAAATGAAGCCGTATATCTTCATGGAGAAGAACGGCATTCACATCATTGACCTTAAAAAAACGGTCGCAATGGCAGAAGACGCTTTCAACGCTGTTGAAGCGATTGCTTCCACTGGGAAGGAAATTCTATTCGTTGGCACGAAAAAACAAGCCAAAGCTATTATTGCTGAACAAGCAACTCGCTGTGGTATGCCTTACGTAGCAGAGCGATGGCTCGGCGGAATGCTTACCAACTTTTCCACGATTCGCCAAAGTGTTCGCCGATTGCACTCGATTGAACGCATGGAAAATGATGGCACTTTCGATATCATCACGAAAAAAGAATGCTTGATGCTCACACGCGAGAAGGAAAAACTGGTCAAAGTTTTAGGTGGCATTTCTGAAATGACGCGCCTTCCTGCCGCACTCTATGTCGTTGATGTCAAAAAAGAACATATTGCTGTTAAAGAAGCCTCTTTGCTTGGTATTCCGATTTTTGCGATTGTCGATACAAATTGCGACCCTGATAACATCACTCATATCATTCCTGCAAACGATGATTCTATCCGCTCGATTGAATTGATTACAACAGCATTTGCAGACGCAATTCTCAATGCAACCACGGCTCAAAAAGAAGAATCGGTTGAAGAACCTGCAACGAAAGATGAATAAGTGGCTTTGGCATTTGAGCCATTCTGAAGTGGCGTATCGATGTTGACAAGTTGTTCATTCAAACGCTTCTTATACAACAATGGCAGAAATTTCAGCAAAATTAGTTAAAGAACTCCGCGATAAAACTAATGCGGGCATGTCGGATTGCAAGAAAGCCCTTGAACAATCAGGAGGCGATATTGAAAAAGCCATCGAGTATCTCCGCAAACAAGGTGCGGCGGTTGCCGCCAAACGCGCTGACCGTGAAGCCAAAGAAGGTGCTGTTGTTATCGCTTCTACACCTGATAACAAAGCCGCCGTTATGGTTGAGGTCAACTGCGAAACTGACTTCGTGGCTCGCAATGAAGGC
>Ga0308389_1001646_pt1 | contig 14879 bp, 20 predicted proteins | sample Hotspr2Sample148_FD_202362 | JGI IMG/M metagenome (GOLD analysis project Ga0308389, IMG submission 202362) | Hot spring phototrophic mat microbial communities from Mushroom Spring, Yellowstone National Park, Wyoming, United States - 20040719_148 ... | reverse complement strand
AGGAGGAAAAATGACCAAGTTTCAATCCTCACCGGCCTTGAAAGACCGGTGCAACGTCTACCGGGATTACCGGGTCCGGGGTGGCTACGAGTTTCAATCCTCACCGGCCTTGAAAGACCGGTGCAACTCTTCCGTCCAGCGAGGAGGCCGCCATTTCAGCGTTTCAATCCTCACCGGCCTTGAAAGACCGGTGCAACGAATGTGTGAGCGACTGCGTCACCAGACTATCCTTGGTTTCAATCCTCACCGGCCTTGAAAGACCGGTGCAACCAGCCCGGTAGAAGGGGGGAACCTATGGAATTCACGGTTTCAATCCTCACCGGCCTTGAAAGACCGGTGCAACGGGCTAAGGTGTTTAAGTGCTACCCTCTTGCGTGCGGTTTCAATCCTCACCGGCCTTGAAAGACCGGTGCAACGCCCGTTTCAGTATCTAGCAGCAAAGGCCTGCGTGAGTTTCAATCCTCACCGGCCTTGAAGGACCGGTGCAACAGATGCAGCACGCGCCCTGATGAATACGTGATTATCGTTTCAATCCTCACCGGCCTTGAAAGACCGGTGCAACATGCTGGTGACTTTGAAAAACGATTACCACAACACGTTTCAATCCTCACCGGCCTTGAAAGACCGGTGCAACGTTCGCGCGCGAGGTCCCGGGTGATGGCTTCACGCTGGTTTCAATCCTCACCGGCCTTGAAAGACCGGTGCAACGATTTTGGGCGGTGGGTAATCGCCCCGGCCCCGGCGGTTTCAATCCTCACCGGCCTTGAAAGACCGGTGCAACCTTCGGGGCGGAGGAGGTATTTTGTAATCTACCCGGTTTCAATCCTCACCGGCCTTGAAGGACCGGTGCAACGTGCTATCATTAGGGGCGTGCAGCCGCAGGGAAGCGTTTCAATCCTCACCGGCCTTGAAAGACCGGTGCAACCCAGTCGGCCGCGACGTCTTGCAAAGGTCTTTGTGGTTTCAATCCTCACCGGCCTTGAAAGACCGGTGCAACGATTTGGGGCGGTGGGTAATCGCCCCGGCCCCGGCGGTTTCAATCCTCACCGGCCTTGAAAGACCGGTGCAACCTTCGGGGCGGAGGAGGTATTTTGTAATCTACCCGGTTTCAATCCTCACCGGCCTTGAAGGACCGGTGCAACGTGCTATCATTAGGGGCGTGCAGCCGCAGGGAAGCGTTTCAATCCTCACCGGCCTTGAAAGACCGGTGCAACCCCTGAGGTGCGGGTGCTGCCGGACGGCGAGGTGCGTTTCAATCCTCACCGGCCTTGAAAGACCGGTGCAACACCTGATTATCACGTCTGGCGGCCTTCATCTTCATGTTTCAATCCTGACCGGCCTTGAAAGACCGGTGCAACGGGGGTCCCGGTTTCAATCCCCACCGCCACAGCGGGTTTCAATCCTCACCGGCCCTGAAAGACCGGTGCAACGCCTGCCGCTCAAGAAAGTGTCAAGTGGTCAAATAATGTTTCAATCCTCACCGGCCTTGAAAGACCGGTGCAACGCGCTTGACTATTACATTCGGGCCGCCCTCGAAGTTTCAATCCTCACCGGCCTTGAAAGACCGGTGCAACGCAGGGCTGAAAAGAGAAGGGCGCTCCGGGAAGTGTTTCAATCCTCACCGGCCTTGAAAGACCGGTGCAACGACCAAGAAGGCCCAGACGGGCCCGGTCGCTTGTCGTTTCAATCCTCACCGGCCTTGAAAGACCGGTGCAACCAATGCAATTCGAGTTGCACGGGCGATTCGCCCGTGCGTTTCAATCCTCACCGGCCTTGAAAGACCGGTGCAACGGGATCGTCTCAGGGCGGCAAAAGCCGCCCCCGAGTTTCAATCCTCACCGGCCTTGAAAGACCGGTGCAACGGGGCCCAGGCGTTGGGGTCGGGCCTTTCCCCATTGTTTCAATCCTCACCGGCCTTGAAAGACCGGTGCAACCACCCTGCTCCTCGCCCACGTGGCCAAGCAGGCGCGCGTTTCAATCCTCACCGGCCTTGAAAGACCGGTGCAACAGTGGAGGTGCGGGTAAAAGATGGAACTCATCAAAGTTTCAATCCTCACCGGCCTTGAAAGACCGGTGCAACGGGCACACCTGTTCAGGGTGTGTTACGCTTTGGGGGTTTCAATCCTCACCGGCCTTGAAAGACCGGTGCAACCAATCATTTTCCTTCCTGCACCTCCACTCAGAAACGTTTCAATCCTCACCGGCCTTGAAAGACCGGTGCAACGGACGCCCGGACAATGACTATATAAACGCCATGCTGGTTTCAATCCTCACCGGCCTTGAAAGACCGGTGCAACCCGGGGAATGACCCACCAGCTGGTGCAACCATCCGGGTTTCAATCCTCACCGGCCTTGAAAGACCGGTGCAACGACGCGATCGTGTTCAGGGCGGCCTACGCCCTGGGGGTTTCAATCCTCACCGGCCTTGAAAGACGGGTGCAACGACGGCACCCGGGCGGGCCTTTGTTACATAGTCCCGGTTTCAATCCTCACCGGCCTTGAAAGACCGGTGCAACTCTCCGGCGGCGGTTCCTGCAGCTCAATCCTCCCGGTTTCAATCCTCACCGGCCTTGAAAGACCGGTGCAACGCTCTCATTACGGGCTATGGCCCACTACGAGTTGTTTCAATCCTCACCGGCCTTGAAAGACCGGTGCAACGTTGGCGAGCCGCTGGAGGAGCGGCTCGAGCTTGTGGTTTCAATCCTCACCGGCCTTGAAAGACCGGTGCAACACGGTAGACGGCCTCGTGGTTACTGCGGCCGTCCCAGTTTCAATCCTCACCGGCCTTGAAAGACCGGTGCAACACGTGCCCTCCCCGCTGCCCGTACCTGCAGGCGGGGGTTTCAATCCTCACCGGCCTTGAAAGACCGGTGCAACATGTCCCCGTCGGCCAGCCGGGGCAGGTCATTCGGGTTTCAATCCTCACCGGCCTTGAAAGACCGGTGCAACAGGCTACACGCTCTATTACCACGACCCGGTCCTCCCGGTTTCAATCCTCACCGGCCTTGAAAGACCGGTGCAACGTCCTCGCGCTTTGTGGCCTGAGCCACAAGCGCGGAGTTTCAATCCTCACCGGCCTTGAAAGACCGGTGCAACGCTTGCCGCACAGTAAACTCTAGACCCCCGGCGCAGTTTCAATCCTCACCGGCCTTGAAAGACCGGTGCAACTCCGGATCCGCCCCACCGGCAGCCGGTACCCCGCCGCGTTTCAATCCTCACCGGCCTTGAAAGACCGGTGCAACAACAAACTCTTCGCCGCCTTTCTGGCGAAGAGCGTGGTTTCAATCCTCACCGGCCTTGAAAGACCGGTGCAACCCTGCCGCCCTGTACAAGCGCGAGCAGGCCACCGGGGTTTCAATCCTCACCGGCCTTGAAAGACCGGTGCAACCTTCTGCCGGGCCGCAGCCCGGCGGTGATTTTCACAAGTTTCAATCCTCACCGGCCTTGAAAGACCGGTGCAACGGGAGGTCCTACAGCGTTACCTCTACACTCCATCGTGGTTTCAATCCTCACCGGCCTTGAAAGACCGGTGCAACCTGGGATGCGGAGGTGGTCTCACCTCCGCACGATGTGGGTTCAATCCTCACCGGCCTTGAAAGACCGGTGCAACATTTTCCTGTTCCGCCCCTCTTGGGGCTGTGCAATTGTTTCAATCCTCACCGGCCTTGAAAGACCCGTGCAACCGTATGCCTCTCTAATTTATTACTATGCCACCTGGTTTCAATCCTCACCGGCCTTGAAAGACCGGTGCAACTTCAAGCGCCTTGCCGCTCATTGCGATGACTGTTTCGTTTCAATCCTCACCGGCCTTGAAAGACCGGTGCAACGCCGTATCGGGCGGGGGAAACTGACCGGTGGACTGTTTCAATCCTCACCGGCCTTGAAAGACCGGTGCAACTGGAGTTCGCGCGCTGGGTGGAGCTCGCGGAGAAGGTTTCAATCCTCACCGGCCTTGAAAGACCGGTGCAACCCGGCTTTCGGGTGTGTGGCGGGGCTGTAAAAAATGTTTCAATCCTCACCGGCCTTGAAAGACCGGTGCAACCTGAATGAATAGGCCGTTTTGGGCGGGCGTGATATTGTTTCAATCCTCACCGGCCTTGAAAGACCGGTGCAACTCGGCCTTCCCGCACAGCTTGCAGGAGGCGCAGGTGTTTCAATCCTCACCGGCCTTGAAAGACCGGTGCAACGCCCGGGGCGAAGAACCGGTGAAAAAGTAAGTTATAGTTTCAATCCTCACCGGCCTTGAAAGACCGGTGCAACCAGCTTGCAGGAGGCGCAGGTCACTCTCTCATGTGTGTTTCAATCCTCACCGGCCTTGAAAGACCGGTGCAACTGTGTCGATTGGACCGTTGACAAGGTCCGGGAGGGTTTCAATCCTCACCGGCCTTGAAAGACCGGTGCAACCTGAATTTTTTTCAACTCCGGGATTGCGGAATTTTTGTTTCAATCCTCACCGGCCTTGAAAGACCGGTGCAACGGCCCGGACCATCCCAAGGGCCTGACGGACTTCGGTGTTTCAATCCTCACCGGCCTTGAAAGACCGGTGCAACTTGTCCCACGAGTGGGACGATCCGGACTATCACCCGGTTTCAATCCTCACCGGCCTTGAAAGACCGGTGCAACACGATCTCGACCCCGGCCGTCTCAACGCCCTGCCCGTTTCAATCCTCACCGGCCTTGAAAGACCGGTGCAACAGGTGTCAAGTCCCGGCCTGCCCGGGCCTATAATTGTTTCAATCCTCACCGGCCTTGAAAGACCGGTGCAACCCCTATCTGGCCACCTGGGAAGAGGAGCTTCCAGGGGTTTCAATCCTCACCGGCCTTGAAAGACCGGTGCAACCTGTAACCCACCACCATATTCTCAATCTATTCCCCGTTTCAATCCTCACCGGCCTTGAAAGACCGGTGCAACCGGCGGTTGGAGGCCGGAGGTGTGTTGTACTGTGTGGTTTCAATCCTCACCGGCCTTGAAAGACCGGTGCAACCCCAACCCACCGAAAACCCCCCGGGTCTGGATCGCGTTTCAATCCTCACCGGCCTTGAAAGACCGGTGCAACCTTCTCGATCTCTCAGGAGATCGACCGGCTTGAAGAGGTTTCAATCCTCACCGGCCTTGAAAGACCGGTGCAACACTACGGCGGCAAGAGGAGGTAACACCATGCTAGTGTTTCAATCCTCACCGGCCTTGAAAGACCGGTGCAACGGGCCGGTGCAGGCCTGCCTTGTTCTCTGCGTCCTCGTTTCAATCCTCACCGGCCTTGAAAGACCGGTGCAACCGTCCGCGAGAAGCGGGCGGAGATCGTCCCACCGGAGTTTCAATCCTCACCGGCCTTGAAAGACCGGTGCAACGGCGGGGACGTTCGCCGGGCCATGCACCTTCTCGCGGTTTCAATCCTCACCGGCCTTGAAAGACCGGTGCAACACACGGTGGGCCTGACCTTGGCCCAACCCGGGCCAGGTTTCAATCCTCACCGGCCTTGAAAGACCGGTGCAACCACAATCGACTTTTACGGAGACCAAGTGTAGAAGTTTCAATCCTCACCGGCCTTGAAAGACCGGTGCAACCAACGGCTCACCCTCACCGTGTTCAATGGCGGAGTGTTTCAATCCTCACCGGCCTTGAAAGACCGGTGCAACCGTCCCCCCGGAGCTCCGCGAGGAGGCCCGCGGAGTTTCAATCCTCACCGGCCTTGAAAGACCGGTGCAACCCAGGTCACAGCGCCCTGAATCTGCGCCTCAAGCGTGTTTCAATCCTCACCGGCCTTGAAAGACCGGTGCAACGGCAGGCAGGTGGCCGTGATGGTGCCGTACTTGCGGTTTCAATCCTCACCGGCCTTGAAAGACCGGTGCAACCCGCCCGGGTAGCGGACCCGGGCCGTGGTGTTGTGAGTTTCAATCCTCACCGGCCTTGAAAGACCGGTGCAACGGAGGAAGAGGCATAGGGGCAGTGAACAAGAGTGGAGTTTCAATCCTCACCGGCCTGGAAAGACCGGTGCAACAGCTCCTCGGTGCTATCTGCGTGATCGTTACCTCGGTTTCAATCCTCACCGGCCTTGAAAGACCGGTGCAACCCCCCAGTCGTTGTCGCGCTCATAATGCGCGACGTGGTTTCAATCCTCACCGGCCTTGAAAGACCGGTGCAACCGTTGTCCCGACTGGCCGGTAGGTCGCGCCCATGAGTTTCAATCCTCACCGGCCTTGAAAGACCGGTGCAACATGCTGGGCATACTCACGGATGTCCCACACACGCAAGGTTTCAATCCTCACCGGCCTTGAAAGACCGGTGCAACTGTACGAAGCGATCAGAGTAAACGAAGTGATCGCAGTTTCAATCCTCACCGGCCTTGAAAGACCGGTGCAACCAAAGCCCGGCAGCCAAGGCCGGGCTGCATAAGGGTTTCAATCCTCACCGGCCTTGAAAGACCGGTGCAACGCCGACGGTCAATGCCACGGGCCACCCGGCCTTGGTTTCAATCCTCACCGGCCTTGAAAGACCGGTGCAACTCCGTACCACGGCATGGGCGTGGTGTTCTACATCCCAGTTTCAATCCTCACCGGCCTTGAAAGACCGGTGCAACGCTCGACTCTAAGGGTGCCCCCCTCAGGGTCGCGGTTTCAATCCTCACCGGCCTTGAAAGACCGGTGCAACGCGTAATGCCCGGGGCGAGGGACTGGTGAAGAAGTGTTTCAATCCTCACCGGCCTTGAAAGACCGGTGCAACCCCGGCCTCCGCCACCAGGCTGAGCGCATCCAGTGTGTTTCAATCCTAACCGGCCTTGAAAGACCGGTGCAACAATACGGTGTCGGCGATTTAGGGTGCCCGTTTTTGGTTTCAATCCTCACCGGCCTTGAAAGACCGGTGCAACTCTCTCTGCAGTTGGAGAGCTCCAGCGGCAGAGTCGTTTCAATCCTCACCGGCCTTGAAAGACCGGTGCAACCGCCGCCGCTAGGGCAGACACGATGAGCTTCTTGTGTTTCAATCCTCACCGGCCTTGAAAGACCGGTGCGTCACCTGGCATCCACCTTCAGGATATCATACTGCGTGTTTCAATCCTCACCGGCCTTGAAAGACCGGTGCAACTCGTTGCGGGCCTCAGCCTCCCGGGATATGAGCTTGTTTCAATCCTCACCGGCCTTGAAAGACCGGTGCAACCGGGATATGAGCTTGACCCAGCCCATCATGGCGTAGGTTTCAATCCTCACCGGCCTTGAAAGACCGGTGCAACAATTTTGTTGCGGAGGTGGGTTACAGGAGACTTTGGGTTTCAATCCTCACCGGCCTTGAAAGACCGGTGCAACCGACCTGCCGAGCTTCCGGTTCTCTGTCGGTTTCTTGTTTCAATCCTCACCGGCCTTGAAAGACCGGTGCAACACGTTCATTTTTTCTTCCTCCTCTGATTTTACAGTAGTTTCAATCCTCACCGGCCTTGAAAGACCGGTGCAACCGCGGATGAGCGCCCGGATCTGGCTATCACTCTTGGTTTCAATCCTCACCGGCCTTGAAAGACCGGTGCAACGGGCGCTTTGGCGGTCATTACCGCGATTTTTCCTGAGTTTCAATCCTCACCGGCCTTGAAAGACCGGTGCAACGTAGTCAATCGGTACTCGCTCGAAACGGCGCACAATGTTTCAATCCTCACCGGCCTTGAAAGACCGGTGCAACGGGAAAATCGGTCATGCCAGCGGTCGTTATAAAGTTTCAATCCTCACCGGCCTTGAAAGACCGGTGCAACGGTGGGGTGCCCAGACGCCCGGGCGGCCTACTGGGAGGTTTCAATCCTCACCGGCCTTGAAAGACCGGTGCAACCCGACCTTCCCCGGAAGGCTGGCGTGGACATAAAGGTTTCAATCCTCACCGGCCTTGAAAGACCGGTGCAACCGCCGCGTGGTGCGCCGATTGTGGTGAGCCGCTCTCGGTTTCAATCCTCACCGGCCTTGAAAGACCGGTGCAACCCCCCTGCCCGCCGAAGGGCAGGAGGCAAAAGGGGGTTTCAATCCTCACCGGCCTTGAAAGACCGGTGCAACAGCCCCGCTGCAGGAGATACAGTACCGGCTCGAGAGTTTCAATCCTCACCGGCCTTGAAAGACCGGTGCAACCTACGAAACAGAGGCCCTGTGGGCTGTGCTGCGCCACGTTTCAATCCTCACCGGCCTTGAAAGACCGGTGCAACGGCGGGTAAAACTTCCCGCCCCCCGGTAACTTTGAAGTTTCAATCCTCACCGGCCTTGAAAGACCGGTGCAACGCGAAGTGCGGGCGGACAACTCACTGTCCGCCCCGTTTCAATCCTCACCGGCCTTGAAAGACCGGTGCAACTTCGCGCGAAGAGGAGACGCCAATGAAAATCCTGGTTTCAATCCTCACCGGCCTTGAAAGACCGGTGCAACGCGCCCCCCAGTGGGCCAAAGTGGATGGTTCTGGATGTTTCAATCCTCACCGGCCTTGAAAGACCGGTGCAACGACGTACCATCGGGTTCAGTCAGCGGGTGCGTCTGGTTTCAATCCTCACCGGCCTTGAAAGACCGGTGCAACGACGCGATCGTGTTCAGGGTGTGTTACGCTTTAGGAGTTTCAATCCTCACCGGCCTTGAAAGACCGGTGCAACCGGCTGTAGCGGAGCACCCACACCGGGTCGCGGGTGTTTCAATCCTCACCGGCCTTGAAAGACCGGTGCAACGTGCATACACCGCGCCGCAATTTCGTGGGCGCGGAAGTTTCAATCCTCACCGGCCTTGAAAGACCGGTGCAACACGTCCCCCACACGGGGGACTTGAAGGACTGCAGCGTTTCAATCCTCACCGGCCTTGAAAGACCGGTGCAACGGCCGACGGTCAATGCCACGGGCCACCCGGCCTTGGTTTCAATCCTCACCGGCCTTGAAAGACCGGTGCAACATGAATGCGCGGCGGGCCGCCGGCCGCCCCTGGTGGTTTCAATCCTCACCGGCCTTGAAAGACCGGTGCAACTTTAGACCGCAGTGCATTATGAGAGGAGGCATTTGTTTCAATCCTCACCGGCCTTGAAAGACCGGTGCAACCCGATTGACTACTATGACGGCGCAGGCTGGTTGCGCCGTTTCAATCCTCACCGGCCTTGAAAGACCGGTGCAACAAGGCGAAGGCGAGGAGGAAGTGCAGGTTACCCGGGTTTCAATCCTCACCGGCCTTGAAAGACCGGTGCAACCTTCCGGGTCACATTCCTCACCGAGCCGCCTGTTGAGTTTCAATCCTCACCGGCCTTGAAAGACCGGTGCAACGTGAAAGTAGCACGGGCACTCGGCCCGTGCTCAGATAGGTTTCAATCCTCACCGGCCTTGAAAGACCGGTGCAACGACGCAAGAAGGAGGTGTCCCACTCCCGCAAACTCTGGTTTCAATCCTCACCGGCCTTGAAAGACCGGTGCAACGTAATCTGGGAGCCCGGCAAGTCGGATGAGGAGGTTGTTTCAATCCTCACCGGCCTTGAAAGACCGGTGCAACCTTCAAGCGCCTTGCCGCTCATTGCGATGACTGTTTCGTTTCAATCCTCACCGGCCTTGAAAGACCGGTGCAACAGCTTCCCCGCCACTCGCCCGAACCGGGAGGCCTTGTTTCAATCCTCACCGGCCTTGAAAGACCGGTGCAACGGCCGACGGTCAATGCCACGGGCCACCCGGCCTTGGTTTCAATCCTCACCGGCCTTGAAAGACCGGTGCACCGAACACGATCGCGTCGCTGTCCGGAAGGGCCCCCCTGTTTCAATCCTCACCGGCCTTGAAAGACCGGTGCAACATCTCCCGTTCGTGTTCATCGGGAGAATACGGGGGGTTTCAATCCTCACCGGCCTTGAAAGACCGGTGCAACGCGCCTCCTGCAAGCTGTGCGGGAAGGCCGACAGGAGTTTCAATCCTCACCGGCCTTGAAAGACCGGTGCAACGCGCAAGCGTATCCGAGGCTTGGCCGGACCGGGCCATCAACGTTTCAATCCTCACCGGCCTTGAAAGACCGGTGCAACGCGCGGTCTGGGAGGCAAGCCTGCTGAGCGTGGTTTCAATCCTCACCGGCCTTGAAAGACCGGTGCAACGGCCGAGTTCAAGGTCCCGGCCGTGGACGGCTGGGTTTCAATCCTCACCGGCCTTGAAAGACCGGTGCAACGCTCGGTCTGGGAGGCAAGCCTGCTGAGCGTGGTTTCAATCCTCACCGGCCTTGAAAGACCGGTGCAACGGCCGAGTTCAAGGTCCCGGCCGTGGACGGCTGGGTTTCAATCCTCACCGGCCTTGAAAGACCGGTGCAACCTCGGGCTGGGCGAAGACCACATTGTCACGCTGCGGAGTTTCAATCCTCACCGGCCTTGAAAGACCGGTGCAACATACACTTATCCTCCTCTGGGACGCGATGGATATGGTTTCAATCCTCACCGGCCTTGAAAGACCGGTGCAACTCCGATTCGGACACCACGATGCTTGAGGCCGTATTTGTTTCAATCCTCACCGGCCTTGAAAGACCGGTGCAACGCGGCGACGACATGCTGACGGCGCACCTGGCGCGCTTCGTTTCAATCCTCACCGGCCTTGAAAGACCGGTGCAACTCACTCCATGCCCGTGCTAATGGCCCGGCTCTGCTGGTTTCAATCCTCACCGGCCTTGAAAGACCGGTGCAACTGGATGCCAGATAACTGGCTCCTCCTTTATTGTTCAGTTTCAATCCTCACCGGCCTTGAAAGACCGGTGCAACTGGGCCTGGAAGCCACCCGCCACAGGGTTGAGGTGTTTCAATCCTCACCGGCCTTGAAAGACCGGTGCAACGGCAGGCGGGAGAGTGTTATCAGTCTATAGTGTCAGGGTTTCAATCCTCACCGGCCTTGAAAGACCGGTGCAACGTGGCCCTGGTGGCACAATGTCACGCGACAGCGAGGTTTCAATCCTCACCGGCCTTGAAAGACCGGTGCAACGAGTGTAATCGCGATAAGGTTATCTCTATACTTCGAGTTTCAATCCTCACCGGCCTTGAAAGACCGGTGCAACTGATGAATGGGGTTGGGTTAAGGAGGAAGAGGAAGGTTTCAATCCTCACCGGCCTTGAAAGACCGGTGCAACAAATCACCGCCGGGCTGCGGCCCGGCAGTAAGGAGGTTTCAATCCTCACCGGCCTTGAAAGACCGGTGCAACCGGAAGCATCTCGTCTCATACCTTCTGCCGTAGCGGGTTTCAATCCTCACCGGCCTTGAAAGACCGGTGCAACGGCCCGGACCACCCCAAGGGCCTGACGGACTTCGGTGTTTCAATCCTCACCGGCCTTGAAAGACCGGTGCAACGTCCTTTACCCACACACTCCGGTGTTCTTCCCAGTTTCAATCCTCACCGGCCTTGAAAGACCGGTGCAACCGTTTATACAGTCATTACCCTGATTTTTCCGGAAGTTTCAATCCTCACCGGCCTTGAAAGACCGGTGCAACGGATACCCTCACGGTCGCCTCCTGTGAAGGTAGGGGTTTCAATCCTCACCGGCCTTGAAAGACCGGTGCAACGCGCCGGACGCCTCCTGCGCCTTCCGGGCCTCATCGTTTCAATCCTCACCGGCCTTGAAAGACCGGTGCAACAGTTCGCGAACCCGGAAGAGCGGGTTCCATTCCCTGGTTTCAATCCTCACCGGCCTTGAAAGACCGGTGCAACAGGCCAAGGGAGGCCCAGTGTGGGCCTTCCTTATCGTTTCAATCCTCACCGGCCTTGAAAGACCGGTGCAACATCTTGGAAGTGGGAGGCGGTTGCCCGCCTCCACGTTTCAATCCTCACCGGCCTTGAAAGACCGGTGCAACGTGAAGGTGTCGCACCAGCCGCACCCGGCCGCGAAAGGTTTCAATCCTCACCGGCCTTGAAAGACCGGTGCAACGGCCGTGGGACGCGGAGGTCCTGCAGGCTCCGCGTGTTTCAATCCTCACCGGCCTTGAAAGACCGGTGCAACGACAGTATCTGTGTCAGCGCATCCATCCCCTGCAGGTTTCAATCCTCACCGGCCTTGAAAGACCGGTGCAACATCTTGGAAGTGGCAGGCGGTTGCCCGCCTCCACGTTTCAATCCTCACCGGCCTTGAAAGACCGGTGCAACGCAGGCGGGTGGTGCAGTGGGTCCGCTGCCCGGCCGAGTTTCAATCCTCACCGGCCTTGAAAGACCGGTGCAACGGAGTCCCGGCTCATTGAAGCTGGGGCTCACAAGGTTTCAATCCTCACCGGCCTTGAAAGACCGGTGCAACGTTGATGGCGCGCGTGGTCAGCAGTTCGTTGAGGCGGTTTCAATCCTCACCGGCCTTGAAAGACCGGTGCAACAGCCTCCTACGCTTTCGGGCGTGGGAGGACGCTATGGTTTCAATCCTCACCGGCCTTGAAAGACCGGTGCAACCTCCCAAGGTCCCTAAAACCTGGGAGGCCAGCGACGTTTCAATCCTCACCGGCCTTGAAAGACCGGTGCAACGAAATGGCCGCGGCCTGCCTCGTCGCCTCACTCACCGTTTCAATCCTCACCGGCCTTGAAAGACCGGTGCAACTACCGACGCACACCTATTCCGGGTGTGCTACCAGTTGTTTCAATCCTCACCGGCCTTGAAAGACCGGTGCAACGAGGTGCAAAGAGGATATGCTCAAAGCAATCTACGTTTCAATCCTCACCGGCCTTGAAAGACCGGTGCAACGGCCGTGGGACGCGGAGGTCCTGCAGGCTCCGCGTGTTTCAATCCTCACCGGCCTTGAAAGACCGGTGCAACGAAAAATGGGAGCCAATTCTCTCTGCCGTTGGAGTTTCAATCCTCACCGGCCTTGAAAGACCGGTGCAACGACGCGATCTGCCGCCTGGACGGCCTCGATGTTGAGGTTTCAATCCTCACCGGCCTTGAAAGACCGGTGCAACTCGAGCTTCTCGCCGCCTACGAGCTGCAACTGGAGGTTTCAATCCTCACCGGCCTTGAAAGACCGGTGCAACCGGCTGCGCAGGAGTGTGGACCGCCCGTCGCGCCGCGGTTTCAATCCTCACCGGCCTTGAAAGACCGGTGCAACGCTGCCGGTGCTGAACGCCCTGACGGCCGGCATGTTTCAATCCTCACCGGCCTTGAAAGACCGGTGCAACGGAGTCCATGCGGGAGCAGGCCGCGCGGATCCGGGTTTCAATCCTCACCGGCCTTGAAAGACCGGTGCAACGACGGTGGCCTCCCGAACCACGGCGGCCAGCTGGTGTTTCAATCCTCACCGGCCTTGAAAGACCGGTGCAACGTCCGAGCCGAAGATGGAGTTCGCGCGCTGGGTGGTTTCAATCCTCACCGGCCTTGAAAGACCGGTGCAACGAGTGTAATCGCGATAAGGTTATCTCTATACTTCGAGTTTCAATCCTCACCGGCCTTGAAAGACCGGTGCAACGGCAGAAGGGAGGCAAAATGATCAAACTAGCGGAGTTTCAATCCTCACCGGCCTTGAAAGACCGGTGCAACGAAATCCGGATTACGTCGTTCATAGTGAGTATCGGGTTTCAATCCTCACCGGCCTTGAAAGACCGGTGCAACTTTCCGTGTCATCAGGATCTGGTCGCCGTACCTTTGTTTCAATCCTCACCGGCCTTGAAAGACCGGTGCAACGGGCCTTTCTTCGCAGGCCCAACATGGGCCGCGCTGTGGTTTCAATCCTCACCGGCCTTGAAAGACCGGTGCAACTCTTTGTAATCAGTCCACAACACTCAGCTCTCATCAGCTGTTTCAATCCTCACCGGCCTTGAAAGACCGGTGCAACACGCAATCTGCCGGCTCGACGGCCTCGATGTTGAGGTTTCAATCCTCACCGGCCTTGAAAGACCGGTGCAACCGAAATGGGCGATGCTCGAGCTGCTTGCCGCCTACGTTTCAATCCTCACCGGCCTTGAAAGACCGGTGCAACCCGCTCGATAACCGCGCGGACGACATCCCAATCTGTGTTTCAATCCTCACCGGCCTTGAAAGACCGGTGCAACCAAGATCGAGGCGGGCGTTGCGGCAGACATTGCGGTGTTTCAATCCTCACCGGCCTTGAAAGACCGGTGCAACGGAGCTGACATGGCAGCGAAAGACAGGATCGTAGGCGTTTCAATCCTCACCGGCCTTGAAAGACCGGTGCAACACGCAATCTGCCGGCTCGACGGCCTCGATGTTGAGGTTTCAATCCTCACCGGCCTTGAAAGACCGGTGCAACGTGCTCTACGCTTGGTCTCCGTAAAAGTCTATTGAGGTTTCAATCCTCACCGGCCTTGAAAGACCGGTGCAACGGAGCTGACATGGCAGCGAAAGACAGGATCGTAGGCGTTTCAATCCTCACCGGCCTTGAAAGACCGGTGCAACTCCCCGGCGCGGTTAGGTAGCCGCCGGCGGGAAGTTTCAATCCTCACCGGCCTTGAAAGACCGGTGCAACCCAGTGAGCAGCTGCGGGCCGCGATTGAACTCACGGTTTCAATCCTCACCGGCCTTGAAAGACCGGTGCAACCCGCGTGGTGCGCCGATTGTGGAGAGCCGATTCGAGTTTCAATCCTCACCGGCCTTGAAAGACCGGTGCAACGGAGGGTGGGAAAAGCGAGCTCCGGAACCCGGTTGTTTCAATCCTCACCGGCCTTGAAAGACCGGTGCAACCCGCGTGGTGCGCCGATTGTGGAGAGCCGATTCGAGTTTCAATCCTCACCGGCCTTGAAAGACCGGTGCAACGGACCCCGGGAAGCCCCGGAAAGCGCGCTTCCCGAGCTCAAATTCATCTTCCAGAGTTGGCCCGGAGACCCCTCCGTCCGGAGGAGATTTTTGCAGTGTGACGACCTCGCCGAGCGTGGAAAACCCGCAAGCCCTGCGCGGACCTCCTTCGTGAGGCGCCGTCACTTGTGATCCGCGCAAGCCCCGGGAGCCTTTC
>Ga0308389_1001643_pt1 | contig 14891 bp, 11 predicted proteins | sample Hotspr2Sample148_FD_202362 | JGI IMG/M metagenome (GOLD analysis project Ga0308389, IMG submission 202362) | Hot spring phototrophic mat microbial communities from Mushroom Spring, Yellowstone National Park, Wyoming, United States - 20040719_148 ... | reverse complement strand
CCCTGCTGTTCTACGCCTACACCGGTAACGGACAGTGGTGGTACCTCGGCGAGGACGACCGCTTCGAGCTGCGCAGTTTCATCAGCGTGGAGAGCATGAAGAACAACATCGAGTTTTTCCACGAATTTCAGCCGGAACTGCTGGTGTGGGACATCCAGTGGCTGAAGGACACCTACGGGATCGAGCCGCGCCCGCTGCCCGAACGGGCTGAGGAAACCATCCAGCGGTTTAAAAGCGATGCAGATCTGAGTGCAGCCGGCGATGAGGCTTTCCGCATTGGATATGAATATCGCCTTCAGTACAGCGAGAAAAACCTGAAAAAGTGAGTGGAGGTGTTATGAAATTTGTGCGCAAAATTTGGAGGTTGGGTTTGGTTTTGGCCGTCGTGCTGAGCGGGCTGGGGCTGTTCCCCGCCGCTCAGCCAGCGCATGCTCAGAATGATTGCAAATCTACGGACACTGGTGTTTTCTGTAATAGTGATCAATCGGCCTGCGTCAACAACCCCTGCACCGAAAACCAGCAGGGGAATCTGGTCAAGAGCTGCACGCCGGGGGAGAGTACGGTCGATAAGCGGGTCAACAAACTGATCACCTACGGTGAAAACAAGCAGGGATGTGCCATCGGCAGTGCCGTTGTGGATACCTGTACTGGCGTTGTCAAGCAAAGCTCATACAACATGAACAACATCGGTGAAGCCGAAATGTGCTTCCGCGATTCCAGTACGGCTACCCTGGAGCCGGTCTGCGATACGATCGAAATCCGCAACGGTCAGCTGTCTTGCAGCTCCTCTTGCTTTGGTTTCGACATCTCAGCCAGCGTTACCTTCCCCGGCTTCTGCATTGATGTCACGCCCTACCCGGTCACGCTGGTCAACTACGATACCGCCGTCCGTAATTCCTGAATAAAAAATGATTGATACAAACGAAGCATGGTTAGAGGCAATCAATGGATCAGCCGCCTTTTGTTTCAATTCCAACTGTTTCGGTAATAATTTTGCTGGCAGCGCTTACCGCCATATTGATTCTTTTCTTGATGTGGAGTATCAGGGTTAACTTAATTATCCTTTCCACTAAAACCAACCTCACCCATTTGAGAAGCCGCATCGAGCAGTTGGTACTGGTACTTCATGAAGTGATTTTTCTTAAAAAGCCCCCCTATCTCGACATCATTCAGGAACTGATGGAATGTTTGCGCACAGCCGATCGGCTTTGGCTGATAGTGGAAAGCCTCTTTGACAATCTCAACCACCGCGTAAAGAATAAGCATAAATCACCGATAAAACAAGTGTTCATCGCCTTTTTTAACGCTCACAAGAACTATTTGCTTGCCAAGCAATTACGAAGCGAACAAATTAAACTGGAAAACTCTCTGGAAGAAAGTGAAAAGATATTGGAAAGCCTGCGCCGCTTACCTGAAGAGATACACTCGAAAGTGACACAGGCATTAATCACAGTGGACGACTTTAAAACTACAATAGCGAAGTTGAGAGAAGGCGGAGTTTGCGGCGAGAATGTCAGCCAAGCCGCGAACGCGCTTCATCAAATAATCCAACTGCGTCAGGAACTGCCCGATGAAATGATCAGCTCGGTTTTGCCTCAGGATGGTGTGGAAATTCGGGCTAAGGTGATTAAAGCTTTTGAATTCCTGCAGCGGATCGAACCTTTAGTGAATGAATGGCTAGAGCAGGCACATCTCTGGTTAGAAAACTATCAAGATGCGCGGGATACCTATCAGAGATTGGAGAAACGACTTGAAGAATTGCAAGCCGCACTGGAGAATCACCCCTCTGGGCTGATCATCAGTGAATTCACGGAAGTTGTGGAGCGACTCGACCAGCAAAGAAAAAATCTGCTTCCGCGACTGTCCAAACCTCATGTGGATGAACTGATCGGACTTTGCCTCGAAGCCGAACTGATGAACCAGAATGTATTCGAAACAAAACAACGATACGATGTCCTCGTTGCCTCTTTACGTAGATTAAACCAACTGGTGTTTGAAATTCAAGATATGCACAAACAATCCGAGAAGTTGATGAAAGATCAAAAAAGAGAGAAAGTTTATCCTATTCAATGGAAGGAAAGCATCTCCTTATGGAATAATCTCGCCGAAAAAATGCAAGATTTGGGTATAGGCAATCCCGAAGTCAGCCGCACACCTGCTCAAGTCAATCAGGACCTTATAATAACAAAGCATCTTCATGAAGAAACTGCTCAATTCCTGAAGGCGGTTAATCAAAAAATCAGTATGCACAATGAATTAAAAAGTGTGCTTCAGAACCCTTACATAACCAAGGGAATAACCGAATTGGAGTCGGTGAAAAGATTTATCAACAAGAACCGAGAGAATAAAAGAGACCTGTTGTCTTTCTTTCCAACTAAAGAAATGCCAGATGAGATCAGTGAAATTTGTGATCAAATCCTCCATCTTCAGGTGAAGGTTGTTCGTGGTGATCTGTCTGAACAGCTGCCGGAAAAGGAATTACCGGATCGTTTGGATGAGGCGCGCAACCTACTATCGCTCTACGAAAAGATGAAAAGTCTTTTACAGCAATGGCTGAAAACACTTTATGAACAGCTTTCAACCAAAGTGGAAGGCCTGAAAGAAATTCTTTCCCAATTGGATAGTGTGGTGATTATTCAGGGCGGCAGCGTGCAGGAGGCACGCAACTTTACAAACCGCTTGAAAACCAAAAACTTCATCGTTACAAATAGCATAAATTTTGAGGATTTGGTTGAAATGCTGGCAAATGTAATGGATAATCTTCGCCAAGCAGAGAATTATGCAGATATTCTGGAAGATATTCATCGTAATCTACATCCATACAACCAAAAAGTTCAAGAAAGACAGGAAGCGGTAAAAGTGCTGTTTAACCAACTCAAGGAATGGGAGTCAGAAGCAGGTAAGCGTCCCAATCGCCGCTCATTCAAATCGTTGATAGAGAGTTGTGAAAGTCTTTTTGACCGATATGAGAACAACCGTACCGGCTATGATTCTCCAGAACAGGCCATCAAATCATTCGATGACCTTTCAGATGCGTTCCAAGAATTGGAACAGAAAATCAGACATGCGCTGGAAGAAGCGGAGCGGGAGAGGCAGGGAGTTTTACAATTGGAGAACGAAATTGAAGACCTGGCCCGCCGTTGGGAGTACTGGAGAGGGAGTCTCAATCAAGAAAGCAGACAAAGACTTGAAGAAATGGTAAATCAGTCAAGGAGACGCGTATCCCGTTTGCGCGAAGAGTATCAAGCTGCTTTTTATAGCATTTGGTTTAACCGAGAAGAGAGTTACAATTCTTTGCTCCGCAATTTGGATGAGGTTCGCCAACAGCTGAAAAATGCCAGATTCACTTCAGAGGACGGCAGAGAAATCATGATTGACTAACCTGAGTTCGGGATAAGATCAAAACCCGGCACGCGGCACCAATGCCCCCCTGCACCTCCCCCAAAATCGCAAGGGCGATTTTGGGGGAGGCCGGGAGGGGGACGAAACTCGAAAGTTGATGTAGAAATGATTTATTCCGAATTGAGGTTACCTAGAAATCCTGAAAGTTGAAAGAGCTTCGTTGTGTTCTTGGGCATTTTGCAAATTACAGAACAATAAAACCTCCTCTCCCGGCGCATTTTCACCCTTCCCCCTTCACCCATGCCAGCAGTTCATCCAGCGCGCAGGTCGCCAGTCCGATGACCCGGTCAGCTGCCCCGTAATAGACATAGACCGTGTTGTCCACCACCGGGTTGGCCGCCGAAAAGACCACCGTGGGCACATCCCCTTTCGACTCCCAGGTTTCCTGCGGTTCGAGCAGAAAATCCTTCGGCCGGGCAATCACCCTTTCGGGATCCTCCCGATCCAGCAGAAACGCCCCCAACCGGTAAATGTGGTCAAAATTGTAACCGTGATACAACACCAGCCAGCCTTCCGGCGTTTCAATCGGCACGCCGCCGGCCCCAACCCGTTTGCTGTCCCAATGTTCGGGGCGCGGCGCAAGGATCGGCTGCATATCGCCCCAATGCTCTAAATCATCCGAGTAGGCAATCCACAAACTCGGCGGGCGGCGGTGAAAGGACACATAGCGTCCGTTGATCTTGCGCGGGAAAAGCACATGGTCTTTGTTATCCTCACCCGTAACCAGCGGCCCAATCCGCCGCCAGGTGATCAGGTTGGTGCTTTCAGCAAACATCGGCGTAATGCCGCGCGGCGAGTAAGCCGTATAGGCCATGATGAAACGCCCTTCGTCTTCCAGAAAGGTAATGCGCGGGTCTTCTATCCCGCGCGTTTCCCATTCGTCGTGGGGTTCGAGCAGCGGCTGCGCCAGCCGTTTGAAATGCACCCCATCTTCGCTGACCGCATAGCCAATCCGGCTGACATAATCCAGCCCCTGAGCGCGGTAGAACATGTGAAACAAGCCGTTATGGTATATCACGCCGGGGTTGAACACATTTAAAGCTTCCCATTCGTTCCACATCACCGGTTTGAGAATCGGGTTATTCGGGTGTCTTTGCAGTTTCATAAATCTCTCTCCCATGGGATTTGAAATCATATATCCATGCAGCGGCCTTCCTGAGCAGCGCGCCCGGCTGCCAGGGCGGTTTGCAGGGCGAGCAGTCCATCCTGCGCGGTGACGCGGGGAATGAAGCCCGGATTGCGGTTCAATTCCAGCAGGTCGAGCATGGCGCGCGCCACACATTGGCGGTACACCGCCTGTTTGCCTTCGCTTAATTCCACCTCAAATTCGGCCTCATACTTGACCTCATATTCCTCACCGCTGGCCCAGCCGCAGCAATTCTCCTCCTTCAGCATCGCCAGCTTTGCGGGAATACACTCAAACCGTCCTTCCAGATAGTCCAGTTCGGATTGGTTGACCATCGCGCGCAGGAGCAGGCGGGTCGGTATCCAGCCTTCCAGAGTCACATAGCCGCGCGAAAATGCCAGGCGGATGCTGGTCTGCTCAAAGGCGGCCGGCTGGGTAAACGTGTGGCAAAAGGTCGCTGTGCTGCCGTCCTGATGGCGGACAATCGCCCAGACCCGATCCTCTTCCCCATTCGGCCGGTTGGAAGCCAGCGCCGTCACACAGGCGGCCGGACTGTCCATCCACCACGCCGCCAGATCGAAAAAGTGAACCCCGTGCTCCACCCAAATTCCGCCGCTGATTTGCCGATCCCAAAACCAGTGACCGGGTTTCAAAAACTCGTCCGAGGCGTAATTGGTTACTTCAATGCTGACCAGTCGGCCCAACACCCGCTCCCTCACCAGATCGCGCACCGCCTCGTTGAGCGGGTTGTAACGCTGAACAAAGTCCACAATCAGGGCAGCCGAATTCTCCTGAGCAGTTTGAATCAGTCTGGCAGCATCCTCGAAGGTGGTAGCCAGCGGTTTTTCGCAAAAAACAGCCTTGCCTTTTTGCGCGGCGGCGATGCCGAGCGGCGCATGGGTATTCGGCGGGGTCGAAATCACCACCACCTCCACTTCGGGCAATTCAATCAATTCGAGCGGATTTTCGAAGGTGCGCACCCCATACCGTTCGGCAGCCAGTTTGCGGCGAGCGACGTCCGCATCGCAGACCGCACGCAGGCGCGCCTGCGGCATTTCGGAAAACACATCGGCGATAAACTGACCGAATCCCCCAAAACCGATCAGCCCCAAACCCGCCGGCATTATGATCTGTGAGCGGCTTTCAAACATAACTGAATGACCTCCTCAACGGGACAGACCGCCAGCCCAATCACCTGATCGGCGGCGCCGTAATACACCTTCAACTCACCGTCCGGCTCCAAAATGGCGCCGCAGGTGAAGACCACATTGGCAACATTGCCATGAAAATCCATCGGCAGGGCAGGCGAGAGGATCGCTTCATCAGCGCGGCCGATTACCTTCCACGGCTGTTCCAGATCGAGCAGCACCGCCCCAAGTCGGTAAAGCGCGCCGGCAGCGGTCAGCTTAACGCCGTGGTAAATCTCCAGCCAGCCGGCTTCGGTTTTGATCGGCGGAGCGCCGGCGCCAATCTTGAACGAATCCCAGCGGTGCGGGCGGGCGCTCATCACCGGCAGAGGATTGCCCCAGTGAATCAAATCCGGCGAAAAGGAAATCCACATTTCACCGCGCCGCGAGGTCTGGGTCATCGGCCGATCCAGTTTGGCGTAACGCCCGCCGATTTTTTCAGGAAAAAGGACGACATCCTTGTTCTCCGGCAGGCCTAAAATCGCCACCCGGCGGAAGGAACGAAAATCTCGTGTTTCGGCCAGCAGGGTGACGCAGTCATGTTCCGAATAACCGACATAGGTGATGTAAAAGGTGTCCCCAAAGGGGGTAATGCGCGGGTCTTCGACACCGTAACGTTCCACATGAGAGAAAGGCTCTTCCTGACTGGGCAGCAGAGCCGGCTGCGGATCGGGGGTGAAGTGCACCCCGTCCTTGCTGCGCGCCAGCCACAGACAGGAAACCCCGCTGAGGTCTTCCACCCGCGTCAGGAGCAGATATTCATCCCCAAATTTGACCGCAGCCGGGTTGAAAACCGAATTCACCGCTATCGGAAAGTGCTGGGCGGTCAGAATCGGCTGATCGGAGTAGTATTTGAGCAGGTGCGGATAATGATGGTTGGAAGAGTGCTTCATAGATTCGCCTCAATACCCTGTGAATTTCGATTTAGCGCAGTTGATAAGCGGTAATCCGCTCGCTGACTGCGAAATAGCTCAAAAGCAAAATCAAAGCCGGGCTGCCCAGCGCCAGCGGCACAATCAGCAGCAGGCTGAATAAAAGCAATCCCAGCCCCACCCCCCCGATAATCAGGGTGAACAACGGGGCAGCCATCATCAGGTAGAACCCGTTACGCAGGGCAATCCCCACATGTTTGCGCTCCTGTTCGAGCAGAAACGAAACGGCGTAGAACTGGATGATCAACCAGATCATCGTAAGCGGTAGGAACACCCAGCGCAAACTGGAAGCCAGCGGCGTCCCTACCTGAGAGTAGAACCAGAAATTCGTCCAGAACAGCACCGCCAGCAGCAGGTTGATCAGCGCCAGCAGCCAGGCCTGCCCAAAATAACGGCGGGTAGCCTGCCACCAGTCCGTGACGGACGGAGACTGCCCCTGCGGAATGGAGCGGAGCGCTTCCGCCAGCCCCAGTGTGGCCGGCGGGGCGAGGATGAGTGTCAGGCAGGCCAGCAGCCAGATCACCCCCAGCGCGGCAAGCGCAAACCAGTGATCCCACCACTCGGTGACCGTCTGCCGGACGACCTCCACCGCTGCCTGCCGTTGCGAGTAATTCGCCAGCGTAGCAGATTCTTTCACTTCTCGATCCATTCCGTCTCACCCGTCCACCAATCATAACAAAAGTTCAGCGAGCGGAACTCGGCATTTTCCGCAAATGTGAATGATTTGCAGGTGCGCTGCGGTAAAATCCAGACGGCATCCACCACCGCTTCATGATCACTTTGAGTACCGGCGTACGCCATTCGCAGCCGGTAGCGGCCGGCCGGCAGGTTGACCGGCGCCTCAAAAGCCGGCTCCAGCCAGAGGTAGTCGCGGTCGGGAGATTTGCGCTGGGGGATGACCACTTCCAGCAGCGGCGGCTGCCCATCGTCTTCGGTCAGAAGCGTAACCTGCAGCGCAGTATCGAAGGGTGTCCCCCCCTCGCTTGAAGTCTGTCCGCCAGTCGGTTGCAGTTCGGTGACCAGATCGAGCGGCAGCAGATTCGAGGGCGTATCCGGATCCAGCCCCGACCAGTTGATAAACCCGCCGCTGCCAAATCCCATGCCGGCATCGTAATAGATGCGCGGCTGCTTTTGCGGGTTAAAGTAGTTCAGGCTTTGCCATGAAAGGGCTGCTTCATAAACATACCCGCCCTCAACCTCCCGCCACGCCAGGCGTGCATCCGGCTGAAAGCCTTGAGCGCGCCAGTTCCAGACCTGCCCGCCCTGCGGTGTTTGAGCAAGGGTCAACTTGGCATCTATGCTGCGCCGGTCTCCGCTCAGATTGAAATACAGCCACAGCGCGTCGCCGCGCCAGACCGAAGGTCCAACTTCGTTCTGCACGTGACGGTCGTCCCGCACTTCAGCAGCAAAGTAGAGATGTTCGGCATCCCACAAAAACGCCAATCGAAAGCTGGCCTTTTCAGCGCCCGGCCAACCGGCCGCACCGCGCAGAATGTTTTCGGGCTGATCCACATTCACCCAACCGGCGTTCTGCCACTCATCCAGCGCGCCGTCTATCTGGACAGGTGAACCGGCCCGCGCAGCCTGGGTGACCCGCTCGACCTTCGGCGCAGCGCGCAGCAGGTGCGACACATAAAATACATAAGCCTGATCCTGCGGGATGTCCAGCATGGTCTGGATTGAATCGCCCGCCCGCAGAGCATAATAGCGGTCGTTGGAAAAACGCGCCTCTCCCGTCCAGCCGCGCTGACCGTACTGTGGTTTGCCGGTTAGCGGTTGAGCGTTTTCGGCTTCTACCATCCAGCCGATGAAGGATTGAGCCGGTTTGGCGGAGTAGTAAGCCGTTACCAACGGGTGATCTTCCACCATCAGCAGCGCCAGCAAGGCCTCAATCGTCGATTCCGCCCCGGCGTTGCGGTTGACGCGAAACGGCGTTGGCCCGTTGATGCCGTCAAAAGTGCGCCCCGTTTCCGGGTCGTACATCGCCACCCCGGCCATGTTGTTGCCAAAAAACCAGGCGTTGCTCAGTCCGGCGTAGCGGGCGTAGCGTTCCTCGCCGGTAGCGCGGAAGAGTTCCCAAAAACCGGCGGTCATCACTTCAATGCCGTAGGCAATCTGCCCGCCGCGCACCGGCAGAGGCAGCATCTCATTGAGAAAATCGGTCGCCAGCAGGCGGGCATAGAACTGATCGGCAGAAGCCCTCGCGGCCTCCAGCCAGTCACTGCGCTCTAGCAAACGGCCGGCGACGGCCAGTGCGTGAACCTGATGGCTGCCCCAGGCGTGCCACAAGGCGGTTGAGGTTGTGGTGGACGGGAAAACTCCAAACGGATAGGTGCGCTCATCCCCGGGCCGGTATGCCGCCACCCCGTTGGCCAGGTTGGTCATCAAGTGGCGGGTGCGCGGGTTGGGATTGGCTTCGTAATAAGCGGCCAGCCCTAGGATGGCGAGCGCGCTCAGATCGGAGCCGTTGCCGATCAGCCAGGCCGGGACCGCCACGCCGTGCAGGTCGTTGTAAGCCCCCACCGCGCCAATTGCCCGCTGCAAGGCTTCTTCGCCGCGCAGGTAAGCAGTTTCGAGGCGGTCAGCGTAAGCACCATCCACTACACGAAATACCGGAATAGCTGCGGCCAGCGCCCATTGGGCGCGCGCCGCCCACCATGACCAGGATTTATAACTGGTGCGCCCCTCGCGGTTGATCGTCCCGCTGCGGTCGAACACAAAATTGTAGTATTCGCCGTCTTCGGCCTGCATGTAGAGGACAAAATTCAAGGCTGCCCGCGCCAGTTCCAGCGCCTGCGGGTCACCCGTGCGCTGGAAGTACATCAAATAGACCAGCGCAGCCCGGGCTACATCATCCACACAGGCAATTCCCTCACCGGAAGCGTCCACCCAGCCGTAATCCGGCGCTTCCGAGTAAATATGAACCAGTCCCATCGGTTCGCCGTTCCACTCGACGATTTCGGTCAGGTGCTGCAGGTGGGTCAGGTTGATCAGTCCGTCGCGCATCGGCTTTTGCACCGGAGGAGGGGTAATCACAGGGGTAGCCACGGATGTTGGAGTAACGACCGGAGATGTGAGGAGAGCAGGCGTTTCCACTTCGCCTCCGTCGGGGGCGGGCAGCGGCTGGCTGACGCAGGCACCGGCCAGCAGCGAAACGACCAGCAACAGCAGAAGGGGTTTAACACGCATTGCTTAACCTTTAACCGCTCCAATCGTCAGACCTTCAATAAAATAACGCTGCGCAGTAAAGAACAACACCAGAATCGGGGCGGCCATGACCGTGGACATCGCCATCATGTAATGCCACTTGGGAGCTTCTTTGGAAAGCGATTCCTGGAAAAACTTGAGGGCAACCACCATCGGGAACTTGACCGGGGTGTTGAGATAAATCAGCGGCCCCATAAAGTTGTTCCAGTTGCCCTGAAAGATGAGCACGCCCAACGCCAGCAAAGCCGGCTTGACCAGCGGCAGCATGATTTTGTAGTAAATCTGGAAGGTGTTTGCCCCGTCAATGATGGCTGCCTCCTCGATTTCCTTGGGGATGGAGAGCAAAAACTGGCGCAGCAAGAACACCGCCCAGGCTCCACCCCCCAGCCAGATGCCGGTCACCAGCGGGTCGTAGGTATCAATTAAGCCCAAATTGCGCCAGATGACGAAAATCGGGATCAGCGTGATGATGCCCGGCAGCATCATGGTCGAAAGCATCAGGATGAACAGCACATCCCGCCCCGGAAAGCGAAAGCGTGCAAAGCCAAAGGCTACCAGGGAGACGGCAATCAATTCAGCAACCATGGCAAGAATGGTGATGAACAGCGTGTTGCCCAAAATGCGCCAGAAATTCAATCCCGGCGCAATCCGATTCAATTCCTGAAAAGCGCGCACGTAGTTTTCCCACAGGATCGGTTCGGGGATCCAGCGAATCGGCCAGATGAACAGCTGACTTTCCGGCTTCAGCGAGGTGGAGAACATGTAAAAGAAGGGAATCAGCACGAACAACGAAAAGAGCGCCAGCAAGATATAGGTAATGATGTCCGCCAGCGTGCGCCGCGCCCGCATCCCAAATTGGGCTTTTTCCGGAACAGCTTTTGCAGAAAGGGAAATCGAGCTCATGTCCATTTCACCTCACGAGCGTTTTTCGCCTTCGTAATAAACCCACAGGGCTGACGAACGGAAGACCAGCAGGGTCAGCAACAAAATCACCACCAGCAGAAACCATGCCAGCGCCGAAGCGTAGCCGAAGTTGCCAAAGCTAAACGCTTCCTGATAGATCTTGACGTTCAGGAAGGTGCCCGAGGCTCGCGGAATGGGAATGAAAAACGCCTGCGTGAAGATCTGCAAGGAGCCGATTATACCGGTGACCAGATTGTAGAAAATGGTGGGGGAAAGCATCGGCAGGGTCACATAAATTAACTTACTCCAACCACTGGCGCCGTCCAGGTCGGCAACCTCATACAATTCTTTGGGGATGTTCTTCAAACCGGCCAGCAAAATGACCGTGTTTGCGCCGAACACCCCCCACATCCCCATAATCACGAAGGCCGGCATGAGCAAATCAGGGTCGGTGAACCACGCCAGCGGTTCGATGTTGAGCAATTTATAAACCGGCTGCAAGGTGAAGTTGATCAAGCCGGATGTAGGGGAAAACATCCAGCGCCACAACAGGGCAACCGCCGCGGCCGGCAGGACGGCCGGCAGGTAATAAATAGTGCGCCAGATGCCGATGCCCTTGATCGGCCGGTTGAGCAGCAAAGCCACCAGAATCGAGCCGACCAGCCCCAGCGGTACATTCAGGGCCGCGTAGAACAGAGTCAGGCGGAAGGACGGCCAGAAGTAAGGATCCTTGGTGAACATGCGCACATAGTTGTCCAGCCCGATCCACTCAGGCGGCTGAAACATGTTGTACTGGGTGAAGCTCAGGTACAACGAGCGGGCAAACGGATAAAGATTCCAGATCAGAAGACCCAGAATCCACGGCAGGATCAGGGCATACCCGTTGGCGATTTCGTGTTTGACCTTGAAAAAGCGCAGCAGGTAATACAAACCGATCATCAACAGAATCACCCCTGCCCCGACTGCACTCCAGCGGATGAGCGTTGGAAAGTATGTTTCCCAAGCCGAGATGATCATCCTAAATTCCCAACTTCTGGTTTGGATACCTCCTGTCTGCGCTTCCGCGCAGGCAGGAGGTTGAATCTATCTGAAAGTTCAGAACGGTCAGGGCAGAACGGCTTCCAATTTTTTGCGGATTTCAGGAGCCAGTTCTGCCGGGGTCGCTTTCTTCTGGAACAGCGGATCCATCAACTCGCCCCAGAAGATCGAGTCCCACTCCTGATGGCGCGGCAGGATGTTAAAGGAGCGCATGGACGGAACGGCTTGCGCAATCGCCTCGGCACTCTTGGCTTTGCGCGGTTCAATGCGGCTGATCGCCTCGGCGGTTGCCAGCGATTTGCGCGGCGGGACGATCTTCCAGCCGTGGATGCCCTCGGTCAGCTGCACCAGAGCCTTGTAGGCCAGTTCGGGATTCTTGGTCTGGGCAGCAATGACGGTAGAGGCCGTCCAGGCGAAGGTTTGCCGTCCGGCCGGCCCGGCCGGCACCGGCGCTACGCCAACATCCAGCCCTTCAACGCGGTCCAAATCATCAGCGGCACCGCCCATGAACATGGCAATCTTGCCGGCTTTGAACATCTCGCCAAAGCCCTGTTCCTGAATGGTAGCCTGCGGCGGGGCATACACATCGCTGTAGATCATCTCCTGATAGAACTCCAGGGCTTTGATGGCTTCCGGCGAATCCACCGGGCTGGATTTCAGATCATTGGAGATGACCTCGCCGCCGGCCTGCCAGACGAACATCTGCGGAGGCGGCCAGCCGTTCAGGGTAAAGCCCCACTGGTCGTTGCGGCCGTCGCCGTCTAGGTCTTTGGTAAGCGTCTTGGCGGCTTCCTTGAAGGTCTCCCATGTCCACGATTCATCTGGATAGGCCAAACCGGCGGCATCGAAGAGAGCCTTGTTGTAATACAGCACTACCGGCTGTGCAATCCACGGCAGGCCGTAATAGCGGCCCTGGTAAGCAGCCGTTTTGAGGACATCTGCGAAGTAATCATCCAGCTGAGCGGCCGGGCTGCTGTCGTTCTTGAGGTAGTCGGTGATGTCCAACAAGGCGCCCTTGGAAGCCAGGTTGGCAATCCACTCCTGCGAGAGCCAGATCAAATCGGCTGCCGTACCGCCGGCCAGGGTGGTCTGGACTTTGGTGTAGTAGTCATCGGGGGCCGGCTCATGGACGATCTGGAAATCGGTGTTCTCGGCATTGATGCGGTCGAGAATTTGCTGCAATTCGGCCGCTTCACCGGCGCCGGCCCAGGTCGTCAGACGGATGGTCACTTTTTCAGCCGGTTTGGCGGGAGGCTGGGTCGGCTGAGGTTGAGCCTGGCCGCCCTGTTCGCCGGTCTGGGGGGGCTGGGTCGGTGAAGGCGGGGTCTGTGGGGAAGCGCAGGCTGCCAGCACCATCCCCATGACAGTCAAGGCTGTCAGCAGGTAAAACAATACTTGCTTTCTCATTTCCTTCCTCCGGAATTCTTCTTAAAAAATGGATTGGAATTTGAACGGGGTTGGACGAACAAAAGGGTCAGATTATTGAACTGCGTTTCACCTCCTTTAGAAATCAATCACCGGTGGACTGACGTAAAATCAGGCGCGTGCCGGAAATGACTTTGACCGGCGGCAGTTCGGGGTCGGCAATCACATCCAGCAGGCGCTGAGCGGCCAGCACCCCCAACTGCCGTTTATAAACATGTACCGTACTGAGCGGCGGGGTGGTCAGGGTTGACCAGCCAATATCATCGAAGCCAAACACAGCCACGTCGTGAGGAATGCGCCGGCCGCTGCTGGTCAGGACGCGCATCGCCCCAATTGCCATGGCATCGTTGGCGGCACACACGCCATCCAGGTCCGGCCAGCGTTCGAGCGCTTCGGCCATGGCTTGCTCACCGCTGGCAATGGTGGTTTCGGCGGCATACACCATCTGCGGAGAGAGGTGAGCCTCGCTGAGCGCGTGAGCATAACCCCGCCCGCGCTCGCGGCTGCTGACCCATTCAAGCGGCCCGGAAAGGAATACGATCTTGCGGCGGCCTTTCTGAATCAGATGGCGGGCGGCCTGATATTCACCCCCAAAGTCATCATTCAGGACACAGTTGACCTCACTGTTTTGCAGGCAGTTGTCAATGATCACCAGCGGGACGCCCTGTGAGAGGTGGTAAAGGATGAAGTTGGGCGAAATATCCGGCCCGGCCAGAATCAGTCCATCCACCCGCCGCTCGGCGACGGCCGTAAAGTTCTGCGGTTTTTGCATGGTGTCGTCATCCAGGCTGGTGAAGAGAATGTGAACCTGTTGGCTGCCGAGGAAGCTCTCCGCGCCGGCGACAATGAAGGGATAAAACGGGTCTTCACGGGAATCATGGCTGGATTGATGGACGACAAAAGCGATCAGGCCGGTGCGCGAGGTGGCCAGCGAGCGGGCTGCCCCGTTGGGGGCATAGCCGGCCTGAGCCATCAGTTCCAGCACCCGTTCGCGGATTTCATCGCTGACGCCGGGCTTATCGTTAAGCACCCGCGAGATGGTGGCGACGGAAACGCCGAGTTGATGAGCAAGTTGTTTTTGGGTGAGCTTGGCGGTCATAGGCGCTGAAAAATTGCGTAAAATTTACGTAATCGGTTACTATCATTTTAAGTAAATTTTACGCAAATTTCAAGAGCCATTTTTTGCAGAATTTTACAAAGAGGAATGTGATCAGACTGAGAACGGTGAAATTTTGGCTACGCGGGTAAATTCAGAGAATTGTCCGGATGCAAAGATGGTTAGAATGGGTCACGGCTACGCGCAACTGGACCGCGCCCAATTCCTTTGACCGTGAGTTGTCCCACTTTTTACACAGCGATAACCAGACTTTAATAAAATTTAGACCAAAATTTCCTTGCCTTAGTGAATCGTCATAAGTTTTTAGAAACACGAAAGCTGGAAACAAGCTCATTCCGATTTTGCTCGAACAATGCCTGCTCTGCGCTAACCATTACAGTCTCAATTGTGTCTTGCAGCTTATTGGCGCAGGCTCGATCTTTGAGACGACGCCAGAAACGTTCGATCGGGTTCAATTCCGAGCAATAGGGTGGCAGCCACACCACCATCACCCGATGCTCAAACAAACTTAACGCGGCTAAAGCGGAAGCGCTCTTATGATACGAAGCATTGTC
>Ga0308389_1001637_pt1 | contig 14925 bp, 13 predicted proteins | sample Hotspr2Sample148_FD_202362 | JGI IMG/M metagenome (GOLD analysis project Ga0308389, IMG submission 202362) | Hot spring phototrophic mat microbial communities from Mushroom Spring, Yellowstone National Park, Wyoming, United States - 20040719_148 ... | reverse complement strand
ATAGTTTTTTTGTTCCTATAACGACAAGTGCTATTTTATTAAGTCATCTTGTTTCTTATTCGCTTTCTTATATGGTAATTCTTTTTATATCAATTACAACAACTTTTCTATTAGGATTACAATTTTTAGATTTTGTAATTTTATTTTTAATTGGATTTTTTGTTTTACTTGTATCTAAAAATCTTAAAAAAAGAATTTTTTTATGGTATCTTGGTTTAATTGTTGCATTTTTTTATTTAATTATAATTTTAATTGTTTCAAAAATAAATAATTATACAAAAGAACAATTTTTCAATGCACTTTTAATTGGGGTTGCGAATGGAATAATATCAACAATTATAGCAACTGGATTTTTACCGTTATTTGAAATTTTATTTAATTTATTAACAGAATATAGGTTATTGGAGTTATCTGATTTAAATTTACCCATAATGAAAAAACTTTTAATAGAGGCGCCTGGGACATATCATCATAGTATAATTGTTGGAAATTTAGCAGAAGCAGCAGCAAAAGAAATAAATGCCAATCCTTTGCTTGCAAGAGTTGGAGGTTATTACCACGATATAGGAAAAATTGAGAATGCTGAATATTTTATTGAAAATATTGAGAATCCTGAAATTTCAAAACATTCCAAACTTAAGCCTTCAATTTCAAGTTCTATTGTAAAATCTCATGTCAAATATGGAATAAATTTAGGGAAAAAATTAAGATTACCAAAAGAGGTAATTGATATTATAGCACAACATCATGGAACAACTATTATTTCAATTTTTTATAAAAAAGCTATTTTAGAGACTCCACCTGATGAGAGAGATAACATTTTGGCAAATTATATGTATGATGGACCTAAAGTTCAAACAAAAGAAGCAGCACTTGTAATGCTTGCCGATTCAGTTGAAGCTGCAACAAGAGCCTTAAAGAAACCTTCACATCCAAGAATTGTTTCAACTGTTAAAGATATTATAAATACAAGATTTCTTGAGGGTGAATTAGACGAATCACCTTTAACTTTAAAAGATTTAAATAAAATTGCTGAAACTTTTATTCAAGTTCTTTCAGCTATATATCATACAAGAATTGAATATCCTGAAAAAGAAGAAATAGAAAGATTAAAAAATGGTAATTAATATTAAAAATTCTTCCGGATTTAAAAATTACTTTAAAAATGAGCTTAAATCCCTTGTAAAATATGTTCTTGAAAATGAATCTAGAAGTAATAGAATATTTAAAAAATTTTTAAAAAAAATTCCTCTTTCAAAATGTGAAGTGAATTTATTTCTTGTTAATGACTCTCAAATAAAAAAATATAATAAAAAATTTTTTAATCATAATTCTTCAACTGATGTTATTTCGTTTTCAATGATTGAAAATGAAATAATGCCAAATAATAATATAATTGGTGATATAATAATTTCACTTTCTACAATTAAAAAGAATTCAAAACTATATAAAACTTCTTTTAAAGAGGAATTATTTCTTGTTGTAATTCACGGAATTTTGCATATACTTGGGTATGAACATAAGAATGAAAAATCTATTATGAGAATAAAAGAGAAAAGATATTTAAAGAATTTTTTGAATAATGTTCTTAAAAGATAAAGGAATCGTTTTAAAAATTAAAAAACTAAAAGAAGCTGATAAGATTGTAACAGTATTCGCTTATGAGAATGGAAAATTGAATATAGTTTTTAAAGGAGTTGATAAACCGACAAGTAAAAAATTATCAGCAACTCAATTGGGATGTTATATAAATTTTAATTGTTATCAAAAAAATAGTGAAAGTTTACCTTACGCAAAAGAAGTTGAAATAATAAATTACTTTCCCAAAATAAGAGAATCAAAAATTAAAATATTATATTTAAATTATTTTATTGAACTCTTTTTTGAATTTACACAATTTCACCAGCCAGATAAAAAATTATTTGAATTACTTTTAGAATATTTGAATGAATTTGAAAACCTTAATGAAACGAAAGTTGAAAATTTTATGAGATTTATTGAGTTCTTTTTAATAAATTATTCTGGAATTATGCCAAATTTAAAAGAGTGTTATAATTGCAAAAGTAAAATTGAAAATTCAGGTTATTTCTATTTAAATGAAAATTATATTCTATGTGATAAATGTATGCGAGAAGATTTTGATAATATCTTTCTTGATAAAAATGTTTATGATGCTTTATATATGTTAGAAAATAAAAATTATAAAAATTTTTCGTTTGAAGTTAATGATGTTTTAAAAATTTTATTTAAGTCAATAATAAAAAATTATCTTTCAAAGGAAATTAAATCAGAGAAGATAATAACAAAAATATTTTCAGAAATAAATAAAAATTTTTGACTTTTTTTTAAAAAAAATTATAATAAGATTAAAAATAGGAGGGTAAGATATGGCAAATATGGCAGAGTTACTTGAGGAGGAATTTAAGGAAGCGATAATAAAGCAGGATGAGAAAGCGATAAAGAGGGTTAGTATAATATTAGGACCTGCTGTTGAGAAAGTTAGGGAGGCAGAGGGTGATATTAAAGAGATAAAGTCAGATATAAAAACAATAGCAGAGATTTTGAAAATTGGATTTGAAAATACAGATAAGAGATTAGAAGATATGAATTATCATACAAATAAAAGATTTGAAGAGCTAAACAAGAGGATTGAAGATATGCAGAGGCAGATTGACAGGTTGTATAAATTGTTTATATTTAGCACAAGTTTTATAACTGCTGTTATTTTAATATTAAGATTTCTTTTCCCTACTTAGCTTAATTTTTGATTAAGAAACAAAAAAGCTTTCAAATAATAAAATTTTTATATTGAATTAACTTGACATAAAATTTTAAGTAATTAGATTTTAGCAAATTTTAAATAAGAGTTCTTTGAAAAAAATTGAAAGGATTGTGGTGCAAGGGAATTCGGTGAGAATCCGAAGCGCACCCGGCACTGTGATTGGGAAATTCCGAAAGCCTTTTAAAGCCACTGGCTTTTTATAAAGCTGGGAAGGCAGGGTGAGTAGGTAATTTTAAAAAGCCCAAAAGCCAGGAGACCTGACCACAATCTAAAAAGCAATTTTTCTCGGGAGCTGGAAAAATTGCTTTATAAAGAGGTGTTGAAGTAAGACGGGTGCAAACCCTCTATTAGGCTTTATATTCAAAAGCTTAATAGAGGGTTTTTTATTTTAAAAAAATATTTTTCAGGATTTTTCAAAATGAGAAAATTTTATAAAATTTTTTTAACTTTTATAATAATTTCTGAAATTTTTGCTAAAGATTTTAAAATAGTTTCACTTGGTCCTTATATAACCAAAACAATTTATCTTTTAGGTTGCGGTGATAAAATTGTTGCCAACACTGTTTACTGCATTTATCCAGATGACGCTAAAAATAAAATAAAAGTTGGTGATTTAATAAATATTGATATAGAAAAAATTTATAAACTTAAACCTGATATTATATTTGGAACACCTCTTACAAATCCAAATTATATTAAAAGATTGAAAGAACTTGGTATGAAAACTTTAATTATAGAGCAACCAAAAAATTTTGAAGAGATGAAAGAGCAGTTTCTTTTAATTGCTTCAATTCTTGAAAGGAAAAATTTTGCTTTAAAAATTATAAAAGAAATTGAAGAGAAAATTGGTAAATTACTAAAAGAAGCAAAATACAAAAATAAACCAAAAGTTTTTGTTCAAATAGGTTCTGAGCCATTATTTACAGCTACAAAAGATTCATTTATAAATGATTTTATAAAAAAAGCTGGTGGCATAAATATTGCTGAAAATTCTCCAAGTGGTCTTTATAGTATTGAAAATGTTATAAAGTTCAATCCTGATATTATAATAATTTCAATGGAAGGCAATTTTGAAATTGAAAAAGAGAAATGGAAGAAATTTAAAAATATAAATGCAGTAAAAAATAATAGAATTTATTTTATAGATGATTACAAGCTTTGCAGTCCCACTATTGTAGAGTTTGCTGAGACTTTAAAAACTTTAATTGAAATTTTTAAAAATGAATAGATTGAAATTTAAATTAGTTACAGGTTTAATTTTTATTTTACTTGTTTTAGTTATAATTTTATCTTTATCCTTGGGCTCAGGTGGTTTTATTCTGTTTAATAAATTAAATTATGCTGATAAAGTTATATTAAACAAAATAAGAATTCCGCGAGTGCTTTTGGCTTTATCAGTTGGCGGTGCATTAAGTGTTTCAGGTTTAGTTCTACAAACTTTATTTCATAACCAACTTGTTGAACCCTATACACTTGGTATCTCAGCAGGCTCTTTACTCTTTATATCTTTTGCTTTATATTTTGATTTGGTAAATAAATTTGGTTTCCTTACGCTCCCTTTTATAAGTTTTTTAGGGGCTTTGGCTGTAATCTATTTGTTAATAATCTGGAGTAAAAAATCAATTAAACTTGAATCGCTTCTTTTAAAAGGAGTTATGCTAAATTTTATAGCCTCCTCTCTTTTTATGTTAATTATGGCTTTAAGTAAAAATTCTAATTTACAAAAAATTATTTACTGGACTATGGGAAGTTTAACTCAAACAGAATCTATTTTAATATTGTTTTCTTTAATCTCTTCAATTCTTGGAATTATAATTTATTATTTCTTTGCAATAGATTTAAATGGAATTTTAATTGGTGATGAAGAGGCTATTTCGCTTGGTATAGAAGTTGAGAAAGTTAAAAGAATACTTTTTTTCACAACTTCGTTTTTAATTGCTATTTCAGTTTCAGTTGCTGGTATAATTGGTTTCGTTGGACTGGTTGTTCCACATTTTCTTAAAATAATTTTAGGATATGACCATAGAATACTATTAATTAATTCTTTTCTGGCAGGCTCGTTATTTCTTTTGTTATGTGATACAATCGCCAGAACTATAATTATGCCAATTGAATTACCGGTTGGAACTATAACCGGAATTATTGGAGGTTTTCTGTTCATTTATATTTTAAGTAAAAGAGAAAAAATATGATTTTAAAAATTGAAAATTTAACAAGCGGTTACTATTCTGTTCCTGTTATAAAAAATATTAACTTAGAAATTTCAGAAGGTGAAATAATTGGCATTTTAGGACCAAATGGAGCAGGAAAATCTACATTGTTTAAAAATGTTTTAAGAATAATAAAACCATTCAATGGTTATATTTACTACAAAGGGAAAAATGTATTTGAAATTCCAAATAAAGAATATGCCAAAAATGTTTCTGCTGTTTTTCCATTTTTGAACAGAATAAATATGACTGTTAAAGATTTTTTACTTTTAGCAAGAATTCCGCATTTTAAAAGATTTCAATTTTTTGAAACTAAAAAAGATGAAGAGATTGTTGAATATTATTTAAAAATTACAGGAATTTATAAATTAAAGAATAAATTTTTAACACAACTAAGTGCTGGTGAGTTACAAATGGCTATTATTGCAAAGGCTTTATCTCAGCAAAGCAAACTTTTACTTCTGGATGAACCTGTCTCTCATTTAGATATTCATCATCAGGTAAAAGTTTTAAATATTTTAAAAGAGATTAATAAATTAAATTCTTTAACAATGTTAATTATTCTTCACGACTTAAATTTAGCAAGTGAATATTGTGATAGAATAGTTCTAATGAAATCTGGCAAAATAATAAAAGAAGGAAAGCCATCTGAAGTTATAAAAAAAGATATAATTGAGAGTGTATACGAGACAGATGTTATAGTTGAGAAAAATAATTTAACAGGCAATCCAAATATTTTTTTAGCAGGTTATAAAAATTAATTTTAAAATAGGAGGTTAAGTATGAAAACAAAAATTTTATTTATTTTGATTTTTTTTGCTGTCGCCTTAAAAGCAGGCGAAATTGTGACTCAAATGCAACCACTTGAAGAAGTGTTTGTAAAAAAAGAAGTTAAATATGAATTAGAACCAATTGTAGTTAAAGCTCTTCGGTATGAAGGCGTAGCGGAAAATTATCCGGGGAGTGTTAGAGTAATTACCAAAGAAGAAATAGAAAAAATTCCAGCAAAAGATATTTCTGATTTGTTAAGAACAATTTCTGGATTTGAGATTTACAAAAGAAGCGAAAATGATTTTGATATTGATATAAGAGGGTTTAATAATGGTGGTGGTAATGGTGAAAGAATTTTACTCCTTTTAAATGGTGTTCCAATTAAAAATAGTGACAACGGAAGAGTTGATTGGGAATTTATAGAAATTTCTGAAATAGAAAAAATTGAAATAGTGAAAGGAGGATTAGGAACTTTATATGGAACAGAAGGTGCTTTGGCTGGCGTGATAAATATAATAACAACTGAAAAACCAATTAAAAATTATTCTTTAGTAAAATTAAATTATGGTTCATTTAACAAATTGGGAACTTATTTAAGTCTGAATGAAAATTTAAAAGATGGATTTTACAATTTAAAAGTTAATTATAAAAAATCTGATTCATATAGAAAAAATAATTCCTCTGAATTTAAAAATTTAAAATTCTCAATTTCACATAATTTAAAAGAAAATACAGAAATTGTTGGGGGTTATAATTATACTGAATCATATTATCAATTTCCAGGTGCATTAACTGAAACTGAAATATATTTCTATGGTGCTGAATATTCAAAAGAGAAGACAAGCAAAAATTATAAATTATATTCTTTAAATTTGGGACTTGTTCATTCACTCCCTAATTTGAAAATTAGTTTTGATTTAGAAAACAAAAATAGAAATTATGAATATTTAGAATGGCAAAGTAAATATGATGATAAACTTTGGTTATTTAATATCAAATTAATAAAAGATTATAAAATTTTAAAAACTGAGAATAGATTGTTCACAGGGGTTGATTTAAAGAGAGAAGATATTAAAGCATCTTTTAAAGACAGCAAATTAGAAAGTAAAATTGCTGGTGGATATATTCAAAACAATTCAGTTATAGCAAAAGAAATAATTCTTCAGGCTGGCTATAGATTTGATTTTGCTGAAAATTTGTTTAGTAATACTTTGAAGACTAATAAAAAAATTTACAAACTTGATTATTCTCAAATTGGTTTGTTATTTAAATTACCTTTTAAAAATGATATTTATTTTAATTGGTCAAAGAATTTTAGAATACCAACAAGGGACGAAATATTTAACTTTTTCACAGGAGATTTATATATTTTAGAACCTGAATTGGCTAATAATTATGAAATTGGTTTAAAGAATGCAAATTTTGATTGGTTAAATTTTAGGACATCATTATTTTACATAATTGTTAAAAACGAAATACTTGGAAACAGTTTATGGATGACACAACCCAATAAAAATATTGAAGAAGTTATTCACAAAGGAGCAGAAATAGAATTAACAATTTCACCAGTTAAATTTATAGAACTAAAAAACTCATACACATATCAAAATATTTATTTCTCAAAAGGCGAATATAAAGGTAAAACTGTTCCGCTTTCACCAAGAAATTTGGATTCACTCAGTTTAAATATTTATCCTTTAAAAAATTTTTCAATTTCACATATCTCATATTATCGTGATGTCTGTTATTTTGCTAATGATTTAAACAATGAATATAAAAAATTGAAAAGTTTTATAGTAACAGATTTAAAGTTAATGTTCAAAAAAGAATTAATTAAATTTGAATTTAATATTTACAATTTGTATGACAGAAGGTATTCAGAATATGGTGGAGTAGGGTTTGATTGGATAAACTTTGTAAATTATTTAGGTTATTATCCTATGGCATCACGCCATTATGAAGCAAGCGTTACTTTTTATTTTTAAGGGGTCAACTATGAATAATTTTGTGAAAAGGGTGTCCTGAAAAATTCCAAATCACAAACTCCAAATTCCAAACATTATTGTTTAGAATTTTGGATTTTGATCATTGGAATTTGTTTGTGATTTGGTGCTTGGAATTTGGAATTTTAAAAATGTAGCACGAGGCTTTTAGTCTCGCTAAAAAACAGAAAGTATATAAATTTAAACGTAGGAGTTTTGAAATGTTTAAAAGAATAAGAAAAAGGGATGGCAGAATTGTTAAGTTTGATTCTGAAAAAATAACAAATGCTATTGCAAAAGCAGGTGCAGCAACTGGTGAATTTGATTTAAATGTTGCTAAAAAATTAACTTTAAAAGTCATAAATCTGGCACTCCAGACTATTAAAAATAAAATCCCAACTGTTGAAGAGATTCAAGATATTGTTGAAGAGGTCTTGTTATCATCACCATTTAAAAAGACAGCAAAAGCATATATCATATATCGTGACCAGCATGCAAAAATAAGAGAGATTACTTCAAAAGCAAATGTTGATTTGATTGAAAATTATCTTTTCAAAATTGATTGGCAGGTAAATGAGAATAGTAATATGTCCTATTCACTTCAAGGACTTAATCATTACATTTCTTCTGAAATAAGCAAAATTTATTGGTTAGAAAAGATTTATCCGCCAGAAATAAGAAATGCTCATATTGAAGGTGATTTTCATATACACGATTTAAATTTGTTATCAGTCTATTGTGTTGGATGGGATTTGTTTGATTTGCTTGTTGAAGGTTTTAAAGGAGTTTCAGGTAAAGTAGAAAGTAAACCTGCAAAACATTTTAGAAGTGCTTTAGGACAGATTGTTAATTTCTTTTATACTCTTCAAGGTGAATCAGCAGGCGCTCAGGCTTTCTCTAATTTTGATACTTTGCTTGCACCTTTTATTAGATATGATAAACTTTCTTACAAAGAAGTTAAACAATCTTTACAAGAGTTTTTGTTTAATATCAATGTTCCAACTCGTGTTGGATTCCAGACTCCGTTTACAAATTTAACTTTTGATTTGAATGTTTCTAAAAATTTTGAAAATCAACCTGTTATAATTGGCGGCAAAGAGCAGAACCAAACTTATAAAGAATTTCAACAAGAGATGAATATTTTAAACAAAGCCTTTCTTGAAGTTATGCTTGAAGGCGATGCCAAAGGAAGAGTTTTTACCTTCCCAATTCCAACATTTAACATTACTAAAGATTTTGATTTTGATAATGAGAAATTGGATATATTATGGCAGGTTACAGGGAAATATGGAATTCCATATTTTGCAAATTTTGTAAATTCTGATATGAAACCTGAAGATGCCCGTTCAATGTGTTGTAGATTGAGACTTGATACAAGAGAACTGCAGAACAGAGGTGGCGGACTTTTCGGCTCCAACCCTCTAACAGGTAGCATCGGTGTCGTTACTATTAATATGCCAAGAATCGCATATACTTCAAAAAATGAAAATGAATTCTTTGAAAGATTAAATAGACTCTTAATTTTGGCAAAAGAGAGCCTTGAAATTAAAAGAAAAGTCCTTGAAAAATTTACAGAAAATAACCTTTACCCTTATGCAAAATTTTATTTAAGAAATGTTAAAAAAAGATTTGGCGAATACTGGAAAAATCATTTCTCTACTATTGGATTAATTGGTATGAATGAAGCCTGCTTGAATCTTTTAAAAGTGGATATAGGAACAGAAGATGGACAAGAATTTGCTCTAAAGACTTTAAAATTTATTCGCAAGAATTTGCTTGAGTTTCAAAATGAAACTGGCAATTTTTATAACCTTGAAGCAACACCAGCAGAAGGAACTTCTTATAGATTGGCTAAAATTGATAAAGAAAAGTTCCCTGATATTATATGCGCTAATGAATCACAATATAAAAAAGGGGCTCAACCATTTTATACAAATTCTACTCAACTTCCTGTAAATTATACTGATGACATTTTTGAAGTTTTGGAACTTCAGGATGAACTTCAAACTCAATATACAGGCGGAACAGTGCTCCATATTTATGTTGGCGAAAATATAAATGATATTAGTTCAATAAAAAATCTTGTTAAAAAGATATGTGAAAATTTTCGTCTGCCTTATTTTACAATTACACCAACTTTTAGTATCTGCCCAACTCACGGATATTTAAGCGGTGAAAACGAAAAATGCCCAATCTGTAATTCAGAATGCGAAGTCTTTTCAAGAGTAGTAGGATACTTAAGACCTGTTAAACAATGGAATTTCGGAAAACAAGAAGAATTTAAATTGCGAAAATATTTTAAAATAAAATGAAAATTGCAAACTTTCAAAAATTCTCTTTAATTGAATACCCGGGAAAAATCTCCTGCATAATCTTTACTCAAGGATGTAATTTTAACTGTCTTTATTGTCATAACCCGGAATTGATACCAACTAATACAGAAAAATTTATTTTAGAGGAAGAGATATTAAAATTTCTTGAAAAAAGAAAAAATCAAATTGATGCTGTTGTAATAACAGGTGGCGAACCAACATTACAGCCAGATTTAATTGATTTTTTAAAAAAATTGAAAAATATGAATTTTTTATTGAAACTTGAAACTAACGGCTCTAAACCAGAAATTATTAAAAAAATTTTAGAATATAAATTGCTTGACTTTATCACAATGGATATTAAATCTCCTCCTGAAAAATATGAAACAATTACTAAAACTAAAATTGATTTTTCAATTATAAACGAAAGTATTGAAATTATAAAAAATTCTAAAATTCCTTTTGAATTTAGAACAACTCTTTTAGAAAAAATTATTGACGAAAAAGATATTGAAAAAATAAAAAAACTCTTTCCCAATTTGAACCTCACAATAAACAATGCTATTTTAAAAAATAGATTAAAAAAGTTAAAACCTTAATCTATTGATTTCTTTAGTTAAAATATATATAATTTTTGATTATATGCAAAAAGAAGAGGTAAAATAAGAATATGAATATTATAACAAACATTTTAGATTCTCTACCTATTTTTTTAAAATTTATAATTGGTTTATTTGCTTTATTTATTTCTCCTCAAATTTTTATTAATTATTATTTTCGCAAATTTGAAATTGTCCCATTTAGAATAATTTACGGATTAATAACATCTTTAACTTTATCCTGGTTATTTATATGGTTCTCAGTAATGTTTAAAATAAACTCATATATAATTTTTGTTTTAAGTTTTATTGTTGCTGTTACAAGTCTAATTTTTTTAATAAAAATAAATATAAAATTACGAGATTTTATTTTATGGATTATCACATTTATTTTATTGACAGGGTTGTTTTCTGAAGCCACAAGTATTTTTACAGCCTGGGATGGGGTTGTATCCTGGAATCGTTGGGGAATTGAACTTTCAAATAATATATATAAACCAATGGCAATATCATATCCTGTTTTAATTCCGTCTATTTGGGCGTATATTTATAAAATGCAAGGAACAGCCGATATCAGGTGGACTGCAAAATTTTCTTTGTTTTTTTATACTACATTGTTTTACTCTTTTTTGTTTATTCGTTTGTTTACTTTAAAAAAATAAAATTCGGAATCTACTTAATATTTTCTACAATTTTAGTATCAATAAAATTTTCAATGAGTGGATATATGGATGTGCCTGTAACTATTTTTTCTTTTGTTTCGTTAGTATTACTTGATATAGCAGAAGAGCAAAAAGAGAAAAATTACGAGTTATTTTATAAATCATATTTTTCATCTTTTATATTAGCAGGACTTACTTCAATAATTAAAGCTCCGGGAATAATTTTATGGTTATTCGTTGTTTTGTTCGGAATTTTTAATTACAAATATTTTATTAAAAGTGAAATCATCAGAAAATTAAAAATAATTACTTTCTTATCATCGTTGTATTACATTTTATATTTGTTTTTATTTTATACACAAGAAAAAGAGATTGTTAAAACAACAATTGATGTACTTAACGTGTTGGCAAATTTATCATCTTTTAATATTAATTTAAATTCTATATTTTTTAAATTAAAAAGTTTATTTTATATCAGAGACTACCAAATATCTGTAATAATTTTATTCATTATTTTACTTTTAGCATTTTTCATTGATAAAAATATAAGGAAACTAAAAAAATTTGATTCCATACTTTTAATATTTTTCGTTTTTAATATTCTTTTATGGTTAATATTATTTTCATACGATGGAAGAAATTCAATTTATACAATTTCAATTATAGGTTTATTTATTTTAAGAAAAATTTCAGAATGTAACATAATTGAAAAAATAAAATTCAAATTTTTTTGTAACGGAAAATTTAAACAAAGAATTTTTAATAAAAAAATAACTGGTATATTTATAATTTTATTTTTTATTGCACTATTTAGTGTAAGTTCAAAAGTAGATAATTTTTATGTTTATAACAGACAAAAAATATTACAATCTAAAATTGGTAATGATGAACTTGCAAAATATATAGTTAAACTTTTAAATAATAAATCCAATATTTGTGTATATGTTAATGACCAGCCAACTGTTTATAATTACCTACTTAATAAATACCGAATAGCGAATAAAGTTATTCAATTTGGTGGTTCTGATTGGCGAGGATTTACAAATCATAATTGTGAAGGTGGTGCCTATTGGATAATTTATAGCGAGTATATTAGTAATATTGATAAAAATAATATTGAAAATGGATTGAAAAATAATAAACTTATATTTGTAGAAAGATTTCAAATATATGATATTTACTACATTCCTTATAAAGGATTTTCAAAATGAATGATTATGTATTTATAATTCCTTGTCTAAATCCAGGCAAAGTATTAATTTCATTAGTTTCTGAATTGGTTGAATTAACTGATGGTTTAATTATAATTATAGATGATGGGAGCAACGAATGTAGCAGGCAATATTTTAAAAATATTGTTGAAAATAAAAAATATAAAGATAGAGTAATCTTATTAAAACATTATATTAATATGGGAAATGGTGCTGCATTAAAAACTGCGTTTAAATACATTATATAAAATTTACCAGAAATAAATTTTGTAGTTACATTAGATTGTGATGGACAACATAGTGTTCAAGATTGTAAGAAAATTTTGCAGACTATAAAAGAGAATCCTGAATCATTAGTTTTGGGATATAGAAATTTTTCAAAGAATATTCCTTTGCGAAATTATATTGGAAATAAAATATCAAAAATAGTCTATTCTCTAATACTTGGGGTTTCTTTAAAAGATACTCAGACAGGACTTAGAGCATTAAATAGGAAAATGATTGAAGAATGCTTAAAGATTCCATATAATGGCTATGAATTTGAAACAAAACAGTTAATTAATTTAATTAAGCATAAAAAATTTAATGTTGTTCAAATACCTATAACCACAATATATGTTGATAAACAGCCTTCGCATTTTAATCCTGTATTAGATTCATTTAAAATATATTTTGTTTTATTTAGATACTTTTTTTCTTCGCTGGCAACAGCAACTGTTGATTTTATATTTTTTGTTTGCAGCTTAAATTTAATTCATAATGTCTTTTATTCAAATCTTATATCAAGATTTTTTGCATTAATATTTCAATTTTATATTTTAAAACAAATTGTTTTTAAAGTTAGGTCATATTTATTGATTCGTTTCTTTGCCTTTATTTCGTATGTATTTTTTATGGGTGTAATATCTGCAAAGTTACAAATTTATGTTTCTGAAAATTTTAAATTGAATGTATTATTATCAAAAGTCCTGGTAGAATCTGTTTTATTTTTTGTAAATTTTGCAGTATTAAAAGTTTATATCTTTTCTAAAGAATATGATAATAAAAATTAAATAAGCATTATAATAATTTATTTTTTAGCTTGACAATATGGTTTTAAAAGAATATTATTTAAAGAAATTTTAAAAAGAGAAAAAATATGGGTGTGAAAGAGAATGTAGAAAAAAATATAAATGAGAATCTAACTGATGCAAAAAATTTATGGGAAGAAATTTATAAAGCTTTTAGCGAAAAAGGTTCAAATGGTTTAGAAAAATTTTTATTAGAAGAAAAAAAAGGAAAAATTTTTAGTGAGTTTGAAAAAATTTATAAAGAAATTGAAAATAAATTTAAAATAAAATTATAAAATAATTTTATGAAATTACTAAAAGCAAAAATAAAAGGTTTTAGAGGAATAAGTAAGGAATTGGAAGTAAATTTTGATGCACCGGTTGTTATATTATATGGTGAAAATGGTAAAGGGAAAAGTAGTGTTTTAAATGCAATTGAATGGTGTATTTATGGCGAAGACTCTATTTCTTTAACAGGAACAAACATTAGAGAAAGAGTCGGTTGGGAAGTAAAGAATAGATTTAGCAATGAATGCGAAGTTGAAATTACTATTAGAAATAATTTGGGTGAATATAAAATAAAAAGAAAATTGGCCGGGCAAAGTAAAAGTAATCTTTATTTAATACTTCCTGATAATTCAGAAAAATTGGATGAAGAAGCCGAAGGAGAATTAAATAAATTATTATCAAATTTTTCTTTTAAAGATTTTTTAAATTCAGTTTATCAACATCAGGAAGCTATAAGATTTATTTTAACTGCTAAGCCCCAATATAGAGACGATGCAATTGATAGATTGTTAGGACTTAATGATTATAAAAACATTAAATCAAAAATAGAAGATTTTCAAAAAAAGAATAAAGTAGATGAACTTCAAAATAGAATAGAAGATTTGAGGAGTAAACTTAAAATTAGAATTAGTGCTTTGGAGGAACAGATAGAAAATAAGAAAAATGAATTAATAAAAGAGGGAGTTGGAGAAAATGAAATTGAAAAGAGAGAAATTCCAAAAATTATAAAACAGATTAAGGAATCAACTGAAGGTTTTGCTCAAAAAATTGGAATTGCTATTTCAGAAGAATTTAAGAAAGTTAGTGAAACGGATATTAAAAAATTTATTGAAATTTCAGAAAGAGAAATAGAGAAATTGAGAAGGGCTGACCCGGATTTAAAAAAGCAGGAAAATATTTATAGAGAAATCACTGAAATTCAAAAGAAAGAAGCAGAATTTAAGGCTAACAAAAAAACATACGAAGAAAACGAAAGAAATAAAAATGCATTTATTGAAAAGAATGGCACCATAGATAAATTGGAAAATTTGAAAAAATTGATAAATGATAAAATTGAAA
>Ga0308389_1001636_pt1 | contig 14933 bp, 8 predicted proteins | sample Hotspr2Sample148_FD_202362 | JGI IMG/M metagenome (GOLD analysis project Ga0308389, IMG submission 202362) | Hot spring phototrophic mat microbial communities from Mushroom Spring, Yellowstone National Park, Wyoming, United States - 20040719_148 ... | reverse complement strand
TTGTTTATTGTGTCGGCCGGGCTGATCGAGACGGGGGCGGTGTATTGGCTGGCTGAACGGCTTTTCGGCCGACCTCGGTCGCTGCTTCATGCCGTCTGGCGAGTGATGGGGCCATCGGCCCTGCTGAGTGCCTTTATGAACAATACGCCGCTGGTAGCGATGCTTTTGCCGGCCGTGCATGAATGGGCCAAGCGGAACCGCATCAGCCCGTCGAAAGTTTTGTTGCCGTTAAGTTATGGGGCCATTTTGGGCGGCACCTGCACATTGATCGGCACCAGCACTAATCTGGTGGTCAACGGTATGGTGATTCAGGCAGCGGATGCAGCGTCCCGGCAGGCCCAGGGGCAACCTCAGGATTCCCATGGTGCCGGGGAACACTCCCAAGCGGAGTCGGAGGATTCCGCCCGACATTACCCGGCGCAGCCCCAGGAGACCCTCGGGGTGGGCCGGGATTCTTCCGTGCCTTCCCAGCCGACCGCCCTGCAGAAGCAGGCTGCCGGCCAGCACGCCCAGGCCTCCCCTCCGCATTCCCAGGCTGTTGCCAAGCAAACCCAGACGGCTGGCTCCCAGAGCCAGGCCGATGCCCGGCAGGCTTCCATCACAGCCCGCCAGGCGGGAGAGGAGCCACCGTTCCGGCTCCAGGCCAAGCCGATTCCCCGAGGCCTTCGGCTGTTGGATATTGCTTGGGTAGGCATTCCGGCGGCGGTGGCGGGGATTGGGTTTATGGTGTTCTTAGGGAGTCGGTTTTTGCCCGATCGTTTACCCTCCCAGCCCATCCAGGAGGATCCCCGCCAATATAGCGTGGAAATGATGGTGGAACCGGGCAGTCCGTTGGTAGGTAAGACCATCGAGCAGGCAGGTCTTCGCCATTTGCCGGGGGTCTTCTTGGCGGAAATCGAACGGCAAGGGGTGATCCTGCCTGCGGTGGGGCCACAGGAACGGCTTCGGGGTGGAGATCGGCTGGTGTTTGTCGGGGTGGTGGAATCGGTCGTCGATCTGCAAAAGATTCGGGGCCTGGTGCCGGCGCCGGATCAGATTTTCAAGTTGGACACCCCTAGGCCGGAACGCTGCCTGTTGGAAGCGGTGGTCAGTGCGTCCTGTCCGGTGGTGGGCAAAACCATTCGGGATGGCCGGTTCCGATCCGTCTATGGGGCGGTGGTGATTGCCGTGTCCCGGCAGGGCCAACGCATCCCGGGCAAAATCGGCGATATTGTGCTGCAGGCCGGAGATACCTTGCTTTTGGAAGCGCATCCGTCGTTTCTGGAGCAACATCGGAACAGTCGGGATTTCTTCCTCATCAGCCGACTGGAAAACTCTTCGCCTCCCCGGTTTGAACGGGCTGCCCTGGCCGTGGGCATTTTGCTGACCATGGTCGGGCTGGTGGCCCTCAGCGAATGGTTAGCGGGCGTGCGGTTTCGACTGGCCGGGGTGACCCTGCAGATAACGCCGATCAGTATGTTCAAGGCGGGTCTGGTCGGGGCGGGGTTGATGCTGGTGAGCGGGTGTTGTCGGCTGGAGCAGGCACGGCGGGCCTTGGACGGCCGGGTGCTTTTGGCCATTGCCGCCGCCTTAGGGCTAGGATTGGCCTTGGAAAAGACCGGAGCGGCCCGAACGATCGTGGGAACCCTCTTAGACTGGGTGGGCCAAAATCCCTGGGGGGCTTTGGTGGGCCTGCATCTAGCGACCAGCCTGATTACCGAACTGGTAACCAATAATGCGGCCGCCGCGCTGATGACGCCGTTTGCCCTGGCCACGGCCGGTCAATTGGACGTCAATCCGATGCCGTTTATCATCTCGGTGATGATGGCGGCTTCCAGTTCGTTTGCCACTCCTTTGGGGTATCAGACCAACCTAATGGTGTATGGACCAGGCGGGTATCGGCTGGCTGACTTCCTCAAAGTGGGCATTCCGATGAACCTTTTGGTCATGGGCATTACGGTGGCGTTGGCCCCTCGGATCTGGCCGTTTTAATTGCCCCCTGGGAGGGCGGAAGTCCCCGTGCGCCAACATTCCGAGAGTGCCCCTCTGGTTTGCCCATGTGCGAGCCGAAGGCCCGGAATGCCCGCAGCAACTTTCCGAGCCTCCCGGCAAGAGAATATCCTTTCGAGGCAGCCCCCTCCGGTTTCCCTTGCTCCTGTCCTGTAGAGGCGGGCTTACCCAGGGACGGAAGGTTTGCCAATATTTCCTCGAAAAGGGGGGATTGTTCCACCAGGAAAGGTAATTTTTGGCAAGTTGATTCCAAAACTCGGGCCTGCAAAGGAAGTTTTTTCTCCATCTTTCCCCCAGAAAGGGGGGTTGAAAATTTCCGAAATCTGTTCGATACTATGGTTGTGAGGGATGTCCCTCACTAATCGCCCTTCGTAGGTCCCTGCCCCGCCTACGGAGGGCTCTTTTTTGCGCCGTTAGCTCTTGGATAGGCTTTCCGCTGAGAGACTGTCCCGAAAATCCGTTGTGCCCTATCCGAGCGGTTCCAGCCCGCAGCCAGATGATCACGGAACACCCCTGTTTTTGTAGGGTTTTAGGAACTGGATGGGCAGCCTCGGTTGGTTGGCCCACACCCTGATGGGACCAGTTCGGCACCGCCTGTGAGAAGGACTTCCTGGGCCACTGGGCCAGACGGCCAATCGATTTGCCCGGCCAGGTATCTTCTGAATAACATTTCCTCGGAGGGAGGAACTTGCCGGCAGTGCGACGGCCGGGGGATCGGGATGGACGCCGGATGTCCGCCTTCACTGCGCACATCATCCAAGGGTAGGCCCTTTTTGTGGGCGGGGCTGGAACACAACCCGTCGTCCCTCCGACCACCTGCCGAGCCCACTGCAAACTGGGATCTTCAAATGGTTTTCCAGGTCCCAACGGATTGATTTTTGCAGAGGGTAAGGGCTGATTTTCCAAAGGGCAACGGATGGATTTTCCGGGGGGCAAGGGCTAATTTTCCAGAGGGCAAGGGACTGATTTTCCAGAGGGCAGGGGATGGATTTTCCGGGGGCAAGGGATGGAGCATCTATTGGATTGGTTTCCGGATCGGTTGCAGAGTTGGCTGGCCGAACGCGGGCAACCGGCGTATCGGGCCGGGCAGATTCGGCAGTGGATTCTCCGCCGTCGGGTGGACGAGTTCGACCAGATGACCGATCTGCCCAAAGAGCTGCGTGCCCAATTGGCCGGGGAGTTTTTCCTCTGGTCCAGCCGACCGGTCGCCCACCAACGCGCCGACGACGGCACGGAAAAACTCCTGCTGGAGCTTTCCGACAGGGAACGGATCGAATGCGTGTTGCTCCGGGATGATCGGCATCATCGGACCGCCTGCATCAGCACCCAGGTGGGCTGTGGGATGGGCTGTGCGTTTTGCGCCAGTGGTCTGGGCGGCCTGATCCGAAACCTGACGACCGGCGAAATCCTGGAGCAGTTATTGCACCTGGATCGGCTTCTGCCGCCTGGAGAGCGGCTTAGCCATATTGTGGTCATGGGGATGGGGGAGCCGTTGGCGAACCTGGATCGGCTCCTGCCGGCGTTGGCTTCGGCAACCGATTCCCAAGGCCTGGGCATCGGCGCCCGTCGGGTAACCATTTCGACGGTGGGCTTACCGGCCGGGATTGCCCGATTGGCCGACGCCAGCGTCCAATACCACCTGGCCATCTCGCTCCATGCGCCGGACGATGCGTTACGGAACCAGCTTGTACCGGCCAATCGGGCCGTAGGCATCCGGGCGCTTTTGGAGGCGGCGGATGGGTATTTCCAGAAGACTGGACGGCGGATTACGTATGAATACGTGCTGATCGAGGGGGTCAATGCGGAGCCTCGGCACGCCCGCGGCTTGGCCGCCCTGCTTCGAGGCCGAAAAGCCCTGGTGAATCTGATTCCGCTCAATCCGGTGCCGGAGTTGCCCTATCGGCCGCCTCCCTGGAACCAAATCGAACGCTTCGTCCAATTGCTCCAGGCCGGCGGAGTCAATGTGCATGTGCGCTATCGGAAGGGGGATCAAATCGAGGCGGCCTGTGGTCAGCTTCGGCGCCGGACAGTGATAAATTGTTCATGCAGCCCGGCTCAGCCAGAAAACCCCCCGGCCCCCACCCCCACCGGAGACAACAAAGAGGCTTCCTAAACGCCACGTTGGCCATCTTCGTAACAATTTCGCCAAAGGAATCAAAATCGCCTCTCCCCTGGTGGTAAAGGCCGGCCAGAGCCGCGACCGCTAGGGACCCGCACGCGGGCCGGCTGAGGGTGCCATATCTCCTCCCCGCCCCCCTGTGTCCTTCCTGCGTAAGCAGCAGTCCAGGCCCCTTGTGGCCGCCCCCGTGTCCTTCCTGCGTAAGCAGGAATCCAGCAGGTGTCCTTCCTGCGTAAGCAGCAGTCCAGGCCCCTTGTGTGCCGCCCCCGTGTCCTTCCTGCGAAAGCAGGAACCCACACAGTGTCCTTCCTGCGTAAGCAGGAATCCAGGAAAAAAACAACGGGACTGCCGCTTTCGCGGCCATGACATACAAGGGGGATTGGGGGGCACAAAGCAGCCTGGACTGCGCCTTATGCAGGAATGAGCCATCGGCTCCTCCATTCGGCGAGGATGTTGCCAGGATTTAGGTAGTCGGAGCGGTTGGATAGGTAGTCGGAAAGGTTTGGAGGGGGCCGCTGCGGCCTCTCGGCGATCCATGTCGGGACAACCTCTGAGCAAGCGGCCGGGCGAACGGTTTACCGCTTGGGGCTCTGGGGAGGCGGCGAGGAGGAAAATCGTTTGACCAGCGTTACCTGGTTGCCTTTGTCATTGTAGCGAACGTCGTCCATGAAGGTGCGCATGAGCAGGATGCCGCGGCCGCTGCATTTTTCCAAATTGGCCGGGTCCAGCGGGTCCGGCAGTGCCTGGCGATCAAAGCCAGGCCCTTCGTCGGTAATGACAAACCGGGCTTCCTCCGTGGTAAGGGTTACCTCCAGAACAACCTTCCGGAGACAGTACGGGGGGGTTTGACGGCGTTGGGCCAACAAACGCTGAAACGCCTGCTCATCCAGGTCCTTCAGTTGGGAACTTAATTCCAGGTTGCCGTGCAGGATGGCATTGGTTAAGGCCTCTTCGACCGCCAGGCCGATCCGCATCCGTTGGGCTGGATCCAAGAGGCCTATCTGGGCCAGATTTTCTTGCAAATAGCCGATCAACGGCCCGATCAGACTCAGATCATTTTCCAGCAAAAATAGGCAGGAGGTTTCGGTGATGCAGCCGAGGAGTCGGGATTGCAGGTCAGCTCGGCCGCGGGCGGCAAGGAGTTTGGAAAGCGTGGGCAGGAGTCGGTCGGCCAGGAGCTGCTTGGGCAGATAGCTGGCTGCCCCTCGCTGCAGGGCCTCCAGGATGGCCTGGGTGCATGGTGCCGCTGTCAGCAGGAGGATCGGGCTGTCCGGATGCCGATGGTGTATCTGCTCGATCAGAGCCAGCTCATTCTTGCCCGGCGCTGCCAGATCGGCGATGACCGCATCGGGCTTCCATTGGGCCAGTTTTTCCAGGGCTTCTGGGCCGGGAGCCGCATATTCCCATTGCAGGTCCGGTTCCGCTGCGAGGAGGCCGGCAATATACTGACGATCTGTTTCTGACTGCTCGACCAACAAGATCTTCGCCATAGAGAACCCCTCGGCCCATCCGGCGCCAACCGAAGTTCCGATTCTCCCGCCCGATGGTTCGGTCCGCTCCAGAGGCGATTGGACTGGTTATCCCAAGCGACTTTTTAGTTCCTGGAGCAGGCGTTGGAGGTTTTCTTCTAATTGTCGCATGGTTTCTACCGAGGGGAAAGAGCCGGTTTGGGCCAACTGTTCGATGGCCCAGGCCTGTTGATAGACCGGCGTGGAACCGAGCAGACGAATCGAACCTTTCAGGCTATGGGCGGCCAGGCGCAAGGCGGCCGCATCCTGCTGGGCGGCCGCTTCCCGAAGCCGCTGGAACCACCGGGGGGCTTCTTCCAGCAGGGTTTGCAGGAGAGAGCGGAGCAGGGGTTCATCTGCCCGAACCGCCGCCAACACCGACTGCCAATCGACCCCCTGTCCGGACACAGCGGAGGCATCAGCCACCGGGGCCTGCCGCTCTTCGGACCGCTCTTCGACGCCCGGATGCGGTATCGGAGCGGCCTGGGGAACGAGTTGGCCGATCGCTTGCAAAAGTTGTCTGGCCCGCAAAGGCTTACCGAGGTATTGATCCATCCCACAGGCCTGGGCCTTGGCCAGCTCTTCGGAACATTCGTAGGCGGTTACCGCAAGAATGGGGATGTGCCCGCCATGGTCTTTTTCCCATTCTCGGATGGCCTTGGCCGCCTCATAACCATCCATCTCCGGCATCTGCAGGTCCATCAGCACCAGGTCAAAAGGCTGCGATTGGACGGCGGCCAGGGCTTCCCGGCCTGTGCGGACTAAGGTAACTTTATGTCCATATCGTTCCAGCAACCCCACGGCCAATTGCTGGCCGACGGGACTATCCTCAGCCACCAGAATCCGCAGCGGTCGAAGCGCCGGCAGTTCGGAGGATTGGGGGCGGAGGCGGGCCGGGATCGGCGTCGGACCGGCTCCGACCACCCACAACAGCACTCCCAGCAATTCCGAAGGGCTGTAGGGTTTGATCAGGCTGGCTTCCCGCTCGGGGTGGGTACTCCATGGGCCGGTCGGTGGGCAGCCGGCCGGAATCAGCCAAACCATCCGGCCTCCAGCGGCCAACCAGCCGTCCAGCATCCAGAGCATCTCGGCTCGTTCTGCCTCCGTGGGCAACAGCCCACAGAGCAGGCCATCCACTTCGCTGCCGGCCGATGCCCAATAGGCTTTGGCCTCGGCCCGGTTGGCCACCCAGATGGGCTGGACGGCCCAGGCCCGGAGCAGGCCTTCCAGATTGTGCCGCTCCACGGGGTGGCTTTCCCACACCACAATCCGTCGGTTTTGCAGCAGAGCGACCTGCTCGGCAGGGGGCCAAACTTCCGGTTGCTCGGGCAAACCGAACCAGGCAGTAAAGTGAAAGCGGCTTCCCTGGCCCGGCTGGCTTTCGGCCCAGATGCGGCCCTGCATAAGGGCCACCAAACGGGAACAAATGGCTAGTCCCAGGCCAACGCCTCCGTATCGACGGGCCGTAGATCGCTCCGCCTGCTCGAACATCTCGAAAATGCTATCCAACTTTTCCGGCGGAATGCCGATCCCGGTGTCCCAGACCTGCACCTGCAGTTCGACCCGGTCCGCTTGCCGCTCCAGACAACCAATTTCGACCCCAATTTCCCCCTGCTCGGTGAACTTAATCGCATTGGCCACTAAATTCCCCACGATCTGCCGAAGCCGAAGCGGATCCCCCACCAGCAGTTCCGGCACATCGGGGCGGACATACCAGACCAAAGCCAATCCCTTGCCATGGGCTAAAAACGCCAGACTCTTCAGGGTTTCAGCCAGCAGTTCCCGCAATCGAAACGGAATCTGTTCCAACGCCAGACGGGCCGCTTCGATCTTCGAAAAATCCAAAAGATCGTTGAGCACCAGCAACAAGTTTTCCCCGGCATCGCGCATCATTTCCAGATAGGCGCGTTGGGCAGGTTCCAGCGGCCCGTCTAAGACCAGTTCCGCCAACCCCAACAGCCCATGCAGGGGGCTGCGCAGTTCATGACTGACGTTGGCCAGGAATTGGCTTTTGGCCTGGCTGGCGGTTTCGGCGGCTTCTTTGGCGGCTTTGAGGGCCTCGGCCGCCAGCTTCTGCTCCGTGATATTCCGGGAAATCCCGTAGGTGCCGATGATCCGGCCTTCGGCATCCCGCAGCGGCAATTTGGTCGTCAGTACCCAACTGACCCGGCCGTCCGGCCAAGTTTCTTTTTCTTCTTTATGGACGATCGCCCGTCCCGTGGCCAGGATATATTGTTCATCGGCCAAGGCTTGTTCGGCATGTTCGGGGCTAAAGAAATCGAAATCGGTTTTCCCTTCCGCCTGGGCCGGATGCGTCAAGCCCAGATACCGCGCCATCGCCCGATTGATCCGCACAAACCGACTCTGGCGATCCTTGAAGTAGATATTATCGGGCAGATAGTCCATCAGGGTGTGGAGCAGGGTGCGTTCTTTTTCCAGGGCCAGTTCGGCGCGGCGACGTTCGGTAACATCCCAAAAAAGGACCTGGATTTCGGTGATCTGACCGGCCACATCCCGAACAGGAAATTTCGTTACCTGAACATATCTTCTCTCCCCGTCCTGAACGTTCTCTTCCACCGTCTCCAACAACTGGCCCGTCTCCAGCACCCACTGGTCATCCGCCTGATATTTTGCCGCCAAATCGGACGGATAAAAATCAAAATCCGTTTTGCCCAAAATCTCTTCCACCGGACGCTTCAGAAGCCGACAAAATGCCTGGTTGGCAAAGGTAAATCGCCCTTGGCGGTTTTTGCGCAAAATCGGTACCGGCAACCCCTCGACCAAGGAACGGTACAACGCCTGCGTATCCCGAAGCGACTCCTCCCGCAACAGCAGATCGTCCCGGGCCTTCTGCAATTCTCCGGTACGCCGTTCCACCAACGCTTGCACCTGCGTGTGCCGAGAAAACAACGTATGTACATAAGCCACCAGTAAGCAAACCCCCATCAGCCCTCCTGCCAGAATCAGTTCGGGCATCCGACTGGACCACCGGGCCAAAAAAGCCTTGCTCGGCACACCGTACAGGTACCATCGCTGCCCAAACAGCTCCATCGGCCAAGCTGCAGAGATGCCTTCGGCCAATTCCCGTCCTGAAAGAGGTTGGACCGGCTGCAAGCCGCTTGCTCCCGACCGGTAGTAAATCAACCGTCCATTCTCCTCCGGCTGCCCTTCATACCAATAAATGTCGATCCCCTCTCCTGGAAAATTTGTTAACGGATGCTCCAGCAAGACGGAGGGTTCCGAAATGCCAAACACTAGGCCTTCGGCGGTAGCCGAGGGGGCCAAACCGCGATGACCTACAACGATCTGGTCTTGGCCTCCGAACTGCCTTTCCCCACCCGAAGTCCTCCTCGAAGAGGAAGTTGGCATGTGCGAACCAGAAACCGATCGGCGGACCGAAACGCCAATCAGAAAGGCCCATCGGGGGCCTGCCGGACCTGGTCCAAGGAGTACCCGCCCAATGGCCGCCTCTTTCCCGGAGCGAAGTTCCCGAAGGACGGCATCTACCCCTTCCACGGCTGTTAAATCAGTCCCGGGCGACAAAAAAGGCCGTCCTGATGCCTCCTGCGGGCACAGCTCTAAGTAATGAATCTTCAGCGGGGGCAGCCCGGCTTGCTTCGCTCTAGAGGGCACCGTGCCAGCAGCAGCCGCCGGGTGGCCAACGGTATCCGGTGGAACCACAGAACCATCCGGTGGGGCGGCAGGAGACTCTTTCCCACCAACCGGAGCCGGCAAAGAAGAGGAGTTCGATTTCGAGGCGGGAACGGGCAGATCGGAGGATTTCCAGAGGCTTGGATCTCCGGCAGGCCCGGCCCAACCTATTTCGTGCAGGCATGGATATTTGGCCAGCAGGGGGCGAACAAAGGTGGTGAACTCCTCGGGTTCCACGTATTGGGAGGCCCGGAAAAATGCCCCCACCGCTTCGACCGCCCCGAACGTGTTTCGGAGATGGGTTTCGATGGTGTGGAATTGTTGCTCTACCTGGAGGCGGAACTCCGCTTCTCGGCGACTTTGTTCCCAAAGTCCCAGCACATAATACAAGCCCACACACCCGGCGATTCCCCCGAAAGCAATTCCTCCCAAGAGCACCCGCCGGGACCAGGCCGACTCCTGCCATCTCCGCTGCGACATAGCGTCGCCTTGTTGCTGCCCCTGCCGGTCCACCGAAATCAATCCCCGCTCCGGCTTCTTGGAACATTCGGGACCCCAAAAACCCCTTCACTTTACTATAGGAAAGAAAAAATTGCAATCGTTCTAGCCAAAAAGGGGGAACCAAACACTCTGCCTTCTCCCACCCCGGTGCTCAGGGGCGTTTGCCGTTTTTGTTGCCGCTCGACTTTGGCCATTTTCCATAACTCTTGGCTAAGGCGTTAGCCCAATATTTGCCAGACGATCACTACCGGGCCGAGCGCAAAAAGCCAATAGGCAAACCAGTGCAATCGTCCCCGTTCCAACCACCGGAGCAGCCAGCGGAGTGCTCCTACTCCGACCAGAAAACTGACGGCCATTCCCAATCCTAACAGCCCGATGGGTACTGGATTGGAATTTTCCCGAAGCATTTCCAGGCCTTCCAGCAGCCCGGCGCCGGCGATGACCGGAATGGCCAACAGGAAGGAGAAACTGGCGGCCTCGGCGGGGTGAAGTCCGACAGCCAACCCGGCCACAATGGTAGCGCCGCTCCGGGAAATCCCCGGGAAAACGGCCACCGCCTGGGCCAAACCGATTCCCATAGCCTGCCAGAAGCTCAACTGCCGGCAGCATTTTCCTTGCAAGGGAGGGGAAGAAAGTTTTTTTGTCCACAGCAGAGCGACCCCAGTAATGAGGAATCCAAAACCGGCCACAAGGGGGGATTCTAGCACCTCTTTGGCCCCCGCTTTCACCCCTAGACCCACCACCACGGCCGGGATCGTGGCCCAAACCCCCAACAGCACCACCCGAGGCTCCTCCCGCAGAATTTTTAGCAGCCGGGGAACGAAAACCACCACCACGGCAAACAAGGTCCCCAGATGGAGCACCACATTAAGGGCCAATTTTTCCTGGATCGGATGTCCCCATTGGTCGCACAGGGCAGCCCCCACCAGCACATGGCCGGAGGAGCTGATCGGCAAAAACTCCCCAATGCCCTGCACAAGGGCCAACAACACGACTTCCAGCCACATAAATAGGCTCCCACGTTTGGAAATCCACTGTTTTGGGTCACAAAAACCCCTTGTTAGAGGGGTCTTGGGCGATTCTGCGATGTTATGTTTTCCCTAGTTTGACTGTATCCGCCCGGCCGGCCCCTCAACTGGGAGGGGGTAAAATGGGCCCGAACCTCACCGATTGGGGGAATTCCTTCCGGTGGATACAGTCAACCTACTCTTTTGGGGTTTTTCCAGGGGGCTTGTTTAAGTATATCTTGGCCTTTTGCGGGAGCTGGGGGGCAGGGGGTGGATTTGTTGGCACTTCCCCCTAGGCAAGTTTGTGAAAACAGGCATAATACAGGTTTACGGTTTATTTGGGAGGTGAATATGTTTAAGAATCTTAATCCAACGTCGCTTGGGGTTTCTGGGCATCAGAGTGAGGTGATTGAAATTGCCCTGACCTACGGATTTCGGGGCATCGATTTGGATATCGAGGATTTTGCTTCCCGGGTTCGGCGTCGGGGGTTTGACTATGCCGCCCGCCTGATCCGGAGTGCTTCGAGGCTGCTTCGGCTGGGGAATTTCACTTTGCCGTTTGATTGGGAAGGCGAGGAAGAGGCCTTTCGGGCGGGGATGGAGAAAGTGCCGGAATACGCCCTGGTGGCTTCGCAAATTGGTTGTCCCCGGTGTGTGCTTTCGATCAGCCCAGCCAGCGAGCAACTCCCCTATCATGAGAACTTCGAGGTCCATCGGCGGCGCTTGAGGGAGATCGCCGAGGCGATGGCCCCGGCGGGCATCCGGATCGGGCTTCGGTTTCAAGCAGCGCCGAGTCTTCGGAAAAACCGTACCTTTCAGTTTATTCATGATTTGGATGCCACCACGCTGCTCATTAGCATGACGGGGGCGAAAAACGTGGGCCTGGTCATTGACGTATGGGATTGGACCGTCAGTGGATTGCCACCGGAAAAACTCCGTTCGATTCCGTTGGAGCAGATGGTGGCGGTGCAGGTAGCGGATCTGCCGACCGACGTTCCTATCACGGAGGCGATGGAAGAACAACGGCTTCTGCCCGGCGACGGCGGGGGGATCGACATTGCCGCCTTTTTGCGGATTTTGGCCGAAATGGGCTATGACGGGCCGGTAACGCCGATGCCTTACCGGGGCCTTTTTGGCCGAACCCGTCGGGACACGGTGGCCCGCTTGGCAGGCGACGGATTGGATAAAGTCTGGCGAGCCGCAGGACTGCCCAGCGATTACCGAGCCGGTGCCGCGGTGGCGGCAACGACCCAATCCCCTACCGAATCGCCCACCGAAGAACAGCAGGAGTAACCTCCCGGCCGTTGCAGGACGACGCAACGAGGCCCTTATTTCTCCCTCCCGGGTTTCTCTCTGACGGCAAGGACGGATTCTTTTCCTTCAAGGGAAACAACAAGGCGGTTGGCTCCCGGAATCCGCCTGCTTCAGGATACCGACGATGCGGTATTTAGTTACCGGGTCTGCAGGGTTTATCGGTTGGAAGGTGGCCGAGCTGTTGCTCCGGGCTGGGGCGGAGGTGGTGGGGCTGGACGATTTGAACCCAGCCTATGACGTACGCCTGAAACAGTGGCGATTGGAAAGCCTGAAAACCTGGCCCCGCTTCCGATTCTTCCAAGCTGATATTACCCAACAGGATCCGGTGGAAGAAATCTTTTCTGCCTTTGCGGGGCAAGAGGCTTCCGGTACCGGCAATCCGCCTGGCCGGCAAGCTGAGCCAGGCTCCCAGGTTGTCCATCTAAGGCAAGAAAGGACGCTCAGTCTGCCTGAGGGGCAAGCAGGGCAAAGGCTCCAGGTTGGGCCTCCCAAGGCCCAAACCAGGGGGAGTCTGTCCGAGCGGCCAGCAAAGCCAGGGTCCCTACCACCGACGGGCGACCTGCCTCCAGAGTGGCAACGGAGACGGGCGGCACCATTTGATGCGGTCGTGCATTTGGCGGCCCGGGCCGGGGTCCGGGCTTCGGTCCTGGAACCGGACGTGTTTCTGCGAACCAACGGGCTAGGCACCCTGGTACTGCTGGAGGCGTGCCGTCGGCATAGAGTACAAAAGTTCCTCCTGGCTTCTACTTCGGCGCTGTATGGAGCACACAACCCCACACCCTACCGAGAGGATGCCGATACCAGCCGACCGCTTTCCCCCTATGCGGCCTCGAAAAAGGCAGCCGAATGCCTGGCCTATACCTATCATTATCTTTACGGCCTGGATGTGGTCGTGTTGCGGTATTTTACTGTATATGGTCCGGCAGGTCGGCCGGATATGAGCGTGTTTCGCTTTATCCGCCAGATTGCCGAAGGCCAACCCGTCCTAGTCTACGGCGACGGCAGCCAGCAGCGGGATTTTACCTATGTGGAGGATGTGGCCCGAGGCACAGTCGCCGCCTTGGAGCTGCGAGGGTTTGAAATCATCAACCTGGGCAGCGACCGGCCGGTGAGTGTACTGAAGTTGATCGAACAGATCGAGCGGTTGGTGGGCAGACAGGCTCGTTTGGAGTATCGGCCAGCGCAGCCTGCCGATGTGCCAGCTACGTGGGCCGACATCCGCCGGGCAAAAGAAAAACTGGGCTGGACCCCCCAAACCACGCTGGAACAGGGCCTGGCCCAAACGGTCGCCTGGTATCAACAGCACCGCTCCTGGGCCGCCCGGATCGATTTGGGACAATAACCACCAGGGGGAACTTTTTAGGTAACCGTTCACGGGGTTCTTGCCCTTGCCATGCCTGCCGGAACCCCTCGACAGCAGGCCCGCAACTGCGGTCTTAAACAGCGGGGTTCTCCCGATCTTAAACAGCGGGGTTCTCCCGATCTTAAACAGCGGGTTTCTCTCAATATTGAACAGCGGGTTTCGCCCGATCTTGAACAGCGGGGTTCGCCTTGTCCATCGCCCCCCAAGATTTTGCCAGAATTCCTGCCTTCCGCGGGCAGCCGATGAATCTTGATCCCGCCGCGGGGAATGGGTTGCTTGCCGCCCTAGGAAGGTGCGGGAAGTAACCCGCGGTGTGCCGGCGTGCCCCACCGCTGAAATGGGAATGGGTATCTTCCCGCCCTAGGAAGGTGCGGGAAGCAACCCTTTGCCTGAACTGGGAGCATCGGGCGCAACGGGTGGCGACGCTGGAGGACAACCCGCTCCAGACAATCCAGCGGCGCCCGATGACTAGCGCTCCTGCGGCTGAAGACCTCCAGAAAGATTGACGGACAAGCTGCTCCAGAGGATCCAGCGTCGCTGTTGCCGTGCGGCCCCTAGCGGCATCCCACGCTCCCTGCCTTTCGGTTGTCCTCTGTGCACCCACGGCGACGCCGTGAACGGTTACAATGTACTTTGACCTTGGGATGCGGTATGATAAAAAGCGAAACAATACGACCAACCGGAGAAACCGCTTGTGGAAGCGGGGAGTAACGCGCCGGTGAGGAAGACGACCATGGAACTTACTGAGGAGCAGGATTTTTCCTGAAGGAGAAGGCCAAGGAGCTTTAGAAGCAGAATCAGAGTGCCTCCATCGGGTTCATCATCCCGGACCGGATGGAGAAGGATCGCCAGGCGTAGCCGAAAGGGAAGAAAAAGGAGAGGTGCATCATGTCTCCAAGGAAAAAACAGGCGGGTAGTAAAGCGAACGGGGTTAAAGATTTTCGTCATGATGCTGCAAGGCGCAAGAACAACCCGCCCGCCGGTATCGCGCCCACCTACGAAGTGTGCAAGCGGCAGACCAAGCAATACGCCTATGACCCCCATCTGGACCCGCAGCTCCAGTGGGCCGGCAAGGCGGAGCACACCTCGTTCGAGGTGGACGTGGTGCCGCTCCACATCCACGAGCGCATCTCCACCCGCGCCATCCTGGATGCCGTGCGCCGCCCCCAGCCGCTGCAACTCGACCTCTTTGGCGAAACACCCCTGCCCGCCGACCAGCAGATCGAGTTCTACCGCCACGAGGTCGGTTGGGCAAACCGCCTGATCCTGGGGGATTCGCTCCTGGTGATGAACTCGCTTCTGGTCAAGGAGGGTATGGCCGGCAAGGTGCAGATGATCTACATCGACCCGCCTTACGGCATCAAATACGCCTCCAACTTCCAGCCGCGCATTGATCGCCGCGACGTGAAGGACAAGGACGAAGACCTCACCCACGAGCCGGAGCAGATCAAGGCCTACCGCGACACCTGGACGCTCGGCAT
>Ga0308389_1001635_pt1 | contig 14945 bp, 11 predicted proteins | sample Hotspr2Sample148_FD_202362 | JGI IMG/M metagenome (GOLD analysis project Ga0308389, IMG submission 202362) | Hot spring phototrophic mat microbial communities from Mushroom Spring, Yellowstone National Park, Wyoming, United States - 20040719_148 ... | reverse complement strand
GGCAATACGCACCTTGGAGCCGTTGTCCACACCGGCCGGAATACGGGCTGTGATGGTTTCAGCCGGTCGCCCGGCCATCGGCGGCAATGTGACCTTGACCGTGGCGCCCTCCATGGCCTGCTCGAAGGTAATGGAGACCGGCTGTTCGATGTCACGTCCGGCCTGCGGGAAGGGACTCCGGCCGGTGGCACGGCCGCCACCAAACATCTCGGCGAAAATGTCCCGGAATGAGGTGCCGCCAGCAGCACCGCCAAAGTCAAACGTCGAAAAGTCAAAGGGGATGCCGCTTCCGGTGGCTCCGCGTTTGGCGGCTTCGGCATGGGCTTCGGTGTACACGCCGAAGCGATCATACACCTTGCGCTTTTCTTCGTCGCCGAGCACGTCGAATGCTTCGGAAATGCTTTTGAACTTCTCCTCGGCGGCCTTGTCACCCGGATTGACATCCGGGTGATACTTGCGCGCCAGCCGACGGTAAGCCTTCTTGATTTCTTCAGCCGAGGCCGTTCTGGGAACGCCGAGCGTCGCGTAATAGTCCTGCTTCGCCATGGTCGCCTCCGTGACCACATGTGAAGAACCGGGCCGTTACGCCGGAGCCATCACGTCCCCTATGCCCGTTCTGGCACAAGGAGATAGCCCCGGCGTGCAGGTCCCTAGCGTTTGTCATCCACGTCCACGTATTCCGCGTCAATCACGTTGTCATCGCCCTTGCCGGATTCCGTCCCGCTGGTGCCAGCACCGGCCGCACGGCTACCGGCCACATCCTTGTACATAGCTTCCGAAACCTTGTACGTCGCTTTGGTCAGGCGGTCGTACAGGCTGTTGAGTTCGGAAAGCGATGCAGTTTCGAGCTTCGATTTGGCCTCGGACAGAACCCCCTCGATTTCGGAAAGCGTCGCCGCTGCGATCTTCTCGCGGTTTTCGGCAATAAGCTTCTCGGTGGAGTAGATCAGGGAGTCGAGCTTGTTCTTGGCTTCAATGCGTTCACGCAGCTCGCGGTCCTTGGCGGCGTTGGCTTCGGCTTCGCGCACCATGCGGTCAATGTCTTCCTTGCTCAGACCCGAACCGGAGGTGACGGTAATCTTCTGTTCGCGGCCCGTCCCAAGGTCTTTGGCTGTGACGTTGACGATGCCGTTGGCGTCAATGTCGAAGGTGACTTCGATCTGCGGCACGCCACGCGGCGCCGGTGGGATGTCCACGAGACGGAACATGCCGAGCGTCCGGTTGTCGCGCGCCATGGGACGCTCACCCTGGAGAACGTGGATTTCGACCGAGGTCTGGTTGTCGCTGGCCGTGGAGAAGATTTCGCTCTTGCGCGTCGGGATCGTCGTGTTGCGCGGAATCATGACGGTGTTGACGCCGCCAAGCGTTTCGATCCCCAGGCTGAGCGGTGTGACATCGAGCAGGAGCAGGTCCTTGACATCACCGGCCAGCACCCCGGCCTGGACTGCCGCCCCGATGGCCACGACCTCATCCGGGTTGACCGAACGGTTCGGCTCCTTGCCGAAGAACTCCTTGACCATCTGCTGCACTTTGGGAATGCGCGTCGAACCGCCGACCAGAATCACCTCGTCAATTTGGGAGGGCTTCAGACCGGCGTCTTCGAGCGCCTTGCGGCAGGGTTCAAGCGTCTTCTGGAGAATATGGTCAACGAGTTGCTCGAACTTCGCCCGCGTCAGCTTCATCACCAGGTGCTTGGGCCCGGAGGCGTCCGCCGTGATGAAGGGCAGGTTGATTTCGGTCTCCATCGCCGACGACAGCTCAATCTTGGCCTTTTCGGCGGCTTCCTTCAGCCGCTGGAGCGCCATCTTGTCGGTCGTCAAATCAATGCCCTGGTCTTTCTTGAACTCGCTGACGATCCAGTTGATCAGGCATTCGTCCACGTCGTCGCCGCCCAAGTGCGTGTCACCGTTCGTGGACTTGACTTCGACTACGCCTTCGCCGACTTCGAGAATGGAGATGTCGAACGTGCCGCCGCCGAAGTCAAAGACGGCAATGGTTTCGTCTTTCTTCTTGTCCAGCCCGTAGGCCAGCGCCGCTGCCGTCGGCTCGTTGACGATGCGTTTGACTTCGAGACCGGCAATCTTGCCGGCATCCTTGGTGGCCTGACGCTGAGCATCGTTGAAGTACGCCGGGACGGTAATCACCGCCTCGGTGACGGGCTGCCCCAGGTAGTCTTCCGCCGCCGTTTTGAGCTTCTGCAACACCATGGCGGAAATCTCCGGCGGCGCCCACTCCTTCCCGCCGCCGACCAGGCGCACATCGCCGTTCGGGCCTTCAATGACCTTGTACGGCACCTGCTTGATTTCGCCCTTGACCTCGTTGAAACGCCGGCCGATGAAGCGTTTGACGGAGTAAAACGTGTTTTCGGGATTGGTGACCGCCTGACGTTTGGCGACCTGTCCCACCAGGCGGCTTCCGTCTTTGGTAAAGGCCACCACAGAAGGTGTCGTCCGTGACCCTTCAGAGTTTGTGATAACGACCGGCTCGCCGCCTTCCATCACGGCGACCACTGAGTTGGTCGTTCCCAAGTCGATGCCTATGATTTTGCCCATGGCTTTCCTGTTGCACTCCACACAATCGTTGAAATCAGGCTCACCAAACGCCGCTGGAGGGCGCTGTGACGCTCACCGGCCGGCGTTGGACGTGTCCTGTACAGGACTATAAGATTTGAGTGTGGTGTTGTCAACTTTTTCTTATTTCAGGATTGTGGATGCCGGCGGTTGGCTCTTCTTGGTGCGCAGCACCACCTGCTCACTGGCTGCCACCAGGAACAGCCGCCGGGCCGTGGTGCTGTTCACGCCTTGCGGACGGTAGCGCAGGCGAAACCAGCGCCGCCGTACTTCATCGGTCAGCACCGCCGCTGCCTGGGTTTCGTCCAGCTTGAAGCTGCGCCCGCCCGTCTCCTCGGTCAGCCGCCGGAGGGCTTCGGCCGGCTTGGGGCCGAGCCGTTTGGCGCGGGGCGCACCGTACGTCCGGTCTGGTGCCTGGAGGGCATACACCACCACGTCTGCCGACTGGAGCGCTGCCAGCGCCGCGTCAAATGAGGTTTGGGAGCTTTCGTCGTAGCCGTCTGACAGCAGGACAATGACGCGCTTGCTGACGGTCGTCGCCGGGCGGAAGACATCTTCGGTTACAGCCAGAAGCGCATCGTAAAGGTGTGGTACGGAGCTTTTGCGGAAGAGCTTGGCCCCGGCAACGAGCTGCGCTGCGTCGTCCGTCAGATCGCACAGGATTTCCGGCGCTTTGGCGTAGCCGACAAGCATCAGCCGGTCGCCGGTAAAGAGTTCCCGGATGAGCGAACGTGCCTTCTGCTCCATATCGCCGACTTCGACCTGAAACGTGGCCGAGTTATCGGCCAGAAAGACGATTGTGGCCGCCGATGGGTCCGGCTCGATGCTTTCGATGACCTGCTCCACCCCGGCGTCATACAGGGTCAGATCGGTTGTTGTCAGGCGGGTCGGCGGGGCTTCCGGTGTGGGCACCTGGGCGATGACTGTGAGCGAGAGGTACGGTACTGGGCTGTCTCCAACCCGCCCGGATTGCCCCCAGACAGGCTGGCAGGCATCCCGGCCCAGCCCCAGTCCGCACAGCAACCCCAGGCCAGCCCGCAGCAGGAATGCGCGCCGGGGCAGCCTTTCCGGCCGGATGCCGGAGCATAGCGTCAGGCGGTTTGACAGTCTCACAGGCAGGGATTCCAAGGTCGGTGTGGACTTTCGGGATTGATGTGGCCGGCCCGGCCGTTTGCTATGCTGGGTATCCGATGTCGGGCACGTGCCGCGTCGGATGTCCCCAACTCCTTTTGGCGTAGGCAATACTAGCACCATGGTACACACATCAGACGCGACAGACGGGCGCTTGTGGATTGGGATAGAGTGCGCGGCCACGTTTCTCCGGGGCATTGTCTGTGAAGCGAGCGGGGAAGTCATCACGCAGCGTCAGCGACCGCTGACCGGGCATGCGCCAGCGGAAGCTGTGGCTGCCGTGCGTGCCCTTGTCGCCGAACTGGCGGCGACTGAGTCCGATCCGGCGTTGTTTGGCGGTGTCGGACTGGCGTTGCCGGGCAATCTCAACCGGGCGACCGACCGGTGCGAATCGAACACGCTCTGGTCGTCCGTGGTCCTGGATGAGCTTCGGCCGTGCGGTGCCCTGGGAACGGCCCGTCTGGTCTCGCGGGCGACAGCCGCTCTGCTCGGCGAATACCGGTGCGGCGTGGCCCAGGGCTGCCAGACAGTGGTCTATGTTGAAGTCGGACCGGAACTTTCGGCGGCCATGCTCCACGCCGGGCAGCTCTGGACAGGAGCAACGGGGATTGCCGGTGCCATTGGTTACGATTCGGTGGACGTGGACGGCGACCTCACCCTGCAGGAACGGGTCGGCAGCGAAGGGCTGATTCGGCGGGCCAAAGAGCGGATGTACCGTGATCGTACTTCTTCGCTCTCCCGGCGCGGCATCCCACGGGACCGGGAAATTGGCCTTGAGGACCTGCTCACCATGGCACGCTTGGGGGATGAGCTGGCACAGGTCATCATTGCCCGCGCCGGAGTTCACCTGGGCATAGCGGCAGCACGCCTTATCAACCTGCTCAATCCTGAGCTGCTCATCATTGGGGGCGACCTGGTTTCCGCTGGCGAGGTTCTGCTGGCTCCAATCCGTGCGGAAGTCGAGCGCCGGACAGCACCTTCGGCGCTGGCCGTGTGTCGTTTGCTGCCAGCCACGGTGGGCGCGGCGGTGGGGGCTGCCCAAGCCGCCCGTCAGGAGGCGTTGTCCACGGCAGCCTAGTGGTCACCTGGTTGTGACTGGCGGGCGGGTCCGTTGTCCGGCGTGAGAACATAGTCCGCCAGCCGTCTGCCAAAGGCGCGGGGTGGTATCGGGCCGCTGCAGTTGAACACCAGTCCGTCAAGGTTCAGTGCCTGGAGTTGTCCGAAAAGTTGCCTGCCGTTGACCCGTACCGGAATTGGCTCAAAGTCGGCCGTAGCGAGCACCTGGTCAAAGAACGCCGCCAGGGTGTCCTCGGCGGTGAAGACGGCGGCAAGCAGACGGCCGTCGGCGTCAGGGGCCAGCACCAACTGGGCGGTGTCGGGGCCGGTTCGCTTCAGGACAATCACATAAGCATCATAGTCGCGCAGCAACCCGATGGGGGTCTCTCCCGTGTCAATCGTTTCCAGGGCGCTTTCGAGTTCCACAATCCGGGCCCACTGGCGCAGGAGCGGGAGATGCTGCTGCTGGTAGTGAACGCCTTCAGGCAAGCCGGGATTGATTTCGACACCGGCCAGGGTGTCCTCAAGAGCGCCAAAGAGGTTGGCACCGTCCGTGACGACGCACTGTTGACCGGGAACCCCACCGCCCTGTTCAGCCCAGGCTTCGACGGCAGCCAGGTCGGTAAACACCTTGACCCAGCGCGCTCCGGCGGCATCCACAAAGGTCATCACGGCCGCTTCACCCTCGGAGCTGGCGTACACCGGCACGTGCCAGTCGGGATGCGCCATAAGGCTGCGGAACAGCGTTGCAGACGACAACCGTCCGGCCAGGTGCTCACACACAGCCGTTCGGGCATCAGGCAGAGACATAGGGCAGGTTCTCCCCGGATAATGGGTTTTGGCGTCCGGCAGGCGTAAGGGCCGGTGACGGGTACATCTTCAGTGTACTGGATGGTTGGAAAAAGGCGAAACGGCCGGGTGGAAAACCGTGATGCGTGCCAGGTGCAAAGCTGTCGGCCGATGCCATCCGGTTGCGCTAGGATTCGCCCGTATCGAACCCAAAATTCACCTGTGGCTCGCATGTGGCGTTATGGGGGACTTCTACGCAACCCTGGGCGTGTCCCGTGAGGCTTCGCCGGATGAAATCCGGTCTGCTTTTCGCCGGCTGGCGCGGTTGTATCATCCCGACGTAAGCCAGTTGCCGGATGCGGCCGCGCGCTTTGCGGACATCACGGCGGCCTACCGGGTGCTGGGCAACCCGGAGTTGCGGGCGCGGTATGACCGGGGCGAGTCGGTGGCGCCGCCTCCACCACATCCGCGTGAAAGCCGGCGGCGGCGGGCGGCGCGGGCGCGGGCCTACAAGATTCGCATCGAAAGCATCATCAATGACATGCTCGAAGCCGAGCGCCGGGAGGCTGCGTTTCGGGCGGAAGCCGTGCTGTTTGTCGTCGTGGGCTGGTTTTCCACGCTGGCGGCCACGGCCGTTCAGCCCTCCCTGCTGTTGGGGCCGGATGATCTTTTTGTACGACTCATCCTGTGGGGTGCGTGCCTATTCAGTCTGTGGTTTCTGGGACGGCGGCTGTGGGTGATGCTGGAGCATTACACCTACCGGCAGACCCTGCTTTCCGTGACTGCGCCCTCCGTCCCGGCGCAGCCCTTCAGCCGCAGTGCCGTCGTTGGTCTGCTTCTGGCCGGTTACGCTTCGGCGCTGGTGATGGGGTACTGGCTGGGGACGCTGGTCAACCGGCGTCCAAACGCGCCGTTCCCGGTGTTTGATGCCATCCACGACGGGCTGCTGTTTCCGCCGATCGCGCTGTTGCTGCTCAGCACCCTGCACCGTTGGGAACAGGCGCTGCGCCGCATCTGATGGTGCTGTGGGGCAATGGTTGGCCGCACCGGCTGCCGACGGGTGTGTGACCGTCCCTGGACGGCCGTGGCATGGGATCAAATGTGCGAAATGTCACGCTGGTGAAACGAAATGCCCCTCGTGCTTTGCTATAGTGACGGCGTGTGTGGCGGGATGCCGGCCTGGGTGTCCTCTGCGCCTGGCAACTTCGGGATGAACAGGGAAAGGGAGCGTCATGGAAGTTCGTACGTTGGGTGTATTGACCGGTGGTGGGGATGCCCCCGGACTCAATGCCGCGCTGCGTGCCGTTGTCCGTCGCGCCATGCAGTACGGGATACGGGTGCTGGGCATTCATCAGGGATGGAACGGTCTCATTCACGGGCGGGTTGAGCCGCTGACCCGGTATTCCATTTCGGGCATCCTGCCCCGGGGCGGGACGATTCTCGGCACGTCGCGGGTTAATCCCCTGGAAACTGACGAGGTCGCCGAACGGATACGCGCCAACTGGCGCAAGTACGAACTCGATGCGCTGGTGGTTATCGGCGGCGAAGGCACCCTCAGCGCTGCGCTGGAGATGCACCGCCGGTATGGGTATCCGATTGTTGGCGTACCAAAGACGATTGACAACGATCTGTGCGGGACGGACATGACCTTCGGTTTCGATACAGCGCTGTCCGTGGCGACCGAGGCCATTGACCGGCTGCACACCACGGCGGAATCCCACGACCGCGTCATGGTAGTTGAAGTCATGGGACGCCATGCCGGATGGATTGCGGCCGGGGCCGGGATTGCTGGCGGCGCCGACATCATCCTCGTCCCGGAGCATCCGTTTCGGATCAGCGAGGTGTGCCAGATTCTCAATCACCGGAAGTCGCTGGGGCGGTTTTTTTCCATCATCGTTGTGGCCGAGGATGCCCATCCGCATCCCGACGAGGACTTTCTCACGCCCGAAGAAAAGGAACGTGTCTTTCAGCACACCCGCCTGGGAGGCATCGGGCACCTGCTGGCGCGGAAGATTGAGGAACTGACAGGCATCGAAACGCGGGTGACGGTGCTGGGCTACACGCAGCGTGGCGGTGTGCCGACGGCTTATGACCGTTTGCTGGCAACCCGGTTGGGTGTCAAGGCCGTGGACATGGTGCGCGCCAGCGAGTTTGGCTGTATGGCGGCGCTTCAGGGCATGCGTATGGTTTCCGTGCCGATTGAACAGGCCGTTTCCTGCATCAAACGTCTGGATGATGAACTGTATGAGACAGCACGTGTCTTCTTCGGGTAAACTTCGTGCCTGATCTGTAGATGCAGCCGGGTGGTCGGGTGTCGCGCCCGTGCCATCCGTGAGCACGATGTTTTCAGGCGAGGCCCCGACGACCGATGAAACGCTGTCCAGCCTGCGGGACGGAGCACCCGGACAATGCCCAGTTTTGTCCGCACGATGGCGCGCCTCTGATTTCTGTGGCGACTGCCCCGGACGATCCCTTCATTGGGCAGGTGTTGGCCGGGCGGTATGAAGTCCTGTCCAAACTGGGCGAAGGCGGCATGGGGAGCGTCTATGCGGCGCGCCACCGCACCCTGGGGCGGGTTGACGCCGTGAAAGTCTTGCGCCCGGAGGCGGCCGATGCCGACGCTGGACGCCGTTTTCTGCGGGAGGCCAAGCTGGCGGCCAGCATCAACCATCCGAACGCCGTCGTCATCCACGATTTCGGACAGACGGAATCCGGGGTGACGTTCCTGGCGATGGAATACATCCAGGGACAGTCGCTGACGAAGCTGTTGCAACGGGAGGGTCCCTTTTCGCCGGCACGGGTGGTGAACATCATCCGCCAGGTGGCTTCGGCGCTGGATGCTGCCCATCGGTTGGGTGTTATTCACCGCGACCTCAAGCCCGACAACATCATGGTGATGGATGGCGACCGGGTGAAGGTTGTGGACTTCGGGATTGCCAAGGCGGTTGGTGGACAGGAAAGCGTCGTGCCGATGACGCAGGTTGGCCTCGTGGTCGGGACGCCGCACTACATGTCACCAGAGCAGGTGATGGGCGGCACGCTGGATGCCCGTTCGGATGTGTACTCCCTTGCGCTCGTCACCTACGAAATGTTGACCGGCACCCGGGCCTTTGCCGGCGATTCGATGCAGGCCCAGATGGTCGTTCGGCTGTCGGAGCCGCCCCGTCCAATGTCTGTTGCAGCGCCACACGTGGCTGTTCCGGCCGCTATTGAGGGAGTTGTGAGGCAGGCGTTGGCACGGTTGCCGGCGGACCGACCGGCTTCGGCCGGGGCTTTTGCCGCACAGCTCGAAAAAGCTTTGGTAGTGATGGAGAGCACCCAGCCGGTGACCTCTCCGCCGCCGGGGAGTGTGCCCACCCAGTATCAGGGGGCGACGGTTTCCACTGCCGGTGGCTCAGCGCCGGCCACGGCACAGCCACCACAGCCGGCTCCCCACGAGGGATTCCGTCCGCCGGGTATGCCCGGTGTGTCGCCGGTTTCGTCGGGCACGGTTGTGCAACCCAACCCATCCCCGCCGCCGATGGCGGCCATCCCTCTGTCTCCGACACTCCCCACACCCGCGGCCCGCCCACCCCTCACCACCCCGTCTGGTGCAGCGAGAACCAATTTCTGGCTTATTGGCGGACTCGTGGCCGGGGTGGGAATCGTGCTGCTCGCCCTTGTGGTTGGCGTCGGTCTGTATGTCTTTTACGTGAGAACCGACCCAGGGCCGGTTCCTGTTGAAAAGGATGTAGCGGCCATCCTGCAGCAGTCACGTTCGTTGCGCGAAGTCAGCAACTACGAGTCGGCGCTGCGCCTGGTGGATGAGGCGCTGGCGGCCAATCCGACTTCGCCCCAACTGCGCATCGAAAAGGCGGAAATCCTGTTCGAGCAGGAACGCTTCGTGGAGTCGGAAGACATCGTCTATGCCGTGCTGCGCTCCCACCCGAATTACGGGCCGGCTTACCAAAACCTGGGCGTGCTGCAATACCGCCAGGGAAAAGTGGCCGAGGCCATTGCCAATCAGAAGCGTTGCCTGGAACTTGATCCCGAACCGGAATATGCCTGCTACGCCCACGGCAACCTGGCGCAGATCTATGCCGAACAATACTTTTCCAACAAACGCAAGTTTGCGGCGCGGTCAAACGAAGCTGAAATGGAAGCACGGTGGGCGTTATCCACGGCAACCCGGAAAAGTCTGGAAGTCTCACCCCGGCTCGTCCTGGCCGAGTTGTTCATTGATCGTCAGCAGTATGCCCTGGCGCGTGAGCAGCTTGAAAAGCTGATGCAGGACAACGCGATCAAGACCGACCGGGAACGTGGGATGGTCTATGCTCAACTGGCCGTCGTCGCCTTCTTTGAAAAGAAATATGCGGAAGCCGCCGAAGCCGCCGAACGCGCTACTCAGCTTGACCCCCAGAACAAGGACTATCAAAAACTGGCGCGGGCGCTTCGCCAGTACCGGCGCTAGGGTTCTGTCGGGGCAACATTTCTGAAACTGCCAACCTTTCGGACGCAACAACGCCGGCCCGGCTCCGATAACCTGAGCGAATACGACATCATAACGACTTCCCCCTGGTCAAGCTCCAGGTGGTCTTGCCGAGGAACCTGCCCCTATGACGAACCGGATTCAATCCCAGCGGCCAGCTTCGCTCACCCCAGCGGTACAACCGAAGGTCTCCACCCCGCGCAAACCGCCAGCAACACCAGTCACTGCGGCCGCCACGCCGGCCAACACGACCCGCTTGGGCGAACTTCAGACCGCCGGTGCACTCCGCAAGGGACAAATCTTGGCGGCCTCGGCCGCGACGGCGACGCCCACCCGGATTTTCCCAACCGGGCCTATCACTGGCGCGCGCCCCAACCCGGCTGCGCCACCACGGGTGTCACCCCTGTCCGCGGATAGCCACCTCAACGGCGCAGCCTTTCGGGTGACGGCGCCGGGCGTCAATCCCAACGCTGGGCCGCCGGTCATTGTCGTCAACGGCATCAGCACCCCCCTTGCAGGCGCAACGAGCCTTGCTCAGGAAATGTCCCGGATGACTGGGCGACCGGTCGAGATGGTCTATAACAACTCCGACCCAGCCGTGGCCGCCGGGGTGTCTCTGGCACACCACACCCGTCAGGCGCGGGCGCGCGCCGAAGCTGACTACAACAACCTGCCGCTGGCAGTACGGGTGGCCATGAACATCATCAGCCCTGCCAACCGGGAAGCCTTCATCCTCGGTCGGACGACACGGTATCTGGCAGAAGCCACGGTCAATCCGGCGACGGCCGACTGGGTCAAACGGAATGCGCTCCAGAACCCACCAGCGGCCCAGACGCAGGCAAATATGATCTTGTCGCAGCTTGCCAACTATCCGAACGAACCGGTGCGCGTCATTGGCTACAGCCAGGGGGCTGCCATCAGCGCCGAGGCGCTCCGCATGGTCGAACAGGAACTTGTGCGGCGGCATGGTTCTGCTACGGCCAACCAGATGCTTGCCCGCGTGCAGGTCATGACGCTGGGTGGCGCAGCCAACGCGAATGACTTTCCGGCGGCTGTCAACGTCACTTCCATCGCCCACCGGAGCGACATCGTCAGCCAGTACTTCGGTGCCAACCGCGATGCCTTTGGGCGCGGGAATGTGATCGACTTCTTCAACTTCGTCCGGGATGGGTTTGGCATTCCCCAGCACCTGAACTACTTTGGCCCGAACGGCAATCCTGAAGTTGCACGCCGGATGCAGGACTGGATACAGAATCCGGCCGCAGTGGATCGCAACGTCATCCTGCCTGATTATCGCGGCTAGTCCCGGCATCCGAAGACGCCTGAGTGCAGAAAAGCAAGCGGGGTGGCTTCAATCGAAGCCACCCCGCTTTTGTGTCAGGGCGTTGGGATTCTGTCCACGGCTCAGGAAGCCGTCGCCGCTTTCGTCGCGGGACGTGGACGCTCGCTGTAGAAGCCTTCGTACTTGGCAATGATGCCCATCATGATTTCGTCCGCACCGCCGCCAATCGGGAACAGCCGCGAATCACGGTAGTAACGTGCCAGTGGGTATTCTTCGGTATAACCCATGCCGCCGTGGAACTGGAGGCAGACATCGGCGACGAGGCGCACGAGCTGCCCGCCCTTGAGCTTGGCCATCGAGGCTTCGCGGGTCATATCCTGTCCGGCAATGAGCTTTTCCGTGCAGTAGTAGCAGAGCTGGCGCAGGCATTCGATTTCCGTGACAACTTCAGCCAGGCGGAACTGGATGTACTGGTTGTCAATGAGCGGCTTGCCGAAGGTCTTGCGGGTTTTGAGGTAGTTCTTCGTCAGGTTGACAATGCGTTCCGCCCCGGAGTAGCACGTCACAGCGGCAATGAGGCGCTCTTTCTGGAACTGCTGCATCTGGAGTTTGAACCCCTGCCCTTCCTCACCGATGCGGAAGGATTTGGGAACCCGGACGCCTTCAAAGGCCAGTTCGGCTGTATCCGAAGACCAGTTGCCCAGTTTTTCAATCTTGCGGCTGACGATAAAACCCGGCGTGTCGGTCGGCACCATGATGAGCGACATACCCTCATACGATTCACCGGGTGAGGTTCGCGCCAGGAGGCAAACCCAGTCCGCCTGGGTGCCGTTGGTAATCCACATCTTGTTGCCGGTAATCACATAGTAGTCGCCGTCGGATTCCGCACGGGTGCGGATGCGGGCGACATCCGAGCCAGCATCGGGTTCGGAGACCGCAATGGCGCCCAACTGCGTGCCGCGAATGGCAGGTTCCAGGAAGCGCTTTTTGAGTTCGTGGGAGCCAAACTCAGCCAGCGCCGGCGTACACATGTCCGTATGCACGGTGATGCCCATTGGTACGCCGCCGCAGGGAATCCGGCCGAGTTCTTCGGCCCGGATGACGTTGTACCAGTAGTCCAGACCGAGGCCGCCATACTCGGGCGGGTAGTTCACACCCAGGAAATCGAGGTCGCCCATTTTTTTGAGGATGTCATGGGCCGGCCATATCCCGTCCTTTTCCCATTGGTCAACGTACGGGTTGATTTCCTTTTCAATGAAGTCGCGGAGCGTCTTGCGGAAAAGCTGGTGTTCTTCGGTGAATTGCATCGGGGCTGCCTCCTTGCCGTAGGTTTGAGACGTTGGCCGGACAAAGCTTGTCGCTGCCAGCCGGCCTGAAATCGCGCAGGTTTACGAGTGCGGGGGCTATGAGGTTGGCGCCGGGGGAATCGTGAAATCTGCGGGAACAACGATGCCGTAGCGCGTGACCAGCTCATCGAGCTTGGCTTCGACCTTGCGTTGCCGGAGCTTCTCGGTGATTTCGCGCTTGAGCGGCTCGTCAATGGTTTTGGTGCGTTTATCCAGCAGCTTGATGATGTGATAGCCGAACTGGGTCTTGACGGGGGTGGTTGAGAAAGACCCTATTTGGAGCGCCTTCACGCCTTCAAAGAAAGGCTGCACCATCATGCCTTCGCGGAAGTAGCCCAGATCGCCGCCCTGTTTTTTCGAGCCGGGATCATCGGATTGCTGTTCGGCCAACTTGGCGAAATCAGCACCGGCCTGAAGCTCTTTGATGAGTTTTTCGGCTTTTACCAAGGCTTCTTCCTCAGTGAGGGGCTTTTTCGAGGTTGGCTTGCCGTCAGGTCCCGTGGGCGGTTGCAGAGTGGAGATCAGAATGTGGCTGGCTTTGTATTCCTCAAATTCCTCTGGATGCGCCTTGTAGTAGGCTTCGATTTCCTCATCCGTGGGATTGGCGGCTTCCTGGAGCTTGGTGATGATGTCGTTGCCAACGATCTGGGCCTGCGCGAGGCGCAGTTGAAGCTGGAACGTCGGTGTCTTGTTGATGCCGGCTGCCTCACCACGCATCCGGGCCACCTGGAACTCACCGTACTTTTCCTTCAGCTCATCCATTTTGGGCGCCTGGCGGTACTGTGGGTTCTGCGCCAGGAAATCTTCAAAGGCCGTGGGTTTTTCCCGGTAAAAGGCAGCAACGTCTTGTGGGGTGATGGGTTTTTCCTGAGCTTCGGGGCGGCGCTTCCACAGTTCACCGACAATTTGCGCGTAGGCAATGTCAAGCTGGCTCTTGATTTCGGGCTTCTGGAACAGTCCACGCTGCTCGGCTTCCACCACGATGGCCAGGGAGCGGGCAATCTGCTGGCGGAAGAGTTCCTTGCCTTTGGGGTCGGAGCGCAGTCCTTCCAGGTTGGCGTCTGGAAGTTCGGCCAGAAAGGCGTTGATGTCGTCGGTCGTGAGGGTCAGGGGAGGCTGGGGTTTGGTCAGGTAGTTTTGGGCAACCAGTGCGCCGGTGGCCAGAAAGCACACGACGGTAAAGATGATGAGTGATTTTTTCATAAAACGATGTCATTCCTCAGCCAGGCCGGTTGGTTGGCAGCGGCAGTCGCTGCGCCAACCCCGGCCAGGCCAGCTAAACTGTATGGGTGGCGGCCGATGAAGTTTCTTCCGTGGAAGATAGTGATTGTGGCTGCTTTTGGGACAGTTCGACCAGTACCCCACCCGTGCCTTTGGGATGGACAAAGGCCACGAGACACCCTTCGGCCCCAACCCGTGGCTTGTCGTCAATGAGCGGGATACCCTGCGCCTTGAGGCGGCTCAGGACAGCTTCCAGGTCATCCACGCCAAGGCAGATGTGGTGGATGCCGCCGCCGCGCTTGGCCAGAAACTTCCCGACGGGCGTATCGGAACCTGTCGGCTCCAGAAGTTCCAGGCGGCTTTCACCGACCGGAAGCATCGCCACTTTGACACCCTGTTCGGCGACGACTTCGGTGTGGGTCAGTTCCAGTCCCAGCGCCGTCCGGTAGAAGGTCAGGGCCTGCTCGATGGATTCGACGGCAATGCCAAGATGGTCAATCTTCATGGGGATTTCCTTGGGGCCAACAACTGTGGACAAAGGTGATGCTGGAGCAGCGGGCCGTGTTCAGCACCGGCTGGTGATGTGGGCGGCCGCGCGGTTTCCGTATTGGTTGTCCATATTTGCACGGAGCAGCCCATAATGCTAGTAGCTCCTGCCTATCTCCAGCAACAGATTTGTGGGCGAAAGGGCTGCGGTTTGATGTCTGAACACTAGGAGCGGAACAGGATTTCCTCCCGATTGAAAAGCGCCGTGCACACGGCAATGGCCAGCGTGGCATACACGGCCGACGAAAGCAGGGTCAGCCCGAAGAATCCGACGGTCAGTGAGCCGGCCAGGGATTGCTTGATGGCCAGAGCGCAGTTGAGCAGCGGAATGAGACTCATCCCCAGCGGGTTTTCATCCCCGACGAACAACGACACCATGGCCGGCAGAATGACAACCATGACGAAAGGCAGCGAATAGGACTGGGCTTCCTTCTGATTGCGCGCAAAGGCCGAAAGGATCATCAACAGCGACGAGGTCAACAGGGTGAGTGGTAGCGTCACCAGTGTCATGACGGCAACCGCCGTGTAGGAAATGG
>Ga0308389_1001629_pt1 | contig 14994 bp, 16 predicted proteins | sample Hotspr2Sample148_FD_202362 | JGI IMG/M metagenome (GOLD analysis project Ga0308389, IMG submission 202362) | Hot spring phototrophic mat microbial communities from Mushroom Spring, Yellowstone National Park, Wyoming, United States - 20040719_148 ... | reverse complement strand
ACCGCCTGCTCGAACAGGTGGTGACGCGCCTGTCGCTGGAAGCTGGAGTGACGAAGATTCGTTGGGAGGTCCGGAACGGCCTGACGGACTTTTCCGCGCCAGTGGCAGCCGCACGGCGCGATAGCGGCGTTGCTGCCCTGGATTAAGCGGACAGGAGACAACGGCCTCCGGTAAACGGTGCGGGGGCGCAGATCGGCGCGGCAAGCCGGACACGGCGGACAAAGCAGAGACGAGGAAGTGCCGAAAACACGGCCATTGCGGTGTTACGGGCGGAGAGAGGCGTTAACGAACGGGCGGGGCGGGGTGCGCAGAAAAGATTTGGCTCCTCAGGTAGGACTCGAACCTACAACCCTCCGGTTAACAGCCGGATGCTCTACCATTGAGCTACTGAGGAGCAGCGGATAATTCTTTTTTAGCAAGCCGGGGCGGCGGTTGTCAAACCCCCGCGCCCGGCTTGAGGGAGGCCGCGCGTCAATGAGTGACCAGCTGGCCCTTGCGGTACATCTCCGCCATCTCTTCAAGCGGGATGGGGATGATTTCCTTCGCGTGGCCGGCCTGGCCGAACTGGATCATCCGCTCCATCACGACCTTCTTCATCGCCTCGCGGGCGGGCTTCAGGTAGTCGCGCGGGTCGAACTTTTCGGGCTGCTCCCAGAGGACCTTGCGGATGGCGCCGGTCATCGCCAGACGGTTGTCCGTGTCGACGTTGATTTTGCGGACGCCGTTCTTGATGCCGAGCTGGATCTCTTCGATTGGCACGCCCCAGGTCGGCTTCAGCTTGCCGCCGTACTGGTTGATGATGTCCTGGAGCTCCTTGGGAACCGAGGACGAGCCGTGCATCACCAGGTGGGTGTTCGGGATCCGCTGATGGATTTCAATCAGGCGGTCCATCTTGAGCACCGAGCCGTCGGGCTTCTTGCTGAACTTGTAGGCGCCGTGGGAGGTGCCGATGGCGACGGCCAGCGCGTCGCAGCCGGTCTCCTGGACGAACTGCTCGGCCTGGTTGGGGTCGGTCAGATGCTCCAGGCCGGTGCCGCCCGCGCCGTGGCCGTCCTCGATGCCGCCGAGCGTGCCCAGCTCGGCCTCGACGGTGACGCCCTTGGCGTGGGCCATCTCGACGACCTCTTTGGTGACGCGGACGTTGTAGTCATAGGGCGCCGGCGTCTTGCCGTCCTCGAGCAGCGAGCCGTCCATCATCACCGAAGTGAAGCCCATCTCGATCGCCGAGCGGCAGGTCGCCGGGCTGTTGCCGTGGTCGAGGTGGAAGGCCACTGGGATCTCGGGGTAGAGCTCGGCCGCAGCCAGCATCAGGTGATAGAGGAAGCGATCCTGGCTGTAGGCCCGCGCGCCGCGCGAAGCCTGGATGATGACGGGCGACTCGGTTTCCCGCGCCGCCTCCATGATGGCCTGGATCTGCTCCATGTTGTTGACGTTGAAGGCGCCAATGCCGTAGCCTTTCCTGGCGGCCTCATCCAGCAACTGCCGCATTGATACGAGGGGCATTTCGATCTCCTGTCAAAAGTGAATTAGGATGCAAGAATCCTGATTACTCTTCCTAGTGTACTACAGGCCTTGCGGCGAACGCCGCCACGGCTGAGGCGTCAGTGATACCAGTCGAGGATTTTCACCTCGATTCCCGAGCCCGCCAGCGCTTTCTCGAACACGGCGAGATCCGAGCCCCGGTAATGGTAGGGAATGGCGACCTTCGGACGGAACGCTTTCGCGCCTTCGGCGGCCTCCTCCGGCGGCATCGTGTAAGGCAGGTTCATGCAGAGCAGCGCGGCGTCGATATTTTTCAGCGACTTCATTTCCGGCGTCACTTCGGTGTCGCCGGAGATGTAGAGCCGCAAGCCCCCATAGGTCAGGACGTAGCCGTTGCCACGCCCCTTCTCGTGGTACAGCTGGCCGGGCGCGGGGCCCCGCTTGAGGTTGTACATGGGCAGCGCCTCGATCTGAATCGGGCCTGCGGAGGTGCTTTCGCCGTTGCGCAGCACACGCGCGCCGGGCAGCTTTTCGGCCACCACGGGCGGCGCGATGACGACGGTGTCCGGACGGCGCACCAGCTCGATGGCCTTCATGTCGAAGTGGTCGCCGTGCGAGTCGGTGATCAGGAGGATGTCCGCCTTGGGCAAGCCGGCGTAATCGCCCTGGCTCCAGGGATCCACATGGATCACCTTCCCGCCAGCCTCCAGCATCAGCGACGCATGGCGGATGGCGGTGAGCCGGAGCGGCCCGGCGGCGGTGCGGAACTCAACGGCGGGGTGCGAGGCCGCCCATGCGCACGCGGCAGCCAGCATCAGCAACAGCGTTCTCATGACACAAAGCATACGGCGAAGCGCCGCGAAAGCCAAGGCGGCGGCCGCGCAGGGCGTGTTAATCTGGGGTTTCCCCGCCATGCAGAAGGAACAGGCCCGCGCCGGCGCGGGCGAGAAGTTCGAGCGTCTCGTCGAGATCATGGCGCGCCTGCGCGGCGAAGGCGGCTGCCCGTGGGACCGGCAGCAGACGTTCGACTCGATCAAGCCATACACGCTCGAAGAGACCTACGAAGTGCTGGACGCCATCGACCGGCGCGACTGGCGCGCGCTGGCCGAGGAGCTGGGCGACCTGATGCTCCAGGCGGTGTTTTACGCGCAGATGGCGGCCGAGGCGGGCCATTTCACCATCGGGGACGCGCTCGATGCGATCAACGCCAAGCTGGTGCGCCGCCACCCGCACGTGTTCGCCGGCGGCGATGCGAAGACCGCCGAGCAGGTGCTCGAGCGCTGGAACGAGATCAAGGCCGAGGAAAAGCGCGAGCGCGGCGAAGAACAGCAGGGGCTGCTCGACGGGGTGCTGCGGAACCAGCCGGCGCTGATGGAAGCGCTGCATCTGTCCAAGAAGGCCGCGTCGGCGGGCTTCGACTGGCCGGAAATCGGCGGCGTTTTCGAGAAAATGCGCGAGGAAATCGCCGAGCTTGAAAAAGCCCGCAAAGCGGCGGCGCCGGAAGAAATCGAGGAAGAAATCGGCGACCTGCTGTTCACGGTTGTGAACGCCGCCCGCTTCCTCGGCGTCGACCCCGAGCAGGCGCTGCGCCGCACGAACGCGAAATTCCGCGCCCGCTTCGCCCGGGTGGAGAACGGGCTGGCCGAGCGGGGCAAGGATTTCCGCCAAACCACGATCGAGGAGATGGAAGAGCTTTGGCAGCAGGCCAAGAAGAGGGAAACATCGAAATCCGGCAGTTGAGGGGGCTCGACGAGCTCAACGAGGCGGTCCGGCTGCAAAAGGAGATCTGGGGCTTCGCCGACATCGAACTGCTCCCGTTGCGGCTGTTCGTCGTCGCCCAGAAGGTGGGCGGGCAGACGCTCGGCGCCTTCGACGGCGGCCGCATGGTGGGCTTCCTGCTGGCCATCCCGGGGCTGAAGCAGGGCGCGATGTATCTGCACAGCCACATGATGGGCGTGTTGCCGGAATACCGCAACCGCGGCGTCGGGCGCCGGCTGAAGCGGGCGCAGCGCGAGGAGGCCCTGAGCCGCGGCATCCGGCTCATTGAATGGACGTTCGACCCGCTGGAGCTGAAGAACGCGTTCTTCAACATCGAGCGGCTCGGGGCGATCGTGCGGCGCTACGTGCTGAACCAGTACGGCACCACCAGCTCGCCGCTGCACGGCGGGCTGCCCACGGACCGCTGCGTGGCCGAATGGCACCTGGACAGCCCGCACGCCACGGCCATCCTCGAGGGCCGCGACTACGACCGCGGCCCGGTGCTGGAGCGCATCGCCATTCCCGCCGATATCGCCGAAATCCGGGCCGCCGACCCGGCAAAAGCGCGGGCGATCCAGAAGGAGGCCAGCGAAAAATTCGAGCTGTATTTTTCCCGAGGCCTGGCCGTAACAGGGTTTGAAAGAACGCCGGAAGCCGGCATCTATCTTTTCCGAAAATGGCCTTCCGAATAGAACAAATCCGCCTGCACCTGCTGGAAATGCCGCTGGTGCATTTCTTCGAAACGAGCTTCGGCCGGACGACGCTGCGCCGGATCATCCTCGTCGAGGCCAGCAGCGGGGGCGTCTCCGGCTGGGGCGAGGCGACCTGCGGCGAGCATCCCTTCTACAACGAGGAGTGGACCGAGGGCGCGTGGCTGATCCTGCGCGACTACGTGATCCCGGCCGCGCTCGGCCGCACGCTGGAGTCGGCCGCCGACGCGCGCGGCATCGCCTCCGGACTGCGCGGCCACCGCATGGCGCGCGGGGCGCTGGAAGCGGCCTGCTGGGACCTGGAGGCTCGGCTGAAGGGCGAGCCGCTGTGGAAGACGATCGGCGGCGGCGCGCGGCGCGAGATCCCCTGCGGCGTCTCGATCGGCATCCAGAACTCCGTCGAGGAGCTGCTCGAAAAGATCCGCACGGAACTGGCGGCCGGCTATCAGCGGATCAAGATCAAGATCAAGCCGGGCCGCGACGTGAACGCCGTCGAAGCGGTGCGGCGCGAGTTCCCCGACATCCTTCTGATGGCGGACGCCAACAGCGCCTACACGCTGGACGACGCGGCGCTTCTGAAGCAGCTCGACCAGTACCGGCTGATGATGATCGAGCAGCCGCTGGCGCATGACGACATCATCGACCACGCGCGGCTGCAACAGCAGATGGAGACGCCCATTTGCCTGGATGAATGCATCCGCACGGCGCACCATGCCGAACAGGCGCTCGAGCTGGGCGCGTGCCGGATCATCAACATCAAGCTGGGCCGGGTGGGCGGCTTCAGCGAAGCGAAGGCGGTCCACGACGCCTGCCAGGCGCGCGGCGCGCCGGTCTGGTGCGGCGGGATGCTGGAGAGCGGCGTGGGGCGGGCTCACAACATCGCGCTGGCGTCGCTGGCCAACTTCACCTTGCCGGGCGACGTGTCGGCCAGCCGGCGCTACTGGCGGCGGGACATCATCGAGCCGCCGGTGGAAACCACCCCGCGCGGCACCATCCTGCTGCGGGACGAGCCGGGCTTCGGCTACGCGCTGGACATGGACTATCTGCGGTCCGTGCGGGTGCGGGAGGAGACCTTCCGCGCATCGTGAAACCCGTTCCCCGCGCGGTGACCGCGCTCGTGCTGCTGATGACGCTCGTCTGGGGGGCGAACTATGCCGTCGCGAAAGCAGCGTTGCGCCACTTCCCGCCGCTGCTGATCGGCCCGCTGCGGGCGGCGCTGGCGGCGGCGCTGCTGGCGCCCGTCTACTGGTGGTTGCGCGGGCGGCGCCCGCGCCGGGAGCCGTGGGAAGCGCGCGAGCTGGGCATGCTCGCGCTACTGGGAGTGTTCGGCATCACGCTGAACCAGGTGTTTTTCATCCTTGGCATGGCGCGCACCAGCGTGGCCCACGCGGCGCTGATCATCGCCACCACGCCGCTCCAGGTGATGCTGCTGGCGGCGGCGCGCGGGCAGGAGGCGCTGACGGCGCGCAAGGCGGCAGGCATGGGGATGGCGGTGGCGGGCGTCGGGGTGTTGCACGCGGGCGAGGCCGGAGCGCGGGGCGCCTCGCTCGGGGGAGATCTGCTGGTGCTGCTGGCGGCCTTCTGCTTCGCGCTTTACACGGTGTTCGGCAAGGAGCTGACGCGAAGGCACGACTCGCTCACCGTCAACACGCTGGGCTACGCGGCCGGCGCGCTGGCCGGGGCGCCGCTGCTGGTGCAACAGTCGATTGGCTTCGACTACCGCGCCGTCGGGGCCGGCGGCTGGCTGGCGCTGGCCTACATGACGCTGCTCGCCTCCATTCTGTGCTACCTGATTTTCTATTACGCGCTGGATCACATGCCGGCCTCGCGCGTGGCCGCGTTCAGCTATCTGCAACCGGTCATCGCCGCGGCCACGGGGTTCGTGTTTCTCCATGAGCCGGTGACGCTGCCGGTGGCTGCCGGCGGCGCGCTGGTGCTGGCCGGCGTCTGGGTGACCGGGCGCGGCTGACGCGCGGCGGGGCGCATCCGCGCGTGGATTGCTGAATCTGAACAGGCATGACGACGAACGGGCTGCAAGGCAGGACGGTTCTGGTGACCGGCGCGGCGCGGCGCATCGGGCGCGCCATCGCGCTGCGGCTGCACCAGGAGGGCGCGCGGGTGCTGATTCACTACGGCGCCTCCGAAGCCGACGCGCGCCGGACGGCGCAGGAGTGCGGCGGCGCCCCGCTGTACCGCGCCAACCTCGAAAGCGTCTCCGAGATCGAGACGATGTTCGCCGCCATCGCCGAACGCGAAGGGCCGCTGTACGGGCTGGTGAACAACGCGGCGCGGTTCACGCGCAGGCAGGTGGACGAGATCACCGAACAGGACTGGGATTTCATCCACTCGGTGAACCTCAAGGCGGTGTTCTTTTGCGCGCAGCAGGCGGCGCGGCTGATGCGGCGCAACCCGGGCGGCGAGGGGCGCATCGTCAACATCAGCTCGATGGGCGCGTTTCTGGCCTGGCCCGAGCACGTCCACTATTGCGCTTCCAAGGCCGGCGTGGTCGCGCTGACGCGCGGGCTGGCCCGGGCGCTGGCGCCCGGCATCAGCGTGAATTCGGTGGCCCCGGGAGTGATTCCCTTCGAAGAGCGCGACGACCCGGCGATCCAGAAAATGGCGCGCGCGACGCCCGCCGGCCGTCCCGGCACGGGCGAGGAGATCGCCGATGCCGTCGTCTTTTTTCTGAAGGCCAGCCCGTTCGTCACCGGGCAGGTGTTGCAGGTGGACGGCGGACTCGGCCTGCGCTGAACCGCACTTGTGCTCAATCTTGCGGCGCGCGGGGCGATAAGAATCCCGGGATGGACTTGCTCGAACAGGCGGCGCAGTTGATCGAGACGGCGCAGGCGTGCGCGGCGGCCGGCGGAGGGGGCGAGGGCTGGACCCTGTTCACCGGCCCGGAAGGCGGCTGGCAGATGATCGCCGGCACGGAGCATGCGCCGGCGGCGCTTGCCTGGTCGCGCGGCGCGCAAGCGGTTTTTCAGGTGTGCCGCTGCGGGCCGATGGTGCGGGTGGAAGGCTGGGCGGGAGGGCGGCGGTGCCTGGTCGAGGCGCCTGCGGCGGGCCAGCCGCTGCACGCGCTGGTGGCGGACCAGCGCTTGTATGCCTCGGCGGCGTGAGTCCGGCGGCGCAACCAGCCGCGGCCGGCCCGGCGGCTTCCCTGCCCCGGCCGGCTACGGCAGCCCGATTTCCAGCAGGAACTGTGCCGCTTCCTCCGGCGGCGTCGGGTTGATGTAGAAGCCGGTTCCCCACTCGAACCCGGCCACCTTGGTCAGCTTCGGGATCACTTCGAGGTGCCAGTGGTAGTGGTCCAGAGGCCCTTCCTGCAAGGGCGCGGTGTGGAGCATGAAGTTGTAGGGCGGCTGCTCGAGCGCCTTGTCGAGCTTGCGAAGGATGGTGCGCACCACCCAGCCGAGGTTCTGGATCACGGGCGGCTCGGAGGCCTCGAAGTGGGCATTGTGGCGGCGCGGGACGATCCAGGTTTCGAAGGGAAAGCGCGAGGCGAAGGGGGCGATGACGACGAAGTGGTCCGACTCGAACACGATCCGCTCGCGCGTCTGGCTTTCCTGCTGGAGGATGTCGCAGTAGATGCACCGCTCGCGGAAGCTGTAGTAGCGGCGCGAGCCTTCCAGCTCTTCCTGCACGCGCTTGGGCACCACGGGCAGCGCGATGAGCTGGCTGTGCGGGTGCTCGAGCGTCGCGCCGGCGGCGGCGCCGTGGTTTTTGAAGGCGATCACGTAACGCAGCCGGACATCGCGCCGCAGGTCGATCATGCGGTCGCGGAAGGCGAAAAAGACGTCGGCGACGTGCTTCTCGCTCATCTCGCTGAGGCTGGCATGGTGGTCGGGTGTTTCGATGATCACCTCGTGGGCGCCGATGCCGTTCATGCGGTCGTAGAGCCCTTCGCCCTGCTTGTTCAGCTCCCCTTCCACCCGCAGCGCCGGGAACTTGTTGGCCACCACGCGCAGCGACCAGCCGGGCGTGTTCTGTGCGCCGGACTCGCGGTAGGCAAGGATCTCCGGAGGCGTCTTGGTCTCCATGCCCGGACAAAACGGGCAGATGCGGGACGCGGCGGGCGGGGGCGTGCGCTCGCGGACGAAGTCCATCGGGCGGCGCGCCCGGTCTGTGGAAACGATCACCCAGCGGCCGGTAATCGGATCTTTGCGAAGCTCAGGCAAACTCGATTCACCCTACTGAAGGATCAGTGGCATCCCTCAGGATATCCGATCCCGCTCGCGGAAAGACCAGGCATCGCGGTAGTGGCGGATTTCGAAGGGTTCGAAGACGACCGTGACCAGGTCGAAGCGGGCCTTCTCGGGCGGGAGCCGCCAGCGGCGAAGAAACAGCGCTGCGGCGCGCATCAGCCGCCGCCGCTTCTCGGGGTCGATGGCCCGCAGCGGGTCTCCGCCGGAACTGTCGCGGCGGCTCTTGACCTCCACGAAGACCACCGTATCGTTGTCCCAGGCCACCAGATCCACCTCCGCGGCGCGGCCCGGCAGCATCCAGTTGCGGTCCACAACGGTCAGCCCCTGGGCCTGCAAGTAGCGGTGCGCGAGGTCCTCGGCTCGCCGGCCGAGCGCCTGTTCCTCGCACCAGCGCTTTCGCCTGGCCCGGAAGCGAAGCTCATCGCAGAACTGAAAAACCTCGGTCAGCAGCATCCGTTTCCGGCTTGACGACTTCGAACTCGAACTCGATGACCTTGCCGCGCACGACGAAGCAAAGGTAGTGCTCCCAGAAGAGCCGGAAACGCGGGAAGGCGTTGACGAGCCATTCGAAGCCAAGCCACCTCCAGAAAGCTAGTAGGCGGAGGCGGACTTTCCTCTCACGGAAACGGGCGCCGGAGTAGTAGCCGAAGCCGGCGTCATCGGCGCCGAAGTAGCGGAAGCTGTATGAGTTCAGGTGCCAGCGGTGGGTGGGGTCGCAGAAGCTGGAGAAATCGGTGTAGTGGGGCGTGACGATGTGGACCCGGCCGCCGGGGCGGACCAGCCGGTGGAACTCCTCCATGGTGCGGATGACGTCGGCGACGTGCTCGATGACGTGCGTCGCGTAGAGCTCGTCGAAGGAGGAATCGCGGAACGGCCAGGGGAAGTGGTCGAGGTCGCAAAGGACGTCGGCGGCGGTGCGGGGGTTGCGGTCGACGCCGATGGCGCCGGGCCGCTTGTTCCTGCCGCAACCGACATCGAGAATGCGCTGCCGAGCCACCTTCACAGTCTAGCCCGCAAGGTGGCAGGCCGCGGCGGCACGCGACTCGCTTCTCCGCCTCACGGTGCTCCCGGCTTGCGTGCAAAAGGCCGCTTTGCGGCAGCCGATTCACGGCCGGCAGCCTCGCCCGCCGCGCCCGGGTCCGGCCCGGGACAAACATCCGGCACCACCAGCACTTCCGTCGTGAAGACGAGCGGCTTGCCGCCGGGGCCGTCGTAAGTGAGTTCCAGGAAGAATGCGGTCCAGCCCGATTCGGGCGCTTCCACGGCGGCTTCGTAGACGCCGTCGACGGGTTCGACTGGGGTGGACGCCCAGGCGGGGCCGATGGTTTTCAGGCGGAAGTCCCGCTTTTCCGGGTTGTGGGCCCACCACAGCAGGACGGATTTCGGTTTGTCCAGCGCGCGCAGGCGGATGCGGCCGGCCTCGCGGTCAGCCTGCCAGAAGAAACGAGGCCGCGGCTCGCCATTCAGGATCATCTCCGTCCAGGCGAGGAGGCTGGGCACGACGTCGGGTCCCAGCAGCGCATGGTCGGTGTTGGGGACATAGCGAAGGTACTTCTCGCCCGGCAAATCGTCCCAGTAGAAACGGCTCGAGTCTGGCAGGAAGAACTGGTCGCCGGCGGAATTGACGATGTATTTGGGAAGGGACAGGCGGCCGCGGTACTCGTAGGGGTCTTCGATCCGCAGCAGCTCCCGGAAGGCGGGCTCTTCGATGCGCTCCATGATGCCGCGCCGGACGTAGTCGGAAATGGCGGGCGCCCAGAAGCCGTAGCAGCGGTAGTGGTGGAGGAAGGAGGGCTGGAGGTTCAGCAGGTCGATGACGAGAGGCGCGATGGCGATGACGCGAGGATCGACGGCCGCAGCAGACCAGGCCGTCCAGCCTCGCTTGGAGGCGCCGACCAGGATGAAGCGGTCGACCAGGCCCGCGTTTTGCTGCTGAAGAAGTTCGGTGACCGCGTCCATGGCCCGCACCACGGCCTTCGTCATCGGCAGCCGCGCCGGCCAGCGGTCGTCGCCGGTGTCGAGGAAGCGCGCCCAGCTGTAAGCGATCAGCGCGTCCTCGCTCAACGGCGAGGGCTCGCCGGCGAATTGGAGCGGTTGATTCGGCACGGCGCGCAGATCGGCAACCACGCCGCCGGTCTCCGCCGCCAGCAGCGCCAGCAACGGATCCGGAGCGGGCGGCGCGGCGCTGACCGAGCCGCCGTTGATGAGCAGGATGGCGGTGCGGAAGCGGATTCTTTCCGGATAGACCACCGTGAGCCAGTGTTTCCACTCGGTCCGATCCACTTCGGCCGGTTCGCGCCAGCGTTGCGAGGCCAGCTCCGCCACCAGGGCGGTGAAGCCGCCGACAGGCAGTCTGAGAACCTGCCCGATGCGATAGGCGGGATCAGGCTCCGAGACGTAGCGATCCAATGCCGTCGTCTCGACCCCCTGCGCCCGGCCCGGCCGCGGGCACACGACGAGTGCGAGAAGGAGCGCGACGGCGAGACGGTTCCGCATACCTCAAGGCTAACGCGGACCCGCGCGGGACGGCACGGGATGCGCCGGGCTGAGGCCGCCGCGGCGGGCAGGGCGGGCCGGCCTCCGGCGTCGGCCGGCCGCCGCCGGAGGCCGGGGCGAGGTCAGAACTGGATGCGCGCCTGCACTTGCAGCCACCGGTTCACTGCGGCGGTCTGGGAAGTGATGCGTCCGAAGTTCGTGTTGTAGGGGTCGGTGACCGGCGCCGCCATCTGGGAACGGTTCTGCACGTTCAGCGCGTCCAGACGCAGTTGCAGGTTCGCCGACTCGGTGAGCCGGAAGTTTTTCGCGATGTTGGCGTTCCACTGGTTGGTGGAATCGGCGCGGAGACCCGGGATGCGGGTGGGGAACACGCGCACGTGGTAGGAGGCGGGGCCGTTGGCGGCGACGCGCTCGAGGTTGTCCGTGTTGAACCACCGGTCCCAGGTCCGCTGCACGTTCTTGATGTCGTTGACGTCGTTGCCGTAATAGAAGATGTTGCCGAAATTCAGCAGCGGTCCCGGCTGCCATTCATAGGTGGCGGCCAGCTGCCAGCCGCCAAGCACCGCATCGACGAAGCGGTTGGCGCTGCCGAGGTATTTCCTGCCCTTGCCCACCGGGACGGATGCGTCCGCCCGGCTGCTTGTCCTGGCTGCGGAGGTCTTTGGCCAGCGCCTGTCAGCATTCTGCTTTCGGAAATTCTATTTCTGCGCGAATCTTGCGTCAACCACGCGCCCATCGGAGCCGGCAAGAAACCGAAACGCAGCCTCAACGATCGCCCGCGGCCTGGCGAATCTTTCGGGCGCCGTTCGCCTGTGCCGCCGCCGGGGCCGGGAATCTGTTGGCGGGGCGTCCCGTCTGGATCCCTGCGGCGCGCGGCGCAAGCAGCCGGAGGAAAAAATGCGCACTGTGCGGGACGGGCTCAACGGGTGAGCCTGCGCCTGCACAACAATGGGTCATCCCTCGCAGAAAGGAGCTTGAATGGCCGGGATTCACCTGAAGGCACGGGAAGCAGCCTACTTGAGGGCCTTCGCCAAGGTCGCCCTAGAAGTGAGCGTGATCCGGGACACGATCGACGATCAGGCGGCCGAGGTGATCGGAGGTGCCCTGAGCGAAATCGGCCGGCAGCTGGCCCGGGACCGGTTTGAGGAGGGCTTCCTGGTGGAAGACCTTTTCCCTCTGATTTTCATTCCGAGGGCCTATCTGCCGGTGGACCCGGAGCGGCTCGTGCGGGACACCTTCACGACGCTCCAGTAAGGTTCGGCCGGGGAAGCCGGGAGTCTTCCGGCGCAATCCCGGCCGGCGGCGGCTTGGGCGGCGAGGTAACCGCCGCCTGCCGCTGCAAAGCAATGCAGGCCGTCTGCTGAAGGCGAGGAGAGAAAAAGATCGGGGAGGAGTTGCAAGATGATGAGCATTCAGGAGTTTTTCACCGGGCTGCGGTTCGGGGAATTGTCGACGTTCGAGAACCTCGCCATGTTGCCCGTGCTGGCAGATGGAAAGGAGACGGAAGATCCGGGGTATTTGCTGCTGGATGAGGCGATCCGGTCGGGGCAGGCGAAAGTCCAGGAGGTGGGCGGCGGGGTTGTGCCGGAGTTGTTGTTCGAAAACCTGTCTGAAAGGCCGGTGCTCCTGGTGGGCGGGGAAGAGCTGCTCGGGGCGAAGCAGAACCGCATCGTCAACCTGACGATTCTGGCTCCGCCCCGGGCGGCGATTGTCATTCCGGTCTCCTGCGTCGAGGCCGGCCGCTGGCGCTTCGAGAGCATGGAGATGCGACCTTCCGAATCGGTCGCATTCCGGGAAATGAGGGCGAGAAGCACGGCGAAAGTTACTGCGTCGATGCGGTCCGGCCGCAGCCGAGCCGCCGACCAGGCCGAAGTGTGGGAGGACATCGAACGCAAGTCGGCGTCGCTCGGCATTCATTCGCCCACGCAAGCCATGCGGGCGCTGTTTGAAAGCCGGTCGAGCGACATCGCAGGCTTTGTCCACGCCCTGGCGTGGCGCGAAGGCCAGGCCGGCGCGGTGTTCGCCATCGGCGGGCGTCCTGCCGGACTGGATCTGTTTGACCACCCGCGAACCTGCCAGCGCATGCTGGCAAAGCTGGTTCGCGGCTACGCGCTGGATGCGATCGAGGAGCAGGTGCGGGTGAAGGAGCAACGGGGAGGTATGGCCGTCCGCCCGGAAAGTCCGGATCCCGAAGACATTGTCGGCACACTGAGGGAATGGATTCGCAAGGCAGCCGAGGCTGAGACCTTCATCCGGCCGGCTGTGGGAATGGGCGAGGACGTCCGGCTGGAAGGCGCGGCGGCCACCGGCGCCGCGTTGTGGGCCGGGGAGCGCTATGTGCATGTCTGCGCATTCCCGGCTGTCGGGGCGAGGCGCGGCTGGGCCACTGGCAGCGACACCGTGGCAGGCCCGGGCTGGCGGCGGCGGAAAACCGGGCGCTCCGGGGGTGAGGACATCGTGGATTAGAAACTGGATCGGATCGCTTGTGCCTCGGAGGAGAAGGCGGTGGCGGGCATTCGCGGCTCGCCGCCGCCTTTGTTTTTCCCGGCGAAGCGAGCAGAGACCATCGCGGGTTGCCGACACAGGGTTTCACCGCACTGCCGCGGTTGCCGTGGTCGCAGGCCGCGGCGCGTGTCTACGGGCCGCAGAGGGGAACGCGCAGCGTTGGTCTCCATTTTGGCGCAGTGTGGGGCCTTGGATGAACCCGGCGGCCACAGCGCACTGCCGGACGGCTGGCCGCGCCGGGCCGCGTGCGGTTGCGTCAGTTGGGCGCGATCAGAAAGCTGAAGGCCACGTCGTTCGACCAATTGACCGTCAATGTACCCGATCCGTCCGACAACCGGACGACGGAGGCCCCTTGCAAGGTGACGATCGCGCCGATGGGACTAAGCACCGGCGCGGGGTTCGAACCGGCAGGGAATGTGTTGGGGGGGGAACGAGATCACGTATTGCCCCGTGCCCGCCCGGCTGGAACTGCACCCCGGCGGCAGGCTCTGGGCGGAACCGTTGGCCGCGACTACCCCGCCCAGGGTGCGGTTGCTCTCCGACAGCTCTACGTAGTAGCCGTTGATGTCGATGATGAGTTCCGTAGGGTTGCCCGCAAGAACATTGATCGCTCCCCCGACGCCGGCGGCGATGATAACCGCATTGTTGACCATCCCGCCGTCGCTGGAATTGAGGAACGAAGTGTAGGGGTAGGGATAGCCTCCGGGCCAGGCGGAGAGGAAGCTCAGCGGGCCTGAAGGGATCGCCAGCAGATTCAGCGAATAGGCTTTTGCCGTCGGTGGCAGGACACAGTTGGGGTGCGACAGCACCGGAAACGAGCGCGTGCTGTAGGAGGCCAGCGCGGGCGCGCCAAAAGGCGCCGGCATTCCCATGTAGCTCCGGGTGTCCACCAGCCGGCAGGGAGTGATGCCGATGAAGACCAGCGGCCCCGTCAAGGGGGTAACGCTGCCCTGGCGGGGCTGGGAGGCGGCGCCAAATGGACTTTTTCCGCCGAGGGCCTGCTCGGCCGCCCCTTCAGGCGGGACAGCTGGCATCCAGTAGCGGGGCGCAGGCCAGTTTTTCAGGGGCACGTCAACCGGCTCAGACGCAAGGCATAGCCCGCCGGGGGCGAGAATCAAGATGGCGAGAAAGACCAGGTGGATCGGGAAACTGGAAAGGCGAGGCATGCAGGTCGTCATCCTGCCTCACCATCGGCGCTGAGAAAGACCGCCTGCATATCTCCATGCCCGGCGCCGGGGTAAAGGGTTGGGGCGAACCAGCCCGATCAAGGCTTTTCGCGGCGGGCCAACTCGAAAACCCGGTAATCGCCGATGGCGCGCACCAGCCGGCAATTGTCCCTGACCCAGCGCTCGAGCGCCGGATTGACCGCCAGCTGGTCCTGACCGTGTCTCTCCGTGAAGACGGCATACCGGATCCGGCCCGAGGCGATGTGGCCGACCAGCGCATTCATCCAGCGCGGGTCGGGGAAATACAATGCGGCATAGGTTTCGTAATAACGCCGGCGCGTTGCGTAGCCCATGTCCTTCATGCAGGCGAGGATCTCGTCTTCGGACGTGTGAAGGCGGAGAAACGCAGCCGTGTCCTCGAAGCCGCCCTGGCCGTAGTCATACGTGGTGGAATAATCCGCTCGCGCCTGGTGGATCGCCGTGCCGAGCAGGGCGCCGCCGGACACCAGCGCGGCCGCGCAGACCGCTAGGCGGCCGAGCCGCCTGGCGCCTGCGGTTGCCTGCATCAGACATCCGGCGGCCAGCAGCAGCAACGGCGCGGCCACCATGGCGAGGGCGGGCGCGCCGGCCAGCCCTTCCACGATCAGGCGGTCTTTCCACCACGCCAGGGAG
>Ga0308389_1001627_pt1 | contig 15001 bp, 10 predicted proteins | sample Hotspr2Sample148_FD_202362 | JGI IMG/M metagenome (GOLD analysis project Ga0308389, IMG submission 202362) | Hot spring phototrophic mat microbial communities from Mushroom Spring, Yellowstone National Park, Wyoming, United States - 20040719_148 ... | reverse complement strand
AGAATCTTGGTATTCATATTTTTTACCGTATATTTTTCCTAAAATTTCGGGTATCATATCTTCTGCCCAAGCTCTGTGGAAGCGACAGAATCCCATATTGTCGAGCATAAGTTCTTTTATAAAACGTTGTGCATTTTCTCTTCCAAGTTTTCGTGGTTCAATAAAATCTTTTCCATAATACATATAATATTTGCCCATTATGGGCATTGGCGAAAGTGCGCCAGGTGTCCAGTATTGATTTGGAACCATCCATCCTTTTCTGCGAAAAGCATTAAAAACAAACTTATCAATAATGCGTCGTCCTCTGTCGTAAGAAAGTTTATGAGCTAATATGCGAGCACCATCGCTTAAATCGAGCATTTGGTATTTTTTGCTAATAATGTTGTCTAATATTTTTATTGCTAATTCTGCATTATGAAGTGAATTGTTAATAATATCAAAATTTTGAATGTCGAATTTTGGTTTAGATTTTAATCCTATTTCTTGTGGCTTAATTAGTCCATCAGACAAACATTCCATAATCCAAGCTAAAACTCCGCCAATAGAAATGGCATCGAAACCAAGCGTATCGGCATGATGATTTATTGCTTCTGCTGCTCTTTGGTCGAAAACACCTATGAGTGGTCCCATTGTTTGGTATGGTTCATAGTCTTTTTTGTATTTTCCGTGCATTTTTTTGCAAACAGCTACGCAAGGTTCTCCGCAGTTTTTGAATTGTTTAGTTTTTATTGTTTCTTCGTTAAATTGTTTCAAATAATGGTTAATAATAAAATTTTTGTGTAATTCTTTTCTATCGTTTTCACTCCAATATATTGTTTTATAGTTAAAAGCAAGAATATTAGCTCCCATTGTGGCATAATTTACGCCAAATGTGCCGCCGGTTTCAAAGTTTTCGTCGAAACGATATTTAGTTGTGGCTTCTAAATCTTTTGCTGCAAGTTTTTTGTTGTATTTATCTTCGAACCATGAATCGGCTACTTTTCTGTCTCTGAAATCTTCGTCGATATATGTACCTCCGTAAATAATAGACGCTATACCGTGTTGTTGTAGTAATTTACTTCCAAAGCCTCCGCGTCCTGCCCATGTATCAACGTATGTAATTTCGCCATTTTTAATTGGTGCAGAGCCTATGGCTCCGAAATCTGTTGCTAAGGATGCAGGTCCTGTAGCTAAAATTCTAGGTTCGTTTTCGTAGCGATAACCAAATTTTGAGTATGTGTAATCCATTAACGAATAAATTCCTTTCCGCCCACTATTCCATATAACATTTATATCAACGGGATGTAGTTCTACGTGTATTTCTTCGCCATGATTCCTGTTTAAGTAAAGCATAGAAGGCGTCTTTGCCATTCCAACTATTGAAATCATGTTAATACCAAGGTTATCAAATACTAATCCGGCACCACCCATTGACGAGATGAAAAATCCTGCCCAGGCAGGTGAAAAGCCTGTGAATATAAGCCGATTTGATCCTGGAAGTATTGAGCCGGCAAGTACACCTGTGCCAATAGTAAGGGCATTATGTTGTGAAGCAAGATGAAACCCGATATCAACAGGCCCAAAATATTTGCCAACGGGAAATCGAGTCAGTTTATAAAATCCTGTTGAGGCATCTATCATTAAAACGCGAATAGAACTTTCCATAAAGATTAATTTTGTACAAGTATATTAAAAAAATATTAAATATTTTAATAAAAAAATTTTTTAATGCATTTAAAATGCTATTTATAATAGCATATATATGCAGTGTCGCGCTCTACTTCAACTTCAAATCTTATATTAGCAGGAACTTTAAATGATTGTCCTTTTTGAAATGTTTGTTTATTTTGCCCTGGAATAGAAACATTCATGTTTCCTTCAATTATTTGCATTATTTCTTCGCTAGTAGTTCCAAATTCATATTTACCAGGTTCCATAACACCCACAGTAGCTAAACCGTTTTCGCAAACCATTGCTAATGACTTAACTTTGCCATCGAAATATTCGTTAACTTTAACCATAATATGTTTTTTTGCAAATAAATTTATTTGTTTTATTTTTTACAATGAGATTTCTCATTGAATTAAAACCACCATGTTAAATTTATGAAAAAATTGTTTTCTATGTAGTCGGTTTTATCGGTTTTTAATTTACTATCGAAGTAATCGAAAGGACTTGATTTTAAAGCATATAAATATCGTGCAGATATGCGAAATTTTTGTATTGGAATTATTATTTGTGTTCCTGTGCGAAAGTTGCATATGTCGAATGTGTTATGTATTACATAAGCATTTTGTTCAACATAGTTCGTCATTTTACCAAAAGAAGCAAATGGCTCTATCCATATATTTTTTATAATTTTAAATCCAATTTTTTCGTCTAAAATAAAGTTGTGTGTTTTATTTTGAAATTGTATTGTTGCAGAAGTTGAAAAATATAAGTTTAAATTTCCTTTTGGATAAAATAATAATGTTGTTCCTAATATAGGTTGAACAAGATTATTAAGCCTTGCAAAAGTTGTGTTTATATCTATTTCTGTTTTTGAAAATCTTAATTTGGCTTTGCTGAAAAATTATTAACAATTTGATTGTTAATAACTTATATTGTATTTTTTGCCTTAAAATGCAATGAAATTTGTATATTTGTAAAAAAAATCTTGCATTTATGATACGATATAAATCGAATAATCAGCAGAAAATAGAAATGTTTAGCACTCCTTTTGAGATGAACCTGAATCCGAACAATCGTTGGGTAAAACTATCAAAATCAATTCCTTGGGATGAATTGGCAAGTATCTATTATCAATCTATGAATAGCCGCAAGGGTGCTCCTTCAATAGATGCTCGGATAGTGATAGGTGCTTTAATCATAAAACACATGCTTCGGTTAGATGATCGTGGGACAATAGAAATGATAAGCGAAAATGTTTATATGCAATATTTTCTTGGTTTATCGGCTTATACCGATAAGCCTGTATTTGACCCGAGTCTTTTTGTAGCAATCAGAAAGCGTTTAGGTTTAGATGGCTTTACTCAAATGAACGAACGCATCATAAACAAAGCCTTAGGTTTGAGTTCAGCTAAGTCAAATGTTCAAAAAGAGAAAGAAGATGAAAACTAATATCATGTCTTTTTCTCAAAAGAAAATTTTTACACATTTTTGCTTTTGAAAAGAAAACTTACTATGAATTTGAAAAATTATTACTTAATTTGCAGTTTGAATTTTTAAGCAAACCCTAAATAAGTTTTATTTATTTGAAAGTATAAAAGAAAGGCTGTTAAGCAATAGGCTCTCTTTTGTTAATTTTTCTTAAAAATGCAACAATGTTGCAAAAATGTATTATTTTTGCAATTTAATTGCAAAATAATGAATAAAGAATATCTATCAAGAATTCTAGTAAAAAACGGACTGTCAGTTACAAAACAAAGACTAGATATTTTGTATCTTTTTTTAAAAAATAACCGTCCTTTTTCTAAAAATTATTTAGAAAAAACTTTAAAGTACGATAGGGTAACAATTTTTAGAAATCTAAATATTCTTACAAACAAAGGTATTTTGCGAAAAATATCTGAAAAAGACACTGGTATATATGTTTTTGTTAAAAGTAATGAGCGGACTTATCATTTGCACTTTAAATGTAAAAAATGTAATCAAATATTTTGCTTCGAAAATATAGAATTCAAAAAGAATTCTTTACCAAAAAAATTTAAAATTGATAGTTTAGAATTTATTGCTTATGGTTTATGTTCAGATTGTTTAGTTAAAAATTAAATATATGAAGACAAGTTCTTTTATTATTATTTCGTTATTAATTACTTATATTTCCTATGCACAAATAAAATTTAGTGGATATGTTTTCGATAATGAAAATAATCCATTAGAAAATGCTCATGTTATTGCCGTCGAAGCAAATAAAGCCACAATTACTAACAAAGATGGTTTTTTTGAATTGACAAATTTGCCAACCGGTAAAATAACTATTAAAGTATCTTACATTGGCTTTTCAAACTTCATTGAAACTTTTAATTTAAAAACAAATTTACAAGCTTATAAAATTCAACTGAAACCAAGTCCTATACAAAGCGAAGAAGTCGTTGTCTCTGGAGGTTATACTTCAAATCAACATTCAACAGCTGTGAAAATAGATGTAATACGGTTAGAATCAATAAAAAATACATCTTACTCGAATGTTGTAGAATTATTGACTCAAATTCCTGGTGTCGATATGCTAAGCCAAGGAATAGGTATGGAAAAACCCGTAATTCGAGGATTGGCTATGGACAACATATTAGTTTTAAAAAATGGGTTTCGTTACGAAAATTTTCAATATTCCCGACATCATCCGTTAGATATAGATGAACACGGAATAGAACAAATTGAAATAATAAAAGGACCCGCATCGTTAATGTATGGTAGCGATGCAATGGGAGGAGTAATCAATTTCATAAGCGAAAAGCCCGCTAATATTAACAGCTGGCAAGGAGATGTAAGTTCTACTTTTTTCTCAAATAGCATTGGATTTAATAATAATATTGGCATAAAAACTACCAGTAAAAAATTTTTTGTAGGACTTCGTTATTCTCAAAACAATCATGCTGATTATTTACAAGGCGGTGGTAAATTTGCACCAAATACAAGATTTAACGAAAATAATATTAAACTATTTACAGGTTTTACTCATTCTTTAGGCTTAAACAAATTGCTTTATGAATATTCTACAAACAAAATTGGTATGCCCGAAGAAGATGCTATTGAAGAAATTACAAATAGAGGAAGAAAAGTAGAAGAATTATTTCAAGCTTTTAAAACTCATTTACTACAATGGCAAAATAAATTATTTTTAAATGATTATAAGTTAGAACTAAATGCATCGTATCAGAATACCGAAATGACTCATACACACCATGAAAATGAAAAAGAAATAGACTTACAATTAAACACTTTGCAGTATGAAGCTAAATTGTTTTTGCCTTCTGAAAACAAAAGAGAATATATAGTTGGTTATCAAGGCAATACTCAAATTTACAAAAACATTCATAATCCGGAAATAATACTCTTACCAAATTCAAATACACAGACACATTCGGCATTTACAATATTTAAGCTAAATATTTTCGATAATTTAACTTCTCAATTCGGTGCTCGTTACGATTATAAAAGCCTAAAAACAGAAAAAGTCGATAGCACTGGCGAGAATTACTATAGACCAGGGTTAAAAAAAATTTACCAAAAAATTAATTCTTCTGGAGGAATTGTATACAATCCTTATAATGATGTTTTTATACGTATAAATGTCTCAACAGGCTACAGAGCACCTAATATTGCTGAGCTAACTTCATACGGCAAACACGAGTTACGCTTCGAAATTGGAAATTCCGAATTAAAACCGCAGTCATCGTTAGAATATGATTTTAGCATGCACATACATAAAGCCAATATGACATTCGATATTTCTGCTTTTTACAATAATATTAACAAGTTTATTTACATAAAACCTTTAGGCGATACTACTTCCGATGGCTACTATAAATATCAATACAAGCAATCTGACGCTTATTTATACGGAGGTGAAGCAGATTTGCATATACATCCGAAAAATCACAACTGGATGCACTTTAAAACAGCTTATTCAATGGTTTACGGTTATAAAAAAAGCGGAGAACCTTTGCCTTTTATTCCTGCCCATAAACTTATAGGCGAATTAAGATTCAAGAAAAACAAAATAAAATCGTTAAAAGAACCTTTTATAGAATTTAGCGGTACATACCGGTTCAAACAAAACCGTATAGATGAAGAAGAGACCCCAACAAGCGATTATTTTATTTTAAATGCCGGCATTGGGTTTACAGTTTTTACTATGAAACAGCCTTTGATTTTAACTTTCAATGTTAACAATGTATTTGATAAAAAATATATAGATCACTTATCTTTACTTAAAGAAGTCGGATTATTTAATCCTGGCAGAAATATTGTCGTATCGCTTAAATATAAATTTGGAAATAATGTCGAAAAATGAAAAATATGCTAAAAAACAATTGTTCCTATATTTTCGTTGCCATTAAGAATTTGAAACAAATTACCTTTTTGATGTATATTGAAAACTATTATTGGCATATTATTTTCTTTGCACATTGTAAAAGCTGTTAAATCCATTACTTGCAGATTTTTTTCGTATGCTTCCTCAAAAGTTAGCTTATTATATTTAATAGCATTTGGATTTTTCTCGGGATCGTCGGTATATATTCCATCAACCCTTGTACCCTTAAATAAGGCATCGGCTTGAATTTCTATTGCCCTTAAAGCTGCTGCTGTATCTGTTGTAAAATATGGATTACCCGTTCCGCCTGCAATAATGCAAACAACCTTTTTCTTCAACAAATTTATAACCTTGTCTTTACTATAAAGCTCGCCTATAGGTTCCATTCTAATGGCAGTAAAAACTTTGGCTTCTATACTCTCCGATTCTAAAAAAGATTGAAGTGCAAGACTATTTATAACAGTGGCAAGCATTCCCATTTGGTCGCCTTTCACTCTATCGAACCCTTGTTTCGTCCCTTTTAAACCTCTGAAAATATTACCACCGCCAAGAACAATAGCTACTTCAACACCTAAATTTAATGCTGATTTTATCTCGTTGCAATAATGATACAAGGCTTCGTTATCTATACCATAATTTTTGTCGCCCATTAGCGATTCACCACTTAATTTTAGCAAAATTCTTGAATACTTTTTCATAACTAAAATAATTTTAACACTTCTTGTTGATCAATCGGAAATTTCTTTGATATTAAAAACTTTCGTACTTTAATATAACCTTTTGTTTTAACTCCTATTTTATTTTTCATCAAACCAGCCATAAGCGATGGAATACTACTAACTGTTTTATCTACTTTAAGTTCAAGTAGTATAGGATACAACTGATTTGATTTTGCCGGAATTCGTATTTTATTCAGTTTATTAACTTTTCCAATTTCTTTATCATTCAATAAAATATCTAAATTAATTTTTGATATAGTGAAACCAAAATTATTAGGATTACTTACCGGAACAGAAAACTCAATATTAGCTTTATTTTCTCCAACATTTACTAAACGGTAATTTTCAAATTTTCCTATTTCTATTTTCTTTATTTTACAGGAACTTACAAATATTATGATTAAGAAAATATAATAAAATATTTGCTTCATGTTTTGCACTATTGAACAATAAATGAACTATAACAATTTTTATAAGAAAGCCCTTTTATTTGTGATAAAAACTTTAAAATTGCCTCTGTAGTTGTAATTCCCGATTTAGCTGCTTCGCCCAGCCGGTCAAATTTATATGCGTTGTACAAATAGCTTCCAATTGCTACTTGATAAGTTTTTGTTTCGTCGAGTAAATTTCCAGATAAATCGTAAAGTTCTATTCTAAATATTTTTTTGTTTTCGTTTAGCCACACTTTTGAAGTAAAACCAGAAGAAAAAATGTCTAACTTTCCTTCTTTTTCGTATCCAAAATTAATTATTTGACGCAAATTTTCTGGTTTCATCTTACATACTAATAATTCATTATCAAACGGATCGAGTTCGTATATTTGTTTAATTGTAATATTTCCTTGTGGTATCATCGAGATTCTTATTCCTCCGCTATTTTGCAATGCAAAATCTGTCTTTAAAATTTTTCGGTATGCATCTGTCATCATACAACCTAATGCTTGAATTCCAATAACAGAATCGCTTGCATAACCTATAACTTTCAAAAATTCCTCATTATTGTTGTAAAAATTAACCTTATTAAGAATTACACTATCAGGGTTAATGTTTTTAGTTATAGGAAGTAACGTGTCCCATATTGTAATAATTTTGTTATTATTTACTTTAACTTTCATCACTCCAAGGTATTTTAAATAATTCTCGGCTTGTACAATGGCTACGTTATTAATTTTTTTCATTGGTTGAATTTTTTTATGAGAATGACCTCCAACAATAGCTGTAATGTAAGATGCTTTTGTTGCTAATAACGAATCTTGTTCATAACCCATGTGCGAAAGAACAATTTTCACTGGATATTTTTTTAACTTTGGTAGCCATTTTAAAGCAGTCGTAATGCCTTGTTCAAAAGCAAATTCTTTTACTCTGTCGGGATGAGTATCGGGATAACCATTTGCACTTACTTGAGTTAACCCAATTATAGCAATCTTTACACCTTCAATATCAATTACGTCATAAGGTTTTAATTTGGGAAAATAATCAGGTTGCTTAACAATGTTAGCCACTAAAACCTTATGGTTTAATTCTTTAATTCTTTCAGTTAAAACCTTACCACCAAAATCGAATTCATGATTACCAAGAGTAGAATAATTTAAAGGCAACATATTCATTAAATCAATCATCGGAAATCCTGGTTTCGGATGTCTATCAACAATAGGATTGCCACTAAAAATATCGCCTGCCGACAAAAACAAAACATTTTTATTCTTTTGTTTTATATCTTTTACTAAAGTTGATAAGAATGGAAACTGGTCAATTTTGCCGTGCATATCATTAACGTACAGTAAAACCAATTCTACTTCCTTGGCTTTTTGAGCAAAAGCATAAATTTGTATAATAAAAACTATCGAAATAAATATCAGTTTCATATTTTAAAAATAATCATAATACTGCCAACAAGCAAAGCTACAATAATTTTAATTCCTTTTATAATAAAAAATGATTTTTTATCTTCTGCAAGTAATGGTATTCCTGCATGTCCTTCCTGAACAATTGAATTAGCCAATAGAATGCTAAATGGTATAGCTTGTTCTATGAATAACGAAAAAAATAATAAATGTGGTCCAGACAAAGGCAATAAACCTACTATTAAAGCAAATACAAGCATTAACCAAATATTTTGATTTACAAATGCTTTAAGCAACAGATAATGTTCTATTAAGTGAACAAACAAAATTGTTGCAAATGTCCACAAAAACAGTTTAACAAAATGATTTTTAAGAACATGATTCCATATATGTTCTATTAAAAAATGTTCGGGCACAGTAATTATAATAAAAACGCTAATTGCAATCATTATAATAAAAGAAATAGACTCCAACGATAATTCAGAATGCGAATGTGCTTCCGTACCACGAGAAGCTAAAAATGTATTAATAAGAAATAAAAACATTATTCCTAACAACAACGCTCTTTGAAAAGTTATTTTTCTTAATTGATGAGTTATATTTATCGAAGGCTTACAACAATATTCATCATGTATTTGTATTTGATGATTTTGTGTCGGTTTTTTTACAGTTTTAAAAAGCACAAATAAAGCACTTACTAAAATAGAAATTATTGCTAAAAACAAAATTAAACGAAAACCAACATCTGAATTAGTAGCAAATATAACAAATGCTTCGTCGCCAAACGAGGCTATTGTGCCAGCCAATAAAGCTGCAAAAGAAACAAAATTATGTGTGTATAAAGAAACAACCGCAAAAGCTCCTGTACAACCTGGTGTTAAACCTAATAATGTCGAAAAAAATACTTGAAAAAAACCATTTTTTACTATCCCTTTATTCCATTTTCCTAATGATATTGTATGCAAATATTCTATTAAAAGCATTAATAATAACACAAAACCAGAAATAAACAGTGTTTTATGCAAAATATCAATTATCGTATGCATATATTAGTTTTTCATAATTTTTACAATAGCTTCCCATAATTTTTCAGCAGATAAATCCCACGAAAATTCTAAACTCCTTTGTAAACCTTTTTGTATTAAAGAATTTCTTAAATTTTCATCTTTATAAAGAACTATCATAGCATTTTTAATTTCTTCCACCGATTTTGGATTTACAAATATAGCCGCATCTTTTGCTATTTCGGGCATAGCCGTTACATTTGATGTTATTACAGGTATTCCTAGCGACATAGCTTCTACTAATGGAACACCAAAACCTTCAAACAAAGAAACAAACACCAAAGCTAAAGATGATGCCAAAATTTTAGCCACTTCATCAGATTTTAAATAGCCAGTAAAAATTACTTTATCTTTATGTTTTAATTTATTATATGCTTCATCAATGATTTTATCTTTCCACATTGGTTTACCAACAAATAGCATATATACAGCACCTTTTGTTTCCTCAGCGAACAAATCAAAGGCTTTTAATATTCTATCGGTATTTTTTCTTCTGTGAAGCGAACCAAGATAAATAAAAAAAGGAAAACCACCTGTATATTTTTTACGAACTTCGTTTTTTTCTGCTTCTGTTAATATTTTACCTTTTATGTTTGGTGCGTTATATACTACATCAATTTTTTTTGAATCAACATTAAAATTATTTATAACATCGTTTTTTGTATATTCTGAAACACAAACCAAACCATTTGCTTTTTTAATATATTTAGGAACAAAATATTTATAATACAATGCTTCAAAAAAAGGCAAGTTTTCCGGATTATGTATAAAATTTAAATCGTGTATTGCTAATAAAGAGGGAACTTTAGCTCGTAATGACAAAAAATGATCGGGCGAAAAAAATAAATCTATTTTGTATCTCTTTATTACCTTAGGTATCACAAATTCAAACCATAATAAATATAAAAAAGGATGACGAGCAGGAGGACCATAAACTAAAGGAATAACATTTTCGGAATAAATAAATTTTTTGTCGTAATTTCTATCAAATAAAAAATAAAACGTATGTTCTGGATGTATTTTAACAATTCTACTCAACAGTTCGTGAGTAAACCATCCAATCCCTTCCAATTTATCGGACAATAATAAACGAGTATTTATCAAAATGTTCATATCACAAAATTACACAAAAAAAGGCTGCCTTGTTTCAAGACAGCCTCTTAAAATATTATACAAATTGTATTTAACGAACAACGTTAATTTTTTGTGTAACTACTGCATTGTTTGTAGCTACTTTAACCATATATGTCCCTTGGGCTAAGTGCGAAATATTTACTTCACTTGTATTTGTATATTCACCTACCAATTGACCTTTTAAGTTGTAAATTTCAATTCTCATAGCTTTTTCATTTGCTACTTTTAAACTTGTTGAAGCAGGATTTGGATATACAAATACATTGCTATTTATATTTGTAACATCTATCTCTGACGACTGCATTACTTGTACTTTGTCTATTTTTACATAAAACAAGTCGGTACAATTGTAATGACGGAAAGCAATATAAATGTTTTGACCATTGTAATTAGAAAGAGGTATTGTTACTTCTCTCCATATTGTATCTGCTGCTTGTAATGTTGTAGTATATACGCTTGTAAAGCTTGAAGGTTGATTGTTGGTTGTAGATACCTCTACTCCAATAAATTCATTTGGCCATTCAGGATCTTGGGGAGCTACGTAAAATTTCAAAACCATGTTACTGTTAGGAATAGCAAATTGAGGTGTAATTAAATAATTATTCGGTGTTAAAGGAACATTAACCCACGAAGCAGAAACAGCAACATTAGAGCCATCGTATGCAGGCCATTGTGTTGGATTGTTACGTACTTCCCATTTCTTACCATCGCCATCAACATCAAGATTTAACCAACAAGCTGGAGGGAATATTGTTCCTTCAAAACTTTCTGTAAATGGAAATGTTGTTACAGCATTACACAATGTAGTAAACTGACTGGGAGTAGATGTCCAATAACTTGTATTACCGCCACCGCAATCTGCTTGTATATACCAATCGTAAGTAATACCCGAAGCTAACCCTGTTAAAACATAAGGATTTGTTGTAACATTTACAATAGTTCCACTGCCCAAAGAAAAGCCAGCTGGACCATATTGTATATTCCATGCTGTTTCACTTCCTCCTGGAACCCATGATAACTGAGCAGAATTAATTGTAATATTATTAGCCGATAATCCTGATGGCATTAAACAACTGGGCGGTGTACAACTTGCAACAAAAGTATAAAATGTAGAACCTGGAGTTGGATTATTTCCTTCTGTAAAAGAATATAAAGTAGCTCCAAAAGGATCTTTTATTTCTAAACCACATTCTTCGTTAAATAATCCGCCGTTAAAAATTAAACTAACATTATCACCAGTGCACAACATTAAATTTTGTGTTCCATTGGAACCATTTGCTAAGGTATAATTTGCAAAAAAGTTTCCATTTATTACAACTCCAACACTTGCGCCATTCCATCCATCACCATAAGAATCGGTAAATAAAAAAACATAAGCACATTGGTCATTTGTCGGACAACTTGCTGTTGTAAAAGATGTTACAGCAGGAGCACTTATTGCACCTCCACCACAATTTGTATAAACATAAACATCATAAGGTGTTGAAGAATTTAACGATGTCAGATTAGCCGAATTTGTTGTAGCATTTAAAATTGTTCCTGTCCCTGGAAGAAATCCAGCTTCACCATATTCAACAATCCAAGCAGTTGCTCCTCCAATAGAACTCCAAGTTACTGTGGCACTATTATCTGATATATTAGAGATATTTAACTGTAATGGATGAATACAAGATGGTGTACCTATACCATATACTTCAAAAGGTAATCCTTGTGGATGTTGACCATCTATTAAATTAGCCCATCCTGTTCCATCGTGTTGTAAGGCATTACCTGTAACCGCCACACCTTGAATTGTTACAGGATTAGCCCAAGGACCAGAACTTAAAGTTCCACCTGCTTGCCATTGCACCCAATATACTCCTGGTTGTAATGTTAACCCGCCTGTGTTAATAACATTCCTCATTATAGGACGTTGTGTGTTTGTTAACACATCTCCACGATAACATCCCGAAAAATGAGTTCTGCTTAATCTATTAGTAGTTAAATCGCCCCACACTACAGTACTTCCTTGTTCACCTGGTTTACCATTCCAAATTTGAACACGGTAGTTATTTATGGTTGATGTAGTACCACTTCCTGTCTGATAACAATAAAACACAAGCGAATCTATTGTCCATCCACCTGCTGGAACAGCAAAATCTTCTGCAACAGAATATCCACTACTTATTGAATGAGCAAAACCATAACTACTCAAACCTATGTTTTCATCTAAAAAACTAAAATTATTTCCACCTGCACCACCACCAGGATGAGTAACAAAGTCACCATTATTGTATAATAATGTTGATTTGTTCTCACTTGAATAAGCATTTACAATAAAGTTAGGTTGTTGGTAATTAACATTAACCGATGTCTTTGTTCGTTCTGAATAGTTATCGGTTTTTACGTTTAATGTTTTTTTGGTCTGACCAATTGTATAAGTGCTTACCAACATAACACTTATACTTAAACATAGTAATTGTTTTTTCATAAAATTTGTTTTAAAAATTAAAAGCAAGGGTAATTAATTCTTTTTACAAATCAATTTTTTTATTGCAAATTTCTAATATTTCCTTTTCCATTTCTATTGCTTTATCTTGAATAACTTGTCCTTCTTCAATTATCTTTTTCACAAAGTTTTTATCTTCCAATCCGGCACAATTTATTTTTACATTTAAAAATGCTCCCATAATACATCCTCTGGCAGCAATTGCTCCAACTCCAGCATCTGAAACCGAATTAGGATTACCTATTTCTGCCATAGCTTTCATTATTTCCATACTTTCGTATGACAATTTCATAACTTTAAACGGTACTTCTATGGCATATTTTGTAGCTTCTTGAATAGCTTTGTTCCTGACAGCTTTTTCTTCTTCTGTGTTCTTTGGAAGTGAAAATGCATCCATAATTTTATTAAAAGCATTAGTATCTTCGTCTATTAGTTTTAAGAGTTCATTATAATAATATTTTCCTTTTTCTGCCCAAATACTAAATTCTTCCCAACGCTCGTCCCAACCGGGCTTATGCGATGATAAATTAGCAACCATTACTCCAAGTGCAGAACCCATAGCTCCCATAGCTGCTGAAATTGAACCACCACCAGGTGCAGGCGACTCAGAAGCAGTTTCTACTACAAAATCTTTTAAAGTCATATTTACAAGCTGTTTCTTAGGCTTTTCATCTTCTTGTAAAATATATTCTATAATTTTCTTTTTAGGATCAAACGGATATAATTCGCTTAATCCCAATGTTTTAATAGCAATTCTTACTATTTCTTCGTCGGGAATACCTAATGAACGTTTTTGTTTCTTTAAAAAATATTTTCCTGCATCAAGTAATGCTTGAAGTGGAACTACCCCAACTATTTCGCTACCTGTAACTCTTACACCTCGTTCTTCTGCTTTTTTACATACTTCTTCAAATGCTATATGAAGTGGAGTAACTGATATATCTGTTAAATTTAACGATACCTGTGCAATTCCATATTCTTCTATAAACCAACCAATTCCTTTAACAGCTTTAAGTGTTCCAGGTTGCCATATTTCGTTTCCTTTTTCATCTTTTTTTATTTTACCAGTATAAGGATTTCCCTCTCTTACAGGCCTTCCTTTTTCTCTAACATCAAAAGCAATAGCATTTGCTCTTCTTGTAGAAGTTGTATTTAGGTTAATATTATAAGCAATTAAAAAATTTCTTGCACCAACAGCAGTTGCTCCTGTTTTAGGAACAAATTCGGCTGGTCCGAAATCAGGCTTCCATTCAGGTTTTTTCAGTTTTTCGGGCAATCCTTCATATTCTCCTTCCCGAACTTTAGCCAAATTTTTCCTCTCTGGTGTAAATGCCGCAAATTCGTAACAATATACAGGATATTGTAACTCCTCGCCTATTCTTTTTGCCAATTTACGAGCATATTCTACCGTTTCATCCATTGAAATATTTGCAACAGGTACTAACGGACAAACATCCAAAGCTCCAAAACGTGGATGCTCACCTTTATGTTTTGTCATATCTATAAGCTCTTTAGCCTTTTTTGCAGCTAAAAATGCAGCTTCACACACAGGTTCAGGCTCTCCAACAAAAGTTACAACAGTTCGATTTGTTGTTTTACCTGGATCTACGTCAATAAGTTTTACACCTTCGACAGATTCAATGACATCAGTAATTTGCTTAATAATATCCAAATTGCGACCTTCGCTAAAATTTGGTACGCATTCTATAATACGTTTCGTGTTCATATATCTTTCGA
>Ga0308389_1001617_pt1 | contig 15050 bp, 11 predicted proteins | sample Hotspr2Sample148_FD_202362 | JGI IMG/M metagenome (GOLD analysis project Ga0308389, IMG submission 202362) | Hot spring phototrophic mat microbial communities from Mushroom Spring, Yellowstone National Park, Wyoming, United States - 20040719_148 ... | reverse complement strand
TGTTTGGCAATAGAGACTTTGACTAAGTTACCACTGGTCATCGTGTAAAGAATATCTTTTACCGTTTGGTTAAATTCTAAAATATGTTGAGATGGGTCAAAATGTTTTGCTGTTACAAGTGCAATACTTTCTTCTTGAGTTATGATATTGAATAGTTTAGATATCATATTTTCAGAGACAAAACTATCTTGATCTAAGGTCAATAAATATTCGTATCCATCTCTGAAAGCAAGGTTTAATGCAGTGTTTAATGCCTCACCAACTCCTTTATTTTCATTAAAACGGATGTATTCAAGTTTATCTTTTCCATTGATAAAGTTTATAATATTTAAATCAATTTCATTCTCTGAGTTATCAATAAGATAAATTTTAGATACTTGATTAAGTAAAGCTTCTATGTTAGTAATTACATCAGTTTCTGGATTATATAGAACAATTGTAGCTGCAACCTTATCAATCATTTTTTAGATAAAAATTTTGAAACATTTTCAAGTAAAAAAGCTCTCTCATTATTGTTAAGGATTAAATTCCATCCAGAATAGATAAATATTATCACGATAAAAGTGCTTAAAGCAATTTTAATCCAAATTAAACTCAAACTAGGAAATATTAACATAACTATCAAAGAAATCAGAATTAGAGTAATTAAGATATTATCAAGAGTAACTTTAAATCTTAAAAAGGCAATAAAATAATTTATAAATGCATCTATTCCTGCGGCAATCATCCAGAAAAGAGCTGCGCCTTCTATACCATACCATTTTATAAATAGATACATTAAGATTATATAGATTGGTAATTCGATTAAGTTTAATATTGCTGGTATATTAGGTTTTCCAATACCTTGAAAGAAATTGTTAGGGATAGAAGATAGACTACTAAATAGAATTCCAATAGCAAGATATTTTAATACTAAATGACTCTCAACTGCAAATTTTTCATCAAGCCATAAATATAAGATTTCATAAGAAAATGTGCTTATTAGCAATACTACTGGGAATAAAATCAAGTAAATAAATTTTACAGATCTTACAAATAATTGTCTTGATTGTTCAGGATTATTATTGAAAGAAGCTGAAAATGTAGGAAATAAAACTCCTACAAATGCTGTAGGTAAAATCAATAACTTTGTTATCATTTCATAAGGAGTTGAGTAATAGGTTACTGCAGTCAAAGATAATAAAGAACTAATTAAAAATCTATCTGAATAAAGAATGATAGGTCCTACAATGTTAACGATAGTAATCCATATACTAATTCTGAAAACTGGTTTTAGAATATTGAAATCGAGTTTTAATTTAAAGTTACTTGAGAGAGCTTTATTAGTTTTGAATGATGAGTTTATGTAAAAAATCCAGACTAATAATCTTATAAATAAAAGACTAAAAACAATCCAGAAAAGACTATCAATCAATAAAGCTACGATATAGGGTAGAACAAAAGTTGAAATTCCAAGAATAACTCTATAAAAGTTTACTACATCAAATTTTTGATAGGCTTCAAGAAAACCTCTAACAGAAGTAGTGGTTGTAACAATTGGAATTGAGAATAAAATTAAATAAAATGTTTTTAATGCTTCATTAAAATTTTCAGTTGAAATATTTATATAATTTTTAATTATAGAAGGCATAAAAAATAAGCCAGCACTCACCACGATAGCAGAAATTAAGGCAATAAATAACAAAGAATTCCAGAAAATAGAGGGAATCTGGGTACTATCATTTTTTCCTATTCTTTCAGAAATTACTTTAGTCACACTTTTGCCTATTCCAAAATCAAAGAAACTGAAGTATCCAATAATTGCCCATGAAAGACTTAATATTCCAAATCTCTCTTTGCCTAAAATATTTATTAAAGCAGGAATAAAGATTAAAGCAAAGACAAGAGGAACAGTATATCCTAATAAGTTATAAGTTGTGTTTTGAAGCAACTTTTTATTAGAGAAATCAAATCTATGTTCTGATTGTTCCAATGGCTCTATTTGATTTGTTTAATTGTTTTCTACTGACTATCCTGGAGATAAGAAATATACTCAAAAGATTCAAAGTAAGACTAATACTCCAGTAACTCGTACGAGTGATCATAACTAAAAAAGAGAATCCAATTATTAAATAGAGGTAAGAAAGAATGGTTAGTATATATAAACTACCTTCTCTTAGTAATTTAAAGTAAAGATAGCTAATTACTAATCCAAGCAAATATGGGAAAAGTAACAATCCGAATACATTAAAATCAGCAAATAGTTCCCTAATAAAAGTTCCAGTATTAACCCACATCGGGATAAAGTACCCCTTTTGATATTGATTAGGTCTTTTTATGATGTTCAGCCTATCAAGAAAGTTATAAAATGGTAAAAGAGTGTTTTGAGCAAATAGATTTTTTTCATCTTGTCTTTTTACGAATTCATTAAGAACGCCGAGGTGAGCACTTAAATAAAGATAAACAGAAGGAGAAAGAATTAAATTTCCTTCTAATTGGCGTAAGGTTTTTGAAGCTCCTTGATATTGTTCAAATGATACTCTCGAAACTTTTACAATAGAAGCAGCAAAAATTAGCAAGGCTAATAAAAAAGTGATAGATATAACTGCATTAGGACGTGAAAATTTAAATTTAATTTTATCGTTAATTGTAAGGCAATGTCTAAAAAGTAGGAAAACAAAAATAAATTCGAACAATCCTAATAATATGCCTGCCCTTCCGATTGTTGATGTTTCTTTTATGATAATCCCTATGAAGGGCAGAATAGAAAGAAAAGTAAATCTACCTTTGTAAGCAGTGTAAACAGCTCCCCAAAAGACAGCAACATAACCAAAATTAGAAATGAAAGGGACCTGACCTTTTATTCCACCTTCCTCTGTATTCATTTTATAAATTGTAAGAGCATTAAGAAAGACTTTCGGTATGCTACCAAACATATCAATTAAAACCATCCAATGTTGAACGGCTCCTGCAATTGAAATAAAACTAAAAATAAATAGAGCATATCTAACTACTTTTACATCATCGGCAAAAATTTTGTTAAAACTTAATTCCTCTACAGAAATGGATTTATAGTCTGAGAAATATTTATTCCTTACACTGATGTAAGTTAGAGTACCTAAAATTAGTGAAATAAATGATGCAAGAATAAAAATCCAGGTTTCAACAATCAAATCTTTGTAGGGTAATAATCTTAGTTCATAGAGAATTATCATCCCAGACCAGATAAAAGCAAAAAGAGAAATATGATTGAACCACTTTTTGAAAATGTATTTCCCTAATAAGAAACTTAATAAAGCAAAAAAGGGAACAAGAATAAATACCATTAGATATTAAATCTTTATTTTGTAAAAGTTTATTAGTTTTTGGTAAAAACTTTTCATCTTAATTTGAAGTGGATTTGAAAATTCTTCTCTTGATATAGCATTTTCACCAACAAAAACAAAAGGTATGAGAAAAAAGCTGAATAGTAGAAAAATTCCTAATACAATGATGGTTCTTTTGGGGCTATCTTTTAACTGGGGTGGAACGGCATTATCAATAATCATAACAGTGGGAATACTTTTTTGCTCTTCAACTTTAGCCTGTTCATACATTGGCATTATAAATTCTAGTAAAGCTTGTTGAATTTCAACTTCTCTAAAAATTCTTAAATAATCTATTGCGATATTAGGCATATCTTTAAAGGCATAAAGTATATTGGATTTTTTATTTAACTCGGGAGAGTTCTTCATTTCCTGAACTTTCTTTTTTAACAAATTAATTTCTTGTTGTGCTAGAATAAATTGTGGCGAGCTTTCTCCGTATTGCTGTTTAAGGAAATAGGATTCAATTTCTTTTCTTAAAAGTTGAGTTTCAACTTCAGCTGCGGCTTTGAATGTTCCTTCAAGTTGTTCTGGAACGGAAACAATTCCATACTTTCTTTGAAAAAGATAAAGAGAATCTTCAGCAGCTCTTAAATCTTCTAAATTTTTCATATAACGCTGTTCTATAAATTCTCTATTATTTTTAGCACGCTGAATATTTAATACTATGTTCATACTATCGACAAGTGAAACAATGTAATTTGCAATTTGTGCAGCCTTTTTAGGGTCTTTGTTTATTACACTTATTTCTATCATCCCGTATTCGTTCGGGTCTGCCGATAAATCCTTTCTGAATGCTTTAATCGTTTTATCGATATTATTATCCGAAATTTCGTAATAATCAATCAGATTAAACTTTTTAATAATGTCAGTTAATGCAGTTCTGCTATTTAATATTCCCAGTAGAACATCCTCTGATGTGCCAGTTATACCAAATAATTTCGAGCCCATAGTGGTTAAAGTAGATTTTCCACTCAATAAACCTGTTAATCCACCAAATGCTGATTGTGTATCAGAAGGAATCATTAAAATAGCAGTTGCTTTATATTTATTTGGAAGCAGTAAAACTATTACTATAGTTATAATTGAAACAACTAATAAATTAATGATTAAAAATTTCTTCCATTTGTATAAAACATAAAAATAATCAGAAATAGATGTTCTTTCTAATTTTCTTTCTTTATCCATAACTTATTTTGGGTTTTTAAATAAATTATTTTTGTAAAATTTTAGGCGATAATATTGACTATCAATTAAAATACTTAAAATGCACTTTTGCAAATAATGTTGTACTGAAAAATTGATAGTTAAATCTCATCAAATAAAATTCTATTTTGAAAAATAACAATATTATTTTTGATATTAAATTCAATAAAACTTGTAAAGATATTGTAATGATATTAGAAGAATATGCAAAATATTTAATGAAATTACTTGCATTGCCTTTTATATTATTGATTAAAATTTATCAATTTTTAATTTCACCTTTATTACCATCATCTTGCAGGTTTAAACCGACCTGTTCACAATACACAAAAGAAGCTTTGGAAAAATATGGTTTGCTAAAAGGTTTATGGTTTGGAATTAAAAGAATATCGAAATGTCATCCTTGGGGTAAAAGTGGTTATGACCCTGTTCCTTAAATCTGGTAAAGATTATGAACAACCAGTATAAAATTACATTTTTCAAAAGAGTTGCACTTATCGTAAAATCATTTTTGAAGTTTTGGCTTTATTTCTTTATAGCCTCTATCCTCGTGGTTTTTTTAATGAGATGGTTTAATCCTATTTTTAGTTCTATTATGATTCAAAGGCAAATTAAAACATTATTAAATGGTGAATTAAAGTTCATAAATAATTCCTGGATAGATTATGAAGATGTTTCTAAATATGTACCTATTGCATTGATTGCTGCAGAAGATCAGAATTTTTCAAATCATTTTGGATTTGATTTTGAGCAAATCAAGAAAGCAATGAAGCAAAATACTTATAGAAAAAGAATCAGGGGTGCAAGCACAATTACTCAACAATTATCTAAAAATCTTTTTCTATGGGAAGGAAAATCTTTCATAAGAAAAGGTATTGAAGCTTATTTTACCATTTTGATAGAAACACTCTGGGATAAAAAAAGAATTTTAGAAGTTTATATGAATGTAATTGAACTTGGAGATATGACTTTTGGTGTAGCTACTGCTACTGAAAAGTATCTTAAAAAAGACGCAAGTAAACTTTCTATAAATGAAGCTGCTTTAATTGCCTCTGTTCTACCAAATCCTAAAAGATTTTCAATCACACGTCCATCTGGATATGTAAGAGCAAGACAAAGTTGGATAATTAGACAAATTTATTCTTTAGGTGGAATTGATTATCTAAAGCACTTGTGATTTTTCATTACTTTAATTCAATATTCTTTTTCAAACATCATAATAATTCAAAATCATTCTGCTCTTGAATAACAAGTTTGTTAGCTGTCAAAGCTTCTCTTTTAAAGATGAAACTCTCTCACAGATAATTTTATTTATCTTAAAATTGTGACAATAATTTTTTCAATAAATTCAGATCAAGTTTGGTGGTAGATTTTTTATTATTATGTGTTAAATTGTTATAATTTTATCCAATTTGTTCCTTGATAAAATTATTATTTTAAAGTGATAAGTAAATTTTTTAAAGGCATAACTATGAAAAGAGAAATCATTCAAATTAAAATGATAATTTTATTCTTATTTGCGCTTTTACTGGGATTCATTCCTCCAAAGCCCGATGAGGGAATGTTTCCATTGAGCGATATAAATAAAATCGAACTTAATGAAAAGGGCTTGAAAATAAGTGTCTCTGAAATCTATAATCCTGAAGCTCCCAGCATAGTTGATGCGTTAGTTAGAATTGGTGGATGTACTGGTTCATTTGTGTCTGAAAATGGATTGATTCTAACAAATCATCATTGTGTCTTTGGTGCAATTCAAAAAATAAGTACTCTTGAAGAAAACTATTTGGAAAATGGCTTCTATGCTTCAAGTAAAGAAAAAGAAATACCACTTGAAGGATTAACTGCAAAAATAACTATATCTTATGAAGATGTTAGCCATCAAATAATAGAAGCAGCAAATCAAGTTGATGATATCTCAGAAAGAACTAAAATAATATCAAAAAAAATTAATGAAATTATCAATCTTGAACAGGAAAAAGATAGCTCTATAGTTGCTGAAGTTTCTGAAATGTTTGTGGGGGAACAATATGTTCTATTTAGATATAAAATTTTAAGAGATATAAGATTAGTCTTTGCTCCTCCAAAATCAGTTGGTGAATTTGGTGGTGAATCTGATAATTGGATTTATCCTCGTCATACGGGCGATTTTTCATTTGTTCGTGCTTATGTCTCCAAAGATGGAAAGGCAACTACTTTTAATCAAGAAAATGTTCCTTATAAACCAAGAAGGCACATAAAAATTAACAAAAACGGAATAAATGAAGGAGATTTTGTTTTTCTACTTGGTTATCCTGGAAGAACATTTAAACATTATCCATCTTTTTTCGTAGAGTATCATTATAATTTTCAACTCCCATATATTCAGGAGTTATATTCCTATCTGATAAATTACTATACTAAACTTGGTGAAAATGATCCGGAATTTGCGTTAGAAATTTCTTCAACAATTAAAGCTTTAGCAAATACTGAAAAAAATTATCGAGGTAAACTTCAAGGAATAAGAAACTTGAATTTGATTGAGAACAAAAGAAATCAAGAGGACAAACTTCAAAAATTCATAATCGAAAATCCAGAACTAAAAGAGAAATATGGTTCAGTTCTCGATGAACTCAAACAAGTTTACGATGATGCTTTTCAAAGTGGAAGAAGTTTATTTGTACTAAATGCTTTAAGAATGTTTTCTCACTATTACAAGCTTGCCTTTCTTTTTGTTGATTACAAAATTGAAATGCAAAAACCAGAGAAAGAAAGGAAAGCAGACTTTAAAGAATCTAATCAAAATAAAATTTTTAACGATATCAATAACTGGTTCAATGAAAAAGATTTAGAAATAGATAAGGAAATTTTTACTAAAATTGTGTTAGATGCCTCTAAGTTTTATGAACTAAAAGATAAAGAACCGTTTAAATCTTTGAATAAAATTGATGAAAAGAAAAATTATTTTGAAAATCTTTTTAATTCTGAAATTCTTAATAATCAAGAAAAATATGTATCTATGTTAGTAGATGAAAAAATCTCTTTAGAAAGCATTGATGATACATTTATAAAGTTTGTAAAAGATTTATATGATTTGAGAAACTCTGAATTAAAAAAGCAACAAATAAGAGATGGAAAATTAAACATTCTTATTGCTAAATTTAATGAGGTTAAAAGAAGGTGGCTTAATAAATCTTTTATACCTGATGCAAATAGCACATTAAGGTTAACTTATGGATATGTTAAAGGATATTCTCCACGGGATGCAGTTTATTATTCTCCAATAAGTTCATTGAAAGGTATGATTGAAAAATCAGATTGGGGTATTGATTATAAAATTTATAATAAATTGTTAGATGTTTATAATAAAAAAGACTTTGGAAATTATTTACATCCTCAGTTGAATGATGTCCCAGTTGCATTTATTTATAACACTGATACAAGTGGTGGTAATTCTGGTAGTCCAGTTCTTGACGCTTATGGTAGATTAGTTGGAGTAAATTTCGATAGGTCTTTTGAAGCTACAATTAACGATTATGCTTGGAGTGATACTTATAGTCGTTCAATCGGAGTTGATATTCGTTTTATTTTATGGTTTGTTGATAAAGTTTCTGGTGCTAAAGAGTTGTTAAAAGAATTGTCAAAATAAAAAAATCTAAAAACTAATTTTAGAAATAATCTTAAATCTAAAGTTCATAATTTTTTCTAAGTTGAAGATTATTATAAAAGAAGAATAACACATTAATTGATTTATGAACTAAGATATAAAGCACAAAAATTTATCAAAACTTTGTTTGATACCTAAACATTCTATCAAATTTGCTCTACTTTTTACATTACTTTATCCAATACCCTATAGCATTGTTGTATTTAAGAGATTATAAAATTCAACCGATATTTTTAAATTTGTCTTTATTAAATAGTCATTCTTAAAAAATTTTACTGATATAGGGCTAATCGTTTTTTATACATTGCTAAATAATTAATAAAGTGAATCAATTTTCAATGAGAATTTTACAGCAAATAATTATATCGATTTTCAAAATAAATTACTTTTTGAATGCTGTTAATATTATAATTTAGAGTAAAAATATATTGTTTCTCTTCAAAGTATTCTTATTATAGTGCTAATTTATTGGTTCTAAAATTGTCTTAAACACATTAAAAATAAAATAGTAAACTATCTGTCAATTATTATTTGTGATTGAAGTGATAAACGTTTGAATTAAAAAATTTCTTAATGCGAATAATACCATTAAATTTTAATCATTAAAACATTGTTCATTATAAACGATTATCTAACATTTTAGCGAAACGAAAAATCCATGTGAAAATCTGCCTCTAATATATCATCTTTGTGCTGTTTAAAATTATTGTTTTCGATACTTTTCGTTAATTCTTAAAGTAATAATTTCCACCTTATAATGAACAATTTATAATTCATAGTTTCAAACTTAACAGTCAAAATTTAATTTCGTATTCTTTATGTGGACATTGTTAATTTAACATTTAACATAATAACAACATATCATCCATACAAGAATTTAATTTTTTTCTAAAAACACCTTGTCCTAATAGTGATGATTTTTAAAATTACTTTCTCTATTTGCTTTAGCTACGCTAATACCAAAAACAATCATTAATTTACAATTAACAATTCAAAATTAGAAAATTCAAGGATCTAAATTAAATAAATAAAAAATCGTAAATCTTATAATACAAAATTGAACAGATAACATTGAACATTATTGCTTTAAGAGAGATATATCGAAGATACAATCGTTTTAGGTATTTTCGATAAACGAACTAAAGTTAGTTACTCGAAGACCAAATTACGCAATGGTTTTTGAGTAGCTTGTAGCGAAGCGGAAGGCGTATCGAGTAAACAAATATCTATATTCTCCGTGTACTTTGGCTGCTATAAGAATAAAGATATTCATAATTCAAAATTTCAACAATTAAAAAATCGAAAATCTTTAATTCAGAATTAAACTATCAAAATTCAATACTAAGCATTTTTATCAAACGAAAGACATATCGAATATACAATTATTTTAAGTCTTATTGATAAAGAAATTAAAGTTTATTACACGAAGACCAAGAGTAATTATACTAACTTCTATTATGATATCATCGAAAAACTCAGTTGTGGCAGAAATTTTATACCTTAAAAATTTTATTTAGTCTACTGACTATAGCACCTTCAGTTCTGTGCAATACCTTTGAAATTTCATATATACTTTTATTTGCTCTTACCATTGAAAGTAATTTATGTTCATCTTCTGTTGTCCAAGGTTTATATGCATTTGGATTATTGCTTCTTAAATCCTCAAATGAGGGTGTTCTATTTTTTCTATCTTTGAATCTGAATTCTTCAAGTTTTCTTTTATTATCATCTTCGCTTTCTTGAATATCAAATGACAGAACCTTGATATGTGGCGACGAAGGTAAGAATTCAGGTAAAAGATTTTTATATATAAAAACATTTTTAATAGCTCTCGTTACTGCTACATAAAGGACATTAACTTCTTCAGCAAGTTTTGAAACATCTATCGGATTTTCTTCTCTTTTATCAAGAAGTTTTTTAAGTTTTTTTTGAGTGATAAAATCATTATGAAGAAAGACCGTATCATATTCCATTCCTTTTGAGCGGTGAACAGTGGAAAAAATCATTTTCGCTTGCCGTTTATTTTCAACATGCGAATCTCTTATCAGACGAATAAGTTTTGGCAGATCATTCTGATATTTTTTGACTATTTCAACAAGGATAGAAAGCTGGTTGTCTTCTGTTTTTATTATGTATTCTTCAAGTTCGGAAAAAGTATTGAAACTTTTTATCAGTGCATCTTTAATCATTGCGTGATTATGATTATATAAATTTAACACATCGAAAAGCGAAGCACCATCATCAGCATAAAGATATGAGTTTACATTACCCTCAAAATAAAGCGGTTGAGTTTTATGTGATTGTTCAACAAATTCAAATGCTTTTCCAAGCAAGCCAAGATTTGTTCTTGCAATTGTTGCTTTGAGGTGATTAGAATTCTTTCCGCCATAACCTTTTATCGGAAGGATTAAGTTCTCAGAGAGCATATTTTTCCATTTGAGAATTTCGCAAGCAAGATTTGCAATATCTTGTGGGAAACGGAAACTTGTTGTAAGAGGCAATGCTGTATAATCAACCTGCTCAAGAGAATTTATTGCATAACGCCAGGAATAAATCTGCTGATGCGAATCACCAACAATTACTTTAATTGCATTCTGATTGAGAAACACATCAAGCATTGCAGGTGAAGCATCCTGACCTTCATCAAATAGAATGTAATCATAATTCAAAACAGGGTTTTGCAATTGAAATTTCTTCAGATAAAAATCGTGAGTAATTTCAAGTTCGCCCTTGTCCATTTTGGCTAAGAATAAACGTGTTTGCTTTTCGATAAAATCATAATTCTTTGAAACAAAGTCATAAGCCACCGGATCTGAAATAACATCGAGATAATTAAGCTGATTAACTTTTCTTGCTGAGCTGTTGCAGAAATAACTTACGAATCTGTTAATATGATTTGCGGCGAAGAGTTCAAAATGTTTTTCTTTTCTGCGGCGAAGTTTTAGTATCCGAGCAACTTCGTGAGTTTTATATCCATTGGATTTTAATGAATAGCCATACTTGTAAATAACATTTTTGTAAGCAAGTGAATGAGCCGTTTCAACTTTGACATTATCAAGTCCAAGTCTACCGAATTTTTCTTCGGCTTCTGTTTTAACTGATTTGTTGAAAGCAAGATAAAGTATTCTGCTATTATTCGGTCGTGATTTTGAATATTCAATTATTGTTGTAGTTTTTCCCGAGCCGGCAACAGCATTGATTTTAATATTACCACTTGAGTTAATTATGTTGTATTGTTCTTCAGTAAGCTTCATAAGAATAAAACAAATTCAGTATAAGAAATTATAAAAAGTTTATTATCCACGTGAAATAAAAATATTTTTATTTCTTAGTATTAAATTAATCTATCAATCAGAAAATACAGGGATTAATTATGAATGATTTTGCTTTGCGAATCTTTGGTTTACAAACAAGTTATGTATGTTTCCTACCAACAATTGATTTTATTTTTAAGAAAATTTTTTAACTCAGATTCACTTTTTTAATAAGAGAATTAATTTTAGGTACTTACTAAGAAGTAAATTTTCTAATGTTTCTTTGTGCCTTAGAGCTTAGTGGCAAAAAAGAATAAATGCCACCAAAGGCATTAAGACACAAAATCATACTTCGACTTCGCTCAGTATTTAACACTTCAATTACAATGCTGCTTAAAATGACTTTTATATTTTTAAAACCAATTTTTTTTAAGCCGCTATTTGAAAAATTAGAATCTTATTTTAAGTTTCATATGAAAATTTGAGGAAATACTAATTTGTTTGACATAAACAAAAAACTTCCCAATAAAATGGCTCTTCTCCGAAAGTTCCTGCGGGACAAAATCATCAAGCCAAACCAAAACTTCTCGAGCAAGTAAGAACAGAATTACGAGTAAACCATTACAGCAAAAGAACAGAAGAAGCATATATCGGCTGGATAAGACGATTTATTCTTTTCCACAACAAAAGACATCCGATCGGTCATAGTTCGGTAAAGACAACGATGATTTACACGCACGTTTTGAATAAAGGATTAGGAGTTAAGAGTCCGTTAGACTGAAATTTATAAAGAATAATATTATGCAAATGCTATTTTTAAATATTAAGAATTTTACTCAAAAACAAAGCAATTGGAATAATATACTGCAACTGCACGCAGGATATTGTTCCTTAAACAGTAAATCTTTGCAGTATAAATAATAGTTATAAACCATCAAAAGAAATGTATTTATGAAAAGACAATATATCTATTTAGGAATGATTTTCATCCTTTTCACTATACTTTGTGCAGTCATCTATGATAGAATTCAATTAGCTGAAGAATTAAAAGATATTAAAGAAAACCTTTCAAGATTAAAGATGGAGGCTGAACAAAAATTAATAGATGCTGAAAGAGTTTATCAGACAAAAATCCAAGAAGCATCAGTTCTAGCTGACGCGAAAATAAAAGAAGCTGATAATATTAAAACAAAATACGAAAAGCTTTTAGCCAGAGAAGAAAAAAAACTAGAAAATTATTATGGTAATCTATTCAAATATAAATATGGTGATAACTACTTTAATAATTCTCCAATAAAAAGATTTCGAGTTGATGGAGATAAAATATATGTTACTATTCAGAATAATGGTTCGCAAGCTATTAAACCCGATTTCACTATTTACTTCCTGAATGAAAATGGTTTTGTTACCGCTACTTATTCTGATGTTTACATTTTTTCAAGTGTTTCGCCTGGTGAAACACGCATAAGTGATGGAAGAATTAATTTTAGATATGGCACTCCAGTTTATTATAGTTTAAATGAAAGTTATTGAAATGATAATTGACAAGCCACTTCTAAACGGTAAATTATTTATTAAATCAATTGATAACTGGAGTGTATCTTGGGAAACAAATGAGAACTATCGACATTGGTGTTTTCAAAAATACTCTGGTAACGATGAGACAGCATTATTTATATTATTTAATCCCGGTTCATTAAACAATAATCCAGATAAACTAAGTTCTGACCCCACGCTCAGAATTTTGAGAGAGGTTTGTTATGAAAGCGGTATAAATCCATTTGTGATAAATCTCTTTGATTATTGCACGTCGGATTATAATGAACTCACAAATCATTGGAATGAACGAGATTATAAATCTTTAGTATATGAAAAATTATTACAGTACAAATTTATTTTTTCATTATTTGCATATGGCTCAATAGATAATGATGATCCAAAATTTGAAGATATAGTTTCAAGGATCAAGTTAGTAGAGAGCATTTTTAAAGATATTCCTAGACTTGATTTTGATGATTCTTTTACTACGCATCCATTACGATGGCAAATTGATAAAAAAAAGATAAAAATTCGTAATACTTTGATTCACGCAAAGTCTGTATTAATTAAGTAATTTTTCTTCAAAATATTTTGAGAATAAAATGATAACGCTAAACATTCCGATTTATTTTTACTTTTTAACACTCTTTTTTCTTCAGTCAAATTTCAATTCTTTTTTATTGGCACAGAACCTTAATAAGAAACATTTAAATGAAGTGAAGGAATTAATTCTACTGATTGATATGATAGATATTAATCTAAAGAGATCGTGGAATTTAAGTAATGATTATGGCGTAAGAAATCAAAATGATTACAATTATGCTGAGAATGTTTTGAATGTTACACAGCAAATTAATCAACGACCTTTAAAATTACCGAAAGGTAATTATCAAGAATATCTAAAGATTTCACTTAAGGCATATTTAGATGTTGGTCTAATGAGATTATTAGTTGGAGAGGATGATGGTTTTGACAAACAGACAGAAATAGCAACACTATATCAAATTCAAGATTCAGAACCACATTTGTGGGCTTGGCGGACTTGGCAAATAGCAAGATTTGCGAGAAACGAAGCTGCAAAAGAATTGAATTTACCTTTGATAGATTACTCAGAGGATTAAATAAAAACATCTATACAAACGGTTTATAACAAGCCAATCAAGCCAAAAGCTTCATTCGGTCTTAACATTGGCATGTCAAGTTTGTTCTGATTTTTGTTCATTGTTCTTATTAAATAATATTATTAGTTAATCAAAACATTGTCGCCGTAAACCGTTCAGCGTCGGCTTATCGTCAACGCCGTTATATTGCTTGAAAAATTTTAAAGTAGGGATTTATAATTTCGAGCGCCGTGTAAAATTCTATGAACAAGAATTGTTCTTTCTTCTATTGTGTAAAAGATTATATAATTTTGGACAATTATGTATCTGTACCCAAGATTTCTGATTTCCTCATCTCTTGGAACTCTTCCCAGATAAGGATTATCCGAAAGTAGTTTTAAGTTCTTTTCAATTTGGGTTGCAATTGCCTTAGCAGCAGTCGGATTATCTTCTGCAATAAACTTTACGATTTCTGTAAAATCTTCTTACGCAATTTTGAGAAGTCGAGATATTTATTTGCTGGCATTAATTGTAGTTCTAATATTGGATATAATTTGTTTTAATGTTCGCCCTTTATCGCCAGCAGCTTTTTGGTTTTGTGCAACAGATAGTTTATTAAGTAAATCAATTTTAATTGCATTTTAGAATAATAAGCCATAGACTTAACAACTAAATCGCCTTCTCCATTTTTTGTAATGAAAATAGGTTCATTAGAGCTATGCGCTAATTCAGAAATCTCATTTGACTTATTTCTTAAATCAGATATAGGTTTTATTATTGGCATTTTTGCTCCTTTGTTTGTGTCAAAATTATATCATAATTATGATAAAACCAATTAAAATGTGAATCGCAATATAACAAGCAAATCAATCAGGACGCCCCCTACAAGTAGGGGCAGGCTGTTTTTACATTCAGCATTTTAATAATTATTCGCATTGTTGTTCCCCTTTAGAGACGGGCAAGC
>Ga0308389_1001606_pt1 | contig 15088 bp, 10 predicted proteins | sample Hotspr2Sample148_FD_202362 | JGI IMG/M metagenome (GOLD analysis project Ga0308389, IMG submission 202362) | Hot spring phototrophic mat microbial communities from Mushroom Spring, Yellowstone National Park, Wyoming, United States - 20040719_148 ... | reverse complement strand
GCTGACTTTCAGCCTTCTACCTGGGAGCGCGCCGAGATTTGGCGGCCTCTGAGCCCCGCCGAAGCCGAGTCCTACCTCCGCCTCTGGGACCAGATGCGGCGCGGCCTCTTGTAGCCCGGCTTTTTCCGACCCCGGCGGCCAAGGTGTGAGAACCGGCAAGTCTAGGGAGGCAACCAGGACCCTCTACTTGTCCTTTTTGCTCTTTTTGCCCGCTTTGGGTGTCTCCGCGACGGCCTGTTCCAGTTGCAAGCCAGCAGGGTCTGTGGCCGCCTCTGCAGAAGGCTCAACCGCCTCAGGGATCCCAGACGCCTCTGCTTCTACAGAAGGGAGAGCTGCCTGCGGCTCTGTTGCAACCTCCCCCTCAGCTTTCGCATCGACAGGAGGCTCAACTGCCTCGGGGATCGCGGATCCCTCTGGCTTCTCGGCCTCAAACTCCGTCTCCGGCACCCCTGCCCTAGCCGACTCAGACCTCTCCTGCCGGTCTTCACCCTCAGAGCGGGGCGAGAGGGTGGGCGGTTCGGTGGGGTTGCCTTCGCTATCGACCCAGTTGACCGTGGTTTGGGACTTCAGCCAGGCCATCACCTTGTTGGCGAGCAGATCTTCGTGGACTGCTTGGCGGACTCGCTCCCGATCCAGCTTCTGCCCTTGCTGCGCATAGGCCGCCATCACCTCTTCCACCTCGACTTCCAATTCGTTGGGGCCTACGGCAATCTGCTCCTGCCGGACGATAGCGCTCAGAGCCAAGGTGCGCCGCAGCCGGTTGATGGCCTCGGGCCGGTGGCGCTCCATCAACTGGTTGAGAGTTTCCGGCGGCAGTTGGGACAAGAACTTGCGGATCTCTCCCGGCGTGACCCCTTGCTGCTGCTGCAGCGACTGAAGGCTTCGGGCCAGCAGTTGTGTCGTTTCTTGCTCGACTAGGGTCTCCGGCAGATCCACCTCGGTGGTTTCCAAGATGGCATTGAGGATGGCCGTCTCCAGGTTCTCCTCAGATTGCCGCAGGGCATCTTGCTCGAGGCGCTTTTGCAGGTGTTCCCGCAGTTCGGCCACCGTCTGAAACTCGCTGATCTCCTGCACAAAGGCGTCATCCAGCTCCGGCAGCTCTTTGGTCTTGATCTCTTTGAGGCAGACGGTGAACGTAACCGTTTTCCCGGCCAACTCTTTTCTGAAGTAATCGTCGGGGAAAGTAGCTGTGATCTCCTTGGTTTGGTCGAGCTGCATGCCGACCACGCCCGCCACAAAACCAGGGATGAAGTTCTCCTCTTTGAGCTCCAACTGAAAGTCCTGGGCGGCGATTTCCTCCAGAGGATTGCCCTCGGCATCGCGGGCTTGAAAATCGATCACCACCACATCCCCCAACTGGGCGGGCCGATCCTCCACCGGCAAGAGGGTGGCCCGCTGATCCCGCCACCGGTCGATGAGCTGGTCGATCTGTTCGGGCTTGACGGTGACGCGGGTGGCCGTGACGGTCAGGCCCTTGTATTGGCCGACACGGGCTTCGGGGTACACCTCCACATACCCCGAGAAGCTGAAGTCGGCCTCCGGGTTGAAGCGATCCAGAAGCTGCTCCACCTTGTCGTCCAGCTCGAAGCGGCTGATGGGATGCAGTTGGGTGTCCTTGAGCGCCTGTTGGATGGCCTCGTTGATCAGGTCATCGACGGCACTGGCCATGACGCGCTCGCGGCCCACCTGGCGTATCACCAGGTTGCGGGGAGCTTTGCCCTTGCGAAATCCGGGGATCTGGATATTCCGCTCCAGTTGGCGCAAGGTTTTTTCGTAGGAGCGCTTAACCTGGTCGGCTTCTACCACGATCTTGAGGCCAACCCGGCTGCCAGGACGTTTTTCTTGTGTGACCTGCATAGGAAGTGATGGGCTAGTGGAAGAGGCAAGCAGAACTTCAATTTTACCCCAACTGCTTGGAGATCGACGGGATCCATTCGGAACAGTTCTAGGCAGGGGATCCCTCTGTGGTGACTTCCTTAACGTCCTGAATGTCTTCCTGGGGCTCGGCACGCTTGCTGGGGGGCAGTTGCTTGACTTTGGCTTCCAGCTCCACCACCATTTCCTTCAGCTCGCTAATGGTGACTTCCTTTTCTTGCAACTGCCGATTTTTCTCGCGGGCTTCGATGCTGAATTGGAGACGCATCCAGAGGCTATAGAGCCAGGCAAGGGCGGCCCCGATCCCGGCAGAGGCCAACAGTTCGATCGCCAGCGGGCTTTCAACGCTGACGCCGGGGGCAAAGGTAATCGTGACCGGGCTGGCGTTTTGCATGGCGAAAAGAGCGATTCCCAGGAGGGCCGAGAACAGGATCAGGTAGTTGAACAGTCGCATGCTTTTCTCCTCAGAGGGATCCACGACGGCTTGCCAGCACCAGAATACCCACAAACGGGGGTTGATTTGTTGGCCCAAGAGATCTCAGAAGAACCAGCCATAGCTGTGTAAGCCTTTGCCCAGAAAGTTCACCCCCAGATAACACACCCAAACCACCCCAAAGCCCAAGCTGGCCAAGAGAGCGGGGCGCTTGCCCTGCCAGCCTTTGGTGATGCGGGCGTGCAAATAGGCGGCAAAGACCAACCAGGTGATCAAGGCCCAGGTTTCTTTGGGATCCCAGCTCCAGTAGGTGCCCCAGGCTTCGTTGGCCCAGACGGCGCCGGCAATGATGCCGATGGTCAGCAGCGGGAACCCCAGCCCGATTAGCCGGTAGCTGGTGTTGTCTAAGATTTCCGCCAGGCTCAGCCGTTGCAGCGGGATCCCTTCGGGTGCCGGTTGGGGAGGGGGTTCAGCCGGTCGGGGGGAGCGGATCCCGGCGTAGACCAGTTCTGCAGCGGGCGATGGCAGGGTGGCTTCTGTCCATTCGGGGTGGGTTGCAGGCTGGGAGGGTCCAAATTGCAGGCCGAGGGAGTTGCCCTTTAACTGAACTTCCTGGCCGCGGGTGACGATGAGAAAAGCGATGGCCAAAAGGGATCCCACCAAGAGGGCTGCATAGGCCAGAAGCATCACCGTTACATGCATCATCAGCCAGTTGGATTGCAAAGCCGGCACCAGTGGCTGGGCCTCCTGCATATCTGCCGGCAGGGCCAGGGCGGCAAAGGCCACAACGCCCGTCGCCAGCGGGGCGGTCGTCACCCCCACCCAACGGCTACGAGTCCAGTGGAGAGCCAGCAGATGCAAGGCGGTGATCCCCCAGGCCAAGAAAAACAAAGACTCGTACAAGTTACTCAAGGGGAAATAGCCGGCATCGATCCAGCGGGCCGTCAGCAGGGCGGCGATCGTCAAGTTCGCCCCGATCATCCCCGCCAAGCCCAGCTCCGACAGAAGCTGCACCTGGGGAAACGCTGCCCCGCCCCAATAAAACAGCATGGCCCCTAAGCAAACGGCAAAGGCCACGTTGTTGAGCAAAGCCTGCCACTGAGCTAGATCCAGGCCTGCAAGGGCCGTTATCGCCAACACAGCCATACCTGACCTCAGAAGTTCTCCTGACCTGGCTTGGGCCAGACCGCTGATCCCATTCTAGGGCGGGGGAGGGGATCTTCCCCAAAGGACACATGCTGGTAATGTGGGGATGGCTTATCTGCAGCTCGGCAGGATACCGAAAGTGTTGGGATGTGAGGCTCATGCAAAGACACGCGGGAAAGGCCAGAACCTGGAGATGGGGATGGTGGATGGCTCTGGTGGCGGCTCTTGTGCTGGTCGCTTGCGCTGGATCCCCGCTTGAACAGCCCCAGGAACAGCTACCTCAGCTCGAGCGGGTACCGGTGCCGCCGGAGATCGCCAAGCTGGATGCCTACTTGGAGCACTGCCGTCCGCGAGTACAGATCCTCAGCCCCCAACCCGGAGAGGTGTTGTCGGAGCGGCAAGTAACCGTTCGCTTTGCGGTGCAGGGGTACCCGCTCTTTAAAGATCCGCAACTGGGCCTTGGCCCCCATCTGCACGTGGTGCTGGACAACCGGCCCTACATCGCCCATTACGACGCCGATGCTCCCCTCGTTTTCGAAGATTTGGAGCCGGGATCCCATACCCTGCGGGTGTTTGCCGGCAAGCCCTGGCACGAGAGCTTTAAAAACTCCGAGGCCTACGCCCAGGTCAGCTTCCACGTGCTCGCCTCCACACCGGAATATGTGCCGCAACCGCAGTTGCCCCTGCTCACCTACAACCAGCCCAGCGGCAGCTACGGTGCCGAGCCGATCTTGGTGGATTTTTGGCTGGCCAACGCCCCGGTGCGCGAAAGTTTGCTGACCGACCTGCCGCGGGATTGGCGCATCCGCTACACCCTCAACGGCCAGTCCGGCCTGCTGGATCGCTGGGAGTCTTTTTACTTGAAGGGCTTGAGGCCCGGTCGCAACGTGATGGTGGTGGAGCTGGTGGACAGCAAAGGGGATCCCATCCGCAATGTGTTCAACAGCGCTGCCCGCGAGATCACCTACACCCCCGGGGGCCAAGACACGCTCTCCAAGCTGATCCGCGGCGAGCTGAAAGCGGAAGAGGCCCTGGCCATTGTGCAGCCTCAGCCCACGCCGACCCCAACACCCACCCCGACGCCGACACCCACCCCGACGCCGACACCCACCCCGACGCCGACGCCCACCCCGACGCCGACGCCCACCCCGACGCCGACACCCACCCCGACGCCGACGCCCACCCCGACGCCGACGCCCACCCCGACGCCGACGCCCAACCCGACACCCACTCCCGCGCCGCCTCGCCAGCCTCGCTTTCAGCTGGACCGTTCCCGTCCCACCGCAGAAGGGATCCCGGCTGTTCCCGCGCCACCGCCCGTAGGGCTCACTCCTGAACCTGAACCCAGCCCAGAGCCCTCTCCGCAGCCTGTCCCCACTTCAACTCCCCAGCCTGTGGCTACACCTTTGCCGCGCGTCACCCCCATCCCCTTCCAGGAGCGGCGAGTGCGACAGCAGGGGTTGCGGCTTTTCCCGCCTGGGCTCCATAGCCCCTACTCGACGGATAACCTGTAGTACGATGGCGGCTCGAAGACTTGACTCTATGGGTAGTGTCTGAGATCCAAAATTTATCTTGATTTACTCTAAACTTGGGGCAGCCAAGACGATGGCTTTTCCTTGGGATCTGCCTTGGCTGGTTTGGGGTTGAGGCTCATTGACAACTCTCTCTGAAATCAGCCTCAAAAGGTTTCAGAAATGGATTAGCAGGCTGTTTGATACCTTGCCGGGCCAGCCTCTCCGATAGATTTCTACAGACAAAATAGGCATCTGTAGCGATGTAGAGTGTATCAAAAAACATGTTTCTTATCTCAGTACAATCTGGTTAACGATTGAGAGAGCATGACCGATCTTGCTTGCTTTTTTCTGTCCTATTGATTTAAGTTTTGAGTAACGGAATCGCCTTATTTTAGTAACATCTACCCGTAAATCGGCGAGCTGACAGAGGCCGGAACTGAGGAACCGCTGGCGGTAGCTCAAGGACAAGACTCAATAAATTTAGTGAATCAAATAGCCGCTGAAAGTCTGGATTTTAGGTTGCCAAAACCTTTACGGAAAGGCTTTTCTACTGGTATGAATAAAGTGCTGTTTGCAGCAAGGTCGGCTTCGTACTGTGGGAAGCAAGCTTGATGCGACAGCAGAAGCGAAGATTCTGACAGGGCATCAACTTATGGTGTGGGGTTTGATATGGCGGAGAATCTTGAGCTGCAAGACGCAGTGGGGCGTTTTTTAAAAATCATTGGGCGCTACTCGTTGCTCACCGCTGAGGAAGAACTGCATCTGGCCCACCAAGTGCAGCGGATGATGGCCCTTCTGGAGCAGCGGCGGCAGCACGAGTCGCTGGAGGATTGGAGCCGACGGCTGGGGATCCCTTTAGAGGAGCTGCAGCAGATCCTGCGGCAGGGGGAAGCGGCCAAAAAGCGCATGGTGGAATGCAACCTGCGCCTGGTGGTGTCGATTGCCAAGCGCTACCGCAACCGCGGCTTGCCGTTCCTGGATCTGATTCAAGAGGGCACCATTGGCCTCACCCGCGCCGTGGAAAAATTTGATCCCACGCGGGGGTACAAGTTCTCCACCTACGCCACCTGGTGGATCCGGCAGAGCGTGAACCGCGGCATCCAAAACAAAGGGCGCCTGATCCGGCTGCCCGCCCACATGTACGAGAAGGTCTCCCAGGTGAAGCGGCGCTACCGCGAGCTGTCCGCTGAGAAGGGATCCCGGCCTGCCGCAGAGGAAGTTTTCGATTCGCTGGATATTGGCGACAACTACCGCGAACTGATCACCCGCCACATGGCCGAGATCCGATCCCTTAATGTAGGGGTAGGCGACGAGGACGGCACCGAGCTGCAGCACTTTATCCCTGACGAGGACAACGATCCCATCGAACATCTGAATCGGGTTGCCCATTGCGAGGAAGTGCGCGCCCTGGTGAGCCAACTGAGCGAACGCGAGCAGCAGGTAATTGTGGCCCGCTATGGGCTGGATGGGTCGAAGGGCCTGACGTTGCGGGAGATTGGGGAGCACATCGGTCTTTCGCGGGAGCGAGTCCGGCAAATTGAGCGGCGGGCCCTGCGGAAATTGCGGCGGCTACAGCAGGAATACTCCACCCCCAAGGCCGGCAGACAGCTCAACTCCCCAAGCTAACTGGAGCCTGCCCTCTGTAGAACGGCTTCTTCACCACTTCAGCAGGACGGCGCTGGCCCCGAATCTCAATCTCTAGCTGGGATCCCACCTTAGCCCAAGTTGAATCCACATATCCCAGGCCGATGCCATAGCCCAAAGTGGGAGAATGGGTGCCGCTGGTTACCCGGCCGATCGGCTCAGGGGAGTTGGGAGCGTAGATGGCATAGCCGCGGCGGGGAATGGCTCGCTCCAACAGCCGAAACCCCACCAGACGGCGCGGGATCCCTTGCTGGCGTTGGCTTTCGAGGGCAGGCTTGCCGATGTAGTCCCCTGGATTGCTGACCAACCAGCCCAGGTCGGCTTCCAGGGGGGTGGTGCTCTCATCTATGTCTTGCCCGTAGAGACAGAAAGCGGCCTCCAGGCGCAGCGTATCGCGGCAGCCCAGTCCACAAGGCTGTACCCCCGCCTGCACCAGTTGCTCCCAGAGCCAAAGCCCGTCGGCAGGGCCGAGCAGGAGCTCAAAGCCATCCTCTCCGGTGTAGCCGGTGCGGGCCACAAAGACCCCTGCCCCTGAGGATCTCTCTTTTCGAGTCGCAAACTGCCCGTGTTGAAACCGGCGCAAAGCCCTCAGGGATCCCGCCAAAAAAGGCTGCAAAACCTCTTCGGCTGCCGGCCCCTGCACCGCCAGCAACACCTGAGACTCGGTGTGATCTTGAAGTTCCAGGCCGGGGATCCCCTGCTGATGGAGCCACTCCCAGTCCTTTTGGCGGGTGGCCGCGTTGACGATCAGGCTCCAGTGCTCCAGCTCGCCTTCTGGTGGGTGCCGGTAGAAGATGACATCGTCCACAATGCCCCCTAGGGGGTTTAGCAAAACCGTGTAGCGAGCGGATCCCACCGCCACAGCGCCCAGATCGCTGGGCACCAGACGGCTGAGGTGGGATCCCAGCTCCGGCCCCCAGAGGTCGAACTTGCCCATGTGGGAGATGTCGAAGACGCCTGCCCGCTCCCGCACCGCCCGATGCTCGGCCACCACCCCCTGATACTGCAGCGGCATTTCCCAGCCGGCAAAGGAGACAAACCGCGCCCCCAAGGCTTGGTGCAGGGGAAACAGGGGGGTGCGTTGCAGGGGAGTTGAGCTCATCCACGGATCTCTAGGAGTCAAGGACTAGAATAAACGCAACGTCGCCCATTTCTTGGAGCTCGTCCCATGCGTCTTCTCCACACCATGATCCGCGTTGGCAACCTAGAGCGCTCCTTGCAGTTCTACTGTGACGTTCTGGGGATGCACTTGCTCCGCAAAAAAGACTACCCCAGCGGGGAGTTCACGCTGGCCTACGTGGGCTATGGCGACGAATCGGAAACGGCGGTGCTCGAGCTAACCTACAACTGGGGTACCGACCACTACGAGCTGGGCAACGGCTACGGCCACATCGCCATCGGCGTCGAGGATATCTACAGCACCTGTGAGGCTATCAAAGCCCGCGGCGGCAAAGTGGTGCGCGAGCCCGGGCCCATGAAACACGGCAGCACCGTGATCGCCTTTGTCGAGGATCCCGATGGCTACAAAATCGAGCTGATCCAGATGGGATCCCTGCAGGAGCAGGGTGCCGCCCCCGAAAGAACAGCTGCCGCCTCTGCCTAAACTTGCCAGAAGCGGATCCCCCACCTAGTTGGCGGATCCCCCCACCGTCAACTGGCCCAAGACGTTGATGTCGAAGGTGAAGTTGATCGTCACCGAGTTGCCTTCATAGGCCTCAGGCAGGGGCAAAAAGGGCGCCGCCCGCTGAATTGCTGTCAGCGCTGCGTCGTCGGTTTGTTGGCTGCCGGAAGTGCGGGCCAGGCGAATGCTCTGCAGCTCGCCCCCCCGGCCCACTGTAAAGATCACCACTGTGCGGCGGGAGGTGCCGGTCTGGCCAGGGATCCAATTCTGCTCCACTTTGCGTTGCAGAGCTGCCAGCCAAGGGCCCCAGTCCACATTGGCCCGCGCCGCCACGCTGGGGGGGTTGGGAGCCGATTGGGTGGGGTTGGCCAAGCCGCTGGCTCCTCTGCCCTGGATCCCGGCCCCATCACTGGGAGCGGAAGCGCTGAGGGGCGGCCCCAACTGGGAAGCATCGGAGGGCCGCTCGGCAGGGAGAACCTCCGTCGGCGGTTGGGGAGCAGGCGCAACAGGCTGCAATTGGCTGGGATCCGAGTCCCGCTCCCTGGGCTGCACGGGTAGAGGCTCGGCAGTGGGGGGGCGGGTGGGAGCCGGCGGAGCAGGGGGAGCAGCCGCCACCGGTGGCGGAGTCTGGGTGGGAGTGGGTCGGGGAGCTGGGGTGGGCGGAGGCGGCGCTGCAGTCGGCGTTGCAGTGGGCCGAGGAGGAGCCGGAGGCGCAGTTGGCGTAGGGGGTGGGGTAGATCGAGGAGTGGCCAGAGCAACTTCCGCCGGAGCAGGGGGTGGAACAGGGGCAGGCGGCTGCGGTTGCGGCGGCTGGGGTTGCGGCGGAGGAGGTGGGGGAGCCTTCTGGCGAGGAGCAGCCTGGGATTGGGGTGGACTGCCCTGAGAAGGGGGGGCTTCCGCCCGCTCGCCCCCATCGCGGGAATCCACTTCCGAAACCAGCTCTGCTTCTTCCGGCGGCTTGAGATCTTCTGGCTCTAGCAGGATAAACTCAATGGCCTCTTGTTCTTGCTGGCGAAGTGGCCAAAATCGACTCCAGTAGAGCAAGGCCAGCAGCGCCAGCACGTGCAGCAGCAAGGACAGCGCCACCATCCAAAAAAAGTCGCGCGCCTCTTCCTCGCGGCGGCGCTGTTCAACCCAGATGCTGGTCATGACCAAGCTTGCCCCTTCTTACAAACCTCTCAACACACCGAGTTCTCTTGCTGCAGACTCGGCCAAAGGACTCCGTCTCGCTGACGCAAGAGTGCTCCGCACTGCTGGCGCAAGCAGATTACACGCTAGCTAGTGTTATAGCATCCGAGCGGTTGGGCTTCCTGCGCAAAGGCGTACAGTCGGCATTCCACCTGGCAGCAGCCGTTCTAAAATCGCCTACCTTAGATAAAGAGCAGGGATCCCGATTTGCAGGAGAGCCCATGGAACCCATCTGCTTTCATCTGGCCTTTCCGGTTGCCGATCTTGCCTTGGCCAAGGCCTACTACGGCGAGGGCTTGGGCTGCGAGGTCGGTCGAGAAACCCCTGCCGCCGTCATCTTGAACCTGTATGGCCATCAACTGGTGGCCCACCTCACCCAGGAAAAGCTGACGCCCCAGCGGGGCATCTACCCCCGCCACTTTGGCCTGATCTTCCCTGCCCAGGCAGATTGGCAGGCGCTGGCCGAGCGGGCCCGCACGCGGGGATTGCTTTTCTATCAGGAGCCACGCTGGCGCTTTGTCGGCACCCCCCTGGAGCACGGCACCTTCTTTTTGCAGGATCCCTTCTACAACCTGCTGGAGTTTAAGTACTACCGCTACCCTGCCGCCATTTTTGGAGAGCGGGAATGGGCTTTGGTCGGGGATACTGCTTTCCATCCCTCAGGCCAACAGCTTCCGGATCGCTCTCCCAGCAGTGCGTAGCAAACGGGAGGAACACCTTGGCCACTCAACCCCTACACTCTAGCCCTGGGCGCGGCCCCATTTGGCAGATGGATTTCAACGCCGTCCCACTGCGGGATGGGCAGGGGCGGCGGGTTTGGGAGCTGCTGGTCTGCGATGCCAGCGGCCAGTTGCGCCAGGCCAAGTACTGCAGCAACCAAGAGGTCAATAGCACCTGGGTAGCCCAACAGTTGCGCGGCTATCTGGAGGCAGCCCCCCAGCCGCCTGCAGCCATTCGCGTCTTCCGAGCCCGCATGAGCTCCATCTTGCAGCGGGCCTGCAACGCCGCCGGGATCCCCATGCTGCCCAGCCGTCGGGTCTATGCCCTCAAGGCCTGGATGCGAGAGCGGGCAGAGCAGGTTTACCCCCAAGAAACCCAGTTCACCTACAGCCCTGAGCCCCCTGTAGAGCCGGAGCCGCCGGATCCCATCCCCCTGCCGGATAAGTTGCAGGGGGAGCGCTGGGCGTTCGTGACGCTGCGGGCCAGGGATCTGCGGGAAGCCGAGACCTGGCCAATGGAATTCGGCGAGCTGTTCCCGGTGAACTGGGAGGCCTGGGCGCCGGACACGATCATTCCCGGCTTGGTGATTGCCTCGCGGCGGGCTTTGCCCATAGCAGCTTGGCTGAGCGGTATGGAGCCTGCTTATTTGCATGTTGCCGAGGGACGGCTGCTGTTCGAGGCTGGCCTCAACGATTGCTATCTGTTTGCGCAATTAAAAGATGAAAAGCTGCGGGCGGAGGCAGAAGGCTTTGCCCAGCGACAACGCCAAGCCCAAGGGATCCATTTCCTTGCCATCCAGAGCGATTTCCGGGCCCAGTCCTTCGCCGGCTTTTGGCTGATGCAGTACCCTCTCTAGAACAGTTGTCGGCCTGTCTGCCCCGCCACTCGCTCCGCCCCAGTTGCCTGGGCAGCCCGCAAACCCTTGCGTGAATCCTCAGGCTAGCTATGTTTGCGAGGCAACACAAAAATGGTATCAACGCCTCTGCGAGCGCCTCGCCAAAACCCGCAAAGGCTGATTCTTTCGTTGACCCGCTCGATGCCTTGCGCCACAAGGCTTTCAGGCCTCTCACCCCCCCTCTTCGGGGCCCTTTTTTGCCACCTTCGACCGACCCCCTCGCAAATAGGCCTTGCATTCCTTGCCCTGCTTGGGTTTAATAGGGGTAGAGTTCCCCCTTCGGGGGGATCCCTAGAAATTGGAAACCCCATTTGGGCGACGTCCGATGCATTCATGAGAACGTGTTCCCCCTTCGGGGGGATCCCTAGAAATTGGAAACAACAATTAGGGCAACAGTCCGGTAGGCGTTACGATCCATATGTTCCCCCTTCGGGGGGATCCCTAGAAATTGGAAACACGAAGAAATGTTTCCCGTTAACAAGGTGGGCTTCAGTTCCCCCTTCGGGGGGATCCCTAGAAATTGGAAACTAGAAGAACTAGGTTATTTATTCACAGCCCCACACTACCGTTCCCCCTTCGGGGGGATCCCTAGAAATTGGAAACTCTAGACAGTACAAATAAGTATATCGAAGCCATGCTAGTTCCCCCTTCGGGGGGATCCCTAGAAATTGGAAACAAGAACAAATCGATTGGATGCTCAACAATCTCGACTGGTTCCCCCTTCGGGGGGATCCCTAGAAATTGGAAACAAGAGTTTCAGGCGGAGTCCTCTAATAGAGACTAGCTTGGTTCCCCCTTCGGGGGGATCCCTAGAAATTGGAAACTTATCGTCCATGGCTGGCGGATGGAGGGTGCCGTCTTCTGGTTCCCCCTTCGGGGGGATCCCTAGAAATTGGAAACGGCAGTTTTGCTGGCTGGGTTTCTGGGAGATTTCGTAGAGGTTCCCCCTTCGGGGGGATCCCTAGAAATTGGAAACGCTAAGAAGGTTATTACGGAGATAGCTTGACAAGTGGGATGTTCCCCCTTCGGGGGGATCCCTAGAAATTGGAAACATACGGGACAAGACCACAGTCGCAGTGGACAAGGCTTTGGTTCCCCCTTCGGGGGGATCCCTAGAAATTGGAAACTTGGTTAATAACCCACCCATATAACCTGACGTAGTGGGACAGTTCCCCCTTCGGGGGGATCCCTAGAAATTGGAAACTGGATCATCAGGGGTAAACAGGGCTATGTTGTGTTTTTGGTTCCCCCTTCGGGGGGATCCCTAGAAATTGGAAACCCCACCAACACACCCAGGATTTTTCCTGGGTGTTCTTGTTCCCCCTTCGGGAGGATCCCTAGAAATTGGAAACTACACTTAATAGGCAGAAGGTGGTTATGCCTATTTCAAGTTCCCCCTTCGGGGGGATCCCTAGAAATTGGAAACCTATGAAGTTCTTCGGTGCAGACGGTCACTACATCATGTTCCCCCTTCGGGGGGATCCCTAGAAATTGGAAACCACAACGTTGTGCGTACATCCGGGATATTGCCCGGATGTTCCCCCTTCGGGGGGATCCCTAGAAATTGGAAACCCCTTGTGAACGCGTGCTAGAATCCGGGCAATATCCCGGGTTCCCCCTTCGGGGGGATCCCTAGAAATTGGAAACTTCTAGTATGTTAGCAGCTTCGTTCCAAGCTGCTTGAGCGTTCCCCCTTCGGGGGGATCCCTAGAAATTGGAAACTTACTATTCATCTACCTCATCTGGTAGGAAGTAGCCGAAACGTTCCCCCTTCGGGGGGATCCCTAGAAATTGGAAACAAGGCACACATGTCCACGTAGTCCTTCAGGTTGTTAAAGTTCCCCCTTCGGGGGGATCCCTAGAAATTGGAAACGATAATGCGGAAGACTTGGTAAACCTCCGTTATGTTCTGGTAAGTTCCCCCTTCGGGGGGATCCCTAGAAATTGGAAACACAATTGACGCAACAGACCTACAGCTGTGTTATACTGGTTCCCCCTTCGGGGGGATCCCTAGAAATTGGAAACTGTGCTGCAAACCATAAGGCCCAATGGGCAACGGCTTGTACTGTTCCCCCTTCGGGGGGATCCCTAGAAATTGGAAACAGTGTTGGTAAGATTTCCTGCGGCACCGGACGTTCACGTTCCCCCTTCGGGGGGATCCCTAGAAATTGGAAACGGGATGCTACCTTCTCAACTGCAGGTAGAAGTATCTTGTTCCCCCTTCGGGGGGATCCCTAGAAATTGGAAACTGGCTAAACCTGTCGAACATAGCTGTCAATGGTACAAAAGGTTCCCCCTTCGGGGGGATCCCTAGAAATTGGAAACTTTCTATATAACATTAAGTAATGGAAATACGTTATGCCGTAGTTCCCCCTTCGGGGGGATCCCTAGAAATTGGAAACCTTTCCCAAGGATAATTGCAACGTCGCGAATGTATTGTTCCCCCTTCGGGGGGATCCCTAGAAATTGGAAACAGTGTAGGCAAACAGGATATTTATGCTGGACAGGTAGGTGTTCCCCCTTCGGGGGGATCCCTAGAAATTGGAAACACTCTATACCCCTAGGCCTATGCCGTATAAAGTTCTTGTTCCCCCTTCGGGGGGATCCCTAGAAATTGGAAACCGATCAAAACCACCAGCCGGTGGCTAAGGCTGAACGTTCCCCCTTCGGGGGGATCCCTAGAAATTGGAAACTTCCCAGCAATTTCCTTCACTATGAGCCGTGGTGGCTCAACAGTTCCCCCTTCGGGGGGATCCCTAGAAATTGGAAACAGACCCAGAAGTGACGCCCGTTGGCCAGACGGGCTTGATGTTCCCCCTTCGGGGGGATCCCTAGAAATTGGAAACACTAGTCTAACCAATCAGGCAGGAGCTCGCAGGCTACCGCCCACGATGTTCCCCCTTCGGGGGGATCCCTAGAAATTGGAAACATAGTCGATATTCGACTCCGACCAGCCATTGCATAAATAAGGTTCCCCCTTCGGGGGGATCCCTAGAAATTGGAAACCCTGAATGGGCTTAGGTTGGAATGCTACCTTCTCAAGTTCCCCCTTCGGGGGGATCCCTAGAAATTGGAAACCTTCACGAATGGTTACTTCGTCGAGTTTCAAGATACGTGTTGTTCCCCCTTCGGGGGGATCCCTAAAAATTGGAAACTCGATGGAAACAATGCGTTGAAGTCCTAGAGCTTCAGCCAGTTCCCCCTTCGGGGGGATCCCTAGAAATTGGAAACATAAAAGACACCCAGGAAACAATCCTGGGTGCTTGGGTTCCCCCTTCGGGGGGATCCCTAGAAATTGGAAACTCACAAAACTTGGCAAGAACCCACTCAGGAATTTTCTCTACGATGTTCCCCCTTCGGGGGGATCCCTAGAAATTGGAAACGTATACGATACACTTAGTTGTACACTAGGTACTCATGTTCCCCCTTCGGGGGGATCCCTAGAAATTGGAAACCCCAGTAGCTCTACGACTGTCTCCAGATCGTAGAAGATAAGTTCCCCCTTCGGGGGGATCCCTAGAAATTGGAAACCCAGATCGGGCCAGAAGATGGGATCCACTCGATGACGCCGTGTTCCCCCTTCGGGGGGATCCCTAGAAATTGGAAACGACAGGAACCAGGAAATATAACAGATCCTTCGGATTGTTCCCCCTTCGGGGGGATCCCTAGAAATTGGAAACACTCGGGAGGGCAGTTAACGATGGGGATCTCAATGGGGGAGGTTCCCCCTTCGGGGGGATCCCTAGAAAATTAGAAGGACACCGAAAGGGGTCCATTGTTCCCCCTTCGGGGGGATCCCTAGAAATTGGAAACTAGTATTCATACCACTCATCAGGGTGGTGAAAGACAATCGTTCCTCCTTCGGGGGGATCCCTAGAAATTGGAAACGCCCAGGGAGTTTAAGAACTCCCGGGCTTGCTTTAGTCACGCGTCCTCAAGTTCCCCCTTCCGGGGGATCCCTAGATAGGGTGTAGGTTGGCCAAGTAAGCGGCTCCCCCTTCCTTGGGGGGAAACTAGCAGCGGGGATCCCCAGGTGTTGAACATGCGCTTTG
>Ga0308389_1001602_pt1 | contig 15097 bp, 8 predicted proteins | sample Hotspr2Sample148_FD_202362 | JGI IMG/M metagenome (GOLD analysis project Ga0308389, IMG submission 202362) | Hot spring phototrophic mat microbial communities from Mushroom Spring, Yellowstone National Park, Wyoming, United States - 20040719_148 ... | reverse complement strand
TCATCAGTGTTCAATAAATGAAAAATCTCAAATCGAAAAATCACAAATCTTAAAATTATAAATGGAACACGGATCTAACGGATGAGACGGATTAAAACGGATTAGTTGATAGCAAGAAGTTATTAACTACAAAGTTATTTTAATAATAACTTAATAATAAATTTTAATTAAGTGATAAAAATTAAATTTTAGTATCTTTACTTTAATTAAAATTCTTATTATTGTATTTTTATGAACTATAAAATTAATTTCAAAATAGGCTTAACACAATATTCATTATCAAACGTTATTGAGCACAATTTAGAAAAAGCAAAAATATTCATTGAAAAAGCAGCTGAAAAAGGAGCAAATGTAATCTGCTTGCCAGAGCTTTATAATTCTCTTTATTTCTGTCAAACTGAAAATATAAAATATTTTGACATAGCAGAAACAATTCCAGGTTATTCAACAAATCAATTATCTGCAATAGCTAAAAGACTTAATGTTGTATTGATTATTCCATTATTTGAAAAAAGAAATTTAGGGCTTTATCACAATTCTTTAGTTGTATTAAATACAAAGGGTGAAATCATAGATATTTACCGCAAAATGCACATACCTGATGATCCGGCTTATTATGAAAAATTTTATTTTACACCTGGCGATCTTGGATACAAAGTTTTTGATACAGAGTTTGGTAAAATTGGTACTTTAATTTGTTGGGATCAGTGGTATCCTGAAGCAGCAAGATTAACTGCACTTAAAGGAGCTTCCGTAATCTTCTATCCCACTGCGATTGGTTGGCATCCCTATGAAAAAGAAGAACACGGCAAATTTCAAATCGAAAGCTGGCAAACAATTCAAAGATCTCATTCTATCGCTAATGGAATTTATGTTGCTTCTGTTAATAGAGTTGGATTAGAAAAATTGGATGATAATAATGACGGAATTGAATTCTGGGGAAAAAGTTTTGTTTCAGACCCACAAGGAATTCTAATTGCTGAGGCTTCGCATAATAAAGAAGAAGTTATTGTAGCAGAGATTGATTTGAATAGAATAGAATATATTAGAAGAAATTGGCCATTCTTTAGAGACAGAAGAATTGATTCCTATCATAATATTCTAAAAAGATTTGATGACTGAATGAAATACAGATTACCTGCAGAATTCGAAATTCACGAAGCAACTTGGATAAGTTTTCCACACAATAAGGCAGATTGGCCTGGCAAATTTGCTCCAATTCCTTGGGTTTTTGTTGAAATTGTTAGATACCTCTCTATTGGTGAAAAGGTAAGAATATTAGTTCAAAATGAATTTGAAAAGTATAAAACAATTAAAATTCTAAATTCTGTCCCAATAAATTTTAGTAACATTGAATTTTACATAAAAAAAACTGATAGAAATTGGTTACGAGATTCAGCGCCTCAATTTGTAAAGAATTCTAATGATAAAACTAAACTGATTAGCTTTAAGTTTAATGCTTGGGCAAAATACGATAATTATAAGCTTGATATGAAAATCCCTAATTTCATATCAAAAAAGTTAAACATTGACTTAATAAAAGTAATACATAATAATAGAACGGTAGTTCTTGAAGGTGGTGCAATAGATTACAACGGCAAAGGAACTTTGATTACTACTGAAGAGTGTCTTATGGATCAAAAAACTCAAGTCAGGAATCCTGGCTTTACTAAAAATGATTACGAATCAATTTTTAACAAATTTTTAGGAATTGAGAAAGTTATTTGGTTAAAAAAAGGCATCATTGGTGATGATACTCACGGACATGTTGATGATATCACGAGATTTGTAAATGAGAATACTGTTGTAACAGCTATTGAGAAAAATTCTAAAGATGAAAACTATAAAAACCTTTTAGAGAACAAGGAAATTCTCCAATCATCTACTTTACAAGATGGTTCAAGAATTCAAATAATAGAATTGCCGATGCCTTCACCAATAATATTTAAAGGTCAAAGGTTACCTGCTAGTTACGCTAATTTTTATATTTCCAATTATGCTGTGTTAGTACCAACCTTTAATGACGAAAATGATAGATTAGCATTAGGAATTTTATCTGAATTATTCCCTGACAGAAAAGTTATTGGTATTCATGCAGTTGATTTAGTATGGGGACTTGGAACAATACATTGTTTAACTCACGAACAAATTTTATAAATAAAATAGAGGTTAAATATGTTAACCATAATTTTTTCAATGTTAATTTTATTCATAAACCCTGCAGATAAAATAAAAGTTAAAGATGCTTGGATGAGAGTTTCGGCAAAAGGTCAATCGTCTGCTTTGTATATGAAAATTGAAAATAATGCTGAAGTTGCTGATACTTTGTTTAAAGTAGAAGGAAATGTATCTCAGAAAATTGAAATTCACGAAACTTATCAGAAAGATGATATGATGGGAATGCGTGAGGTTCAATTCGTTGTTATAAATCCTAAATCTACTTTTGAATTAAAACCCCGAGCTCATCATATTATGTTAATAAAACTTAATAACGATCTTAAACTGGGTGATGAACATGAGTTTTTATTATATTTTAAAAATGCTGGAAAAATTAAAATAAAAGCAAGGGTAGAAGAAATGAAAATGCATAAAAAACAAAATAATCATCAACACTAATTATGATTAAAGTTTAGATAAGGTCTTTGAATTTAATAATACTACTTTTGAATATTCTTCAATCTAAAGTTTAATCAATTAAATGAAAATTGATACTAAAGAATTAGCTACGAAAATTTTTAGCTTACTAAAAATTCATTATCCTAATCCTAAACCGGTACTTAATTATTCAAATGCTTTTGAGCTTTTGATTGCAACAATTTTATCTGCTCAATGTACCGATGAAAGAGTAAATTCAGTAACTGAATATTTATTTAAAAAATACAAAAAACCTGAGGACTATTTAAAAGTTCCTGATGACGAATTGGAAAAAGATATTTTTTCAACTGGATTTTATAAAAACAAAGCTAAGAATATTAAATCTTGCTGTGAGGTCTTATTGAAAAATTTCGGTGGTCAAGTCCCAGCTGATATTGAATTATTAACAAAACTCCCTGGTGTTGGTAGAAAAACTGCTTCAGTTGTGGCGGGAAATGCATTTGGTATTCCTTCCATTGCAGTTGATACTCATTTAATTAGACTATCAAATATATTTGGTTTTGTTAAAACTAAAGATCCTATAAAGATTGAGAATAAATTAAAAGATTTAATTCCAGAGAAAGATTGGATAATTTCTTCACATTTAATGGCATCACATGGAAGGAAAATTTGTATTGCTCGTAAACCAAAATGCAAAGAATGCTTCCTTGGTGATATTTGTCCCTCATTTAATACAAAACATTAGAGAAAATGATAGAGAAGGATAGAATATTTTGTTTTAAGTTATTAAAAGACTATACAAGTAATAATAGTTTATTAAAACACGCATTGGCAGTTGAAGCTTGTGTTCGAGCATACGCAAATAAGTTTGGTGAAGATGAAGAGTATTGGGGAAATGTTGCATTATTACATGATTTCGATTACGAGAAGTATCCGCAAGAACATCCATTTAAAGGTGCTGAGATATTAAAATCATTTAACTTCTCGGAGGATTTTATTAAATCAATTCTATCACACGCTGATTATACTGGTATTAAAAGAGAATCTCTTCTTCAAAAAGTACTTTTTGCTTGTGATGAATTAGCTGGCTTTATTACTGCAGTTTCTTATGTGCGTCCTAATAAAAGTTTAGTTGAAGTAGAAGTAAAATCAGTATTAAAAAAATTGAAAGACAAGGCGTTTGCAAAAAATGTGAATAGAGAAGATATTATCAATGGTGCTAAAGAACTTGGAATAGATTTAAATGAACACATAAATTTTTGTTTAGAAGCTATGAAATCAAAAAAAGATTTGATTGGATTGTAGAATTGATTAATTTTTTATTCATTAAGAATAATTAAAGACTTGACAGGTAATAAATGATTTGTATATCTTTCAATAAAAGATCGGAGAGTATTAGAGAACTTTGCTACTATTTCACTAAGATTATTTTTTAGAGGGAAAAAAATTTTTTATGCATAGCAAGATCTCTATTATTCTCTTATTTCTTATAAGCTTTAATATCTTTTCACAAAATGAAATTCGAATAATCAGTTCAGATTTCAATTCTCTTGTTATTTCTTACAAACCTATATATTCAGATACTTCATCTTTAGTCAAAGGTAATCAAACATTTAAGTCCGTGAAAATTTATAAAGGTATAACAAAATTTCAACTTAATGAAGGTTTACCTGATTTACAATGCAGAGTTATTACGATTGGTGTTCCAGATGAATTTGGAAATACTATAGAAATATTATCAACATCATATCAAGAAATTGATGGTCTATTATTACCAATTCCAAAAGTATTAAAAGATTCAATTGGCTTTTCTTACAATTATGAGATTAAATCAGAATATTACCATCCTGTAGAATTTCCTTTAGTTGAATTTGGGCAATCAGGTTTTTCACGAGAAATTTTGATCCAAAATTTAGTTCTAAATCCAATTAGATTTTTTCCGACAGAAAGAAAAATAAGACTTTATAAAGAAATAGTTTTTAAGATAAATTTTGTATCAGGATTTATCTCTCAAACTCCAATTGGAGATAATAATTTAAGTGGCATTTTGAATTATGAAATTGCAAAATATTGGAATCAATCCAGAAGGGTTTTAGATAAAAAAACATCAGTGAATAGTGTTCTTGCGACAGGTCGATGGTTTAGATTTGAAGTACCTGAAGAAGGTTTTTATAAAATAACGCGTTCGCAATTACAATTATATGGTATTAATCCTAATACAGTTGATCCTCGAACTATAAAAATTTACAACAATGGTGGTAAGATACTTCCAGAACAAAATTCTGCCCCAAGACCAATTGACCTTGTTGAAAATGCAATTCTTGTTGTTGGTGAAGAAGATGGAAAATTTGATGAAGGTGATTATATAGTTTTTTATGGAAGGGGAACTCACTTTTTTGACTATGATTCCGATGGAAAAACAATTAAGAGATTCTTCCATCCTTATTCAAAACAAAATTATTACTGGATAACCTCTGGTGGTGCTTTTGGAAAAAGGATTACAAAAAAAAGTAGTCTTTCTCAAAATCCTGACTATTTACAAAATTCAACCTCTGCCTTTGTTGGTTTTGAGGAAGATAAAGTTAGTCTTGCAAAATCTGGCAGACAATTCTTCGGTGATAATTTTACTTCTTCAATCTCTCAAAGAACTTACATTAACAGGTTAGAGCATAGAATTTCCTCAGAGCCAATCAAATATAATGTTAGATTTATAGTAAATTCTTCAACAAATTTGACATTAAATATTTCAGAAAATGGTAATCAAGTGCTAAATGACCTTCTTTTAGGATTTGGTAATAGAGATTATACTGTTGGTGTAGAATATATTAGAAATTTTATCTTTCAAGGAATTTTACCAGATAATAGAAGTGTCTTAACCTTTAGAATAAATCCTTCAGCTGCTACATCTGTTGGATATCTTGATTATTTCACCATTGAATACAGAAAAGAACTAAAACCAACGAATGATAATCTTTTATTTTTCTCAGACCCTGTAAATGGAGTTATCGAATATCTTTTAAGCGGTTTTTCCTCAACTAATTTCAAAGTATTTGATATAACTGATTTTTCCAATGTAAAAGAAGTAAGTAATTTTATTCAAATTAGCGGGGGACAGTGCAATTTTCAATTTCTTGAATCTCAGAATAGAAGATCTAAATACTATGCTATTGAATTAAGTAAACTTAAAACTCCGTCTAATCCTGTTGAGATTGCAAATTCTAACCTTCGTGGTGAAAGTAGAGGTGCAGAATTTATAATCATTACAAACAAAGAGCAACTTGAAGCGGGTAATAGGCTTAAAAATTATCGGGAAACGCAAACAACACCTTCAATTTCAACAATTGTAGTTGATTTTCAAAATATTCTTAATGAATTCTCTTGTGGTATGATGGATGTTTCTGCAGTTAGAGATTATTTGAGATATGCTTTTGAAAATTGGCAAATTAAACCTAAATATGTTCTATTTCTTGGAAAGGGAACTTATGATTATAAAAATCTGGAAGGATTTAATGATAACATAGTTCCAACTTGGCAAACAGAAGAATCTCTTTCTTATGTTTATTCATTTCAAGATTCATATTCTTCAGATGATTTTTTTGCTTGTATAATTGGTGATGACCCAATTGTAGATTTATCAATTGGAAGGATACCTTCAAGAAATTTAACTGAAGCGAGAAATTTCATTGATAAAATTATAGCATATGAAAAAAGTAATGATTTTGGAACCTGGCGAAATTTAATCACACTTCTGGCTGATGATGGAATTAAAACTGGAGGTGACGATGGTTCAATTCATAATGCAGCTTGTGAAAGATTAGCTCTTTTTTCTTTTCCAAAGTATCTTGATTTTAACAAGATATATTTAGCAGCCTATTCAGCAGTTGTTACCTCGGGAGGCAGAAGAAAACCTGAAGTCAATAAAGTTCTACTAAAGTCAATTAATGATGGAACTTTGTTCTTAAATTTTGTTGGACATGGTAATCCTGAAGTTTGGACTCACGAAGTTGTATTTGAAAAATCTGTAACTATTCCACAACTTCGCAATCAAAGATTATTCTTCCTTACAGCTGCAACTTGCGACTTTGGATATTATGACATCCCCAATTATCAAAGTGGTACTGAACAATTAGTACTTCTTAAAAATTATGGTTCAATTGGTGCATTAACATCTACAAGATTAGTCTTCTCAGGTCAAAATGAAGCTATGAATCAAGCTTGGGTTGAGATTTTATTTAAATCTAATCGTGATACATTTAATCTTCCTATAACTCTTGGTGATGCTTTATTCAGATTAAAGAGATCTTACTATAGTGTTAATGATAGAAAATATCATTTATTTGGCGACCCAACCTTGAGGTTAAATATTCCAGTTTTTGAAGCAAAAATTGATTCTATTAACGGTTTTGATTTAAATTCTAATGTGCAAATTAGAGCGATGAGTAAAGTTTCATTAAAAGGGAAAATATTATTAAATAATTCTATAAATGATAACTATAATGGTGAAGGTATTTTAACTGTTTTTGATTCTGAAAGAATTGTTCAACTACCTGAAATAAATAGCACTATGCGAATTCAAAACTCAATAATTTTTAGAGGGAGAATAAGTATTAGAAATGGTTTGTTTAATACTGAATTTACAATTCCAAAAGATATTTCTTATGAAAACAAAAATGGTAAGATAAATTTTTACTTTTACAATAATAAAAATGATGGTGTTGGTTTTACAACTAATATAATAATAGGTGGTACAGATAGTTCTTTTGTTGATGATGGAAAAGGACCACAAATTGAAATATTCTTTGACGATGAAAATTATAAAAATGCTAATTTAGTCGGATATAATCCAGAACTTATAATTAAACTTTTTGATAATACTGGCTTGAACACAACTGGTACAGGTATAGGACATAAACTTGAAGGTATATTAAACGAACAATATAATAATCCAATAGATTTTACAAATTATTTTATTGGAGATTTAGACGCAGGTGGTAAATCTGGTGTAGTCAGATATAAATTTAGCAATCTTTCTAAAGGAGAATATTCTCTACTTGTTAAAGCCTGGGATGTCTTTAATAATTTCTCTCAAGAAAAAGTTTATTTTACCGTTGTTGGTGATGATGATATCGTTTTACAGGATGTTTACAATTATCCGAATCCATTTTCATCTTCAACTTCATTTACATTTCAGCAAAACCTCTCTCTACCATTAAATGTAAAAATAAAAATTTACACAATTGCAGGAAGACTTATTAAAGTCATAGAAAAATTTAATTTAAATCAAAGGTATGTTGTTATTGATTGGGATGGTAGAGATAATGAAGGAAATGAAATAGCTAATGGCACTTATTTATATAAACTGATTGTATCTACTAATGATGGAAACTACACGAAAAGTTTTCTTGGTAGATTGTCTAAATTGAGATAAAAATTTCTTTACTATTATTAAAATAAAATAACTAAATTAAGTTCTTAAATTAAAATAGATTTCATAATAACATTTGGAGGTAAAAGTTAATGAAAGCGGTTGCAAGATATTTAATGCTTGTTTTAATTGCGACGAATTTCAGTTTATTCGCACAAGGTGAAGCGGCGGTCCCATTTTTATTACTCGCACCAGATTCAAGAGCGGGTGGTGTAGGTGAATCTGGAACTGGATTAGCTGATAATTCCGCTGCCATTTTCTGGAATCCGGCCGGTATCGCTTTCCAGACTGGAACTGAAATAAGCATTACGCACAGTAATTGGCTTCCACAATTTAAATTAGATTTATTTTATGATTACTTAACTTTTAGGCATTATATGGAAGAGTTGGATGGAAGTATTACTGCAAGTGTAACATATATGAATTTTGGTGAATTTGTTAGAACTGGCGAAACAGACCCAACACCATTAGGAACTTTCAGATCTTTCGATGCTGCATTAACTTTAGGATACGCAACAAAGGTTCATCAAGATTGGGGTTTGGGTTTTAATTTTAGATTAATTCATAGCCGACTTTCAGACTTTTCAGTAGGGCAGGAGAAAGGTAAGGGTGTTGCAACTTCTGTAAGCTTTGATATTGGCACTATGTGGCGTCCTCTTAGCCTAAAAATTCCCTTTACTGATATTGATATCGGTGGTCAATTATCAGTAGGAATGAATTTAAGTAATTTAGGTCCAAAAATTTATTATATTGACAAAGCGCAAGCAGATCCAATACCTACTAATTTCAGACTCGGGTTTGCTTATAGGATTTTTGGAGATGAATTTAATTCATTAACATATACTCTTGATTTTAGTAAACTTCTTGTTAGTCGTGATTCTACGGGTTCAAAAGAGTTTTATGAGGCTATTTTCACAGCATGGGGCGATAAACCATTTAGAGAAGAATTAAGAGATATTGTTACTTCAATGGGATTAGAATACTGGTATGGCACTCCTGGTGACTTTTTATTCGCTCTTCGCTCAGGATTCTTTTATGAAGATCCTTCCTATGGAAATAGAAAGTTTGTTACCTTTGGTGCTGGAATTCGTTACGATATTTATGGCTTTGATTTTAGTTACATTACAACTTCTGTTTTCAAAGATGGTGAAAATCATCCTTTATCTGATACATTAAGATTTACAGTTCTAATTGGTTGGGGTGCTGTTCCTGAATCAACAAGAGGGCTACCTCGAGGTATTTAATTTTGAAAATAATAATCTATTTTATTCTTTTAAGCTTATTAACCCTGGGCAGTTTATCTGCCCAAATTTATAATGTTAATATAAATCCTTATCCTCCAACTAATGTACTATTTACTGATACCGTTAGAATTTTATCAGTTATGGTTAGTTTTCAAGAAGATAAGGATGCCTCAACTTTTGGAAATGGTAAGTTTGGCTCAATGTACTCAAGAGATTATGGAAATTCTATATTAGACCCTTTACCGCACGATAGAAAATATTTTGAAAACCACCTTGAATTTGTAAAAAATTATTTCAAGAAAGTTTCTAATTCTAAGCTTCATATTGAATATTATGTTTTACCAGATACATTCTCAGTTTCTAAAACAATGAGAAATTATTCTCCTCCACCAAAATCAAATGACATTGCTCCATTAGGAGAGTTTGCTAAGGAGGTCTGGGCGTTAGCAAATCAATTATATCCTGATTTTCAATTCTCAAATTATGATATGTTTGTGATTTTTCATGCTGGAGTTGGTAGAGATGTTTCTTTACCTGGAAGCCTTGGCAATGAAAGAGATTTACCATCATTATATTTATCTGAAAATGCTCTGAAATCTATTTTCGGTCCAAACTTTAATGGATTTCCAGTTCAGAATGGAAGTTTCAAAATTAAAAATTCTGCTATTATTCCCTCTACTGAATCTCGTGAATTAGAGTCTATTGGTGGCAAAGTTCTAATTGAATTAACAATAAATGGATTACTGGCTGCAACAGTAGCAAGTCATCTCGGTTTACCAGATTTATTCGATACACAAACTGGTTTAAGTGCTATTGGTAGATTTGGATTAATGGATGGACAATCAATTTTTGCTTATAATGGGTGTTTTCCACCTGAACCTTCAGCTTGGGAAAAAATTTTCCTCGGATGGATTCAGCCAGAAGATATTTTAGTAATTTCACCTTCTCAAATTATTAGAGATGTTAGTCTACCAACTAAATTAATTGCGAATAATCAGCCATACATTGTTAAAGTTCCTATTAATTCTAATGAATACTTTCTTATTGAAAATAAACAAAGAGATGCTCTTAAAAATGGTTCAATTGTAAAATATAGAATTAGAAATCAAGAATTTACCAAGACTTTTATTAAAGATACAATTGGATTCAGGAGTTATGATACTGATTCATTAGCCGGGGTTATAATTGATGTTGATGAGTTTGATTGGGCTGTGCCAGGAAATGGGATTTTGATATGGCACATTGATGAAGCAATTATCTCACAAAAAATTTCTCAAAACAAAATTAACAATGATAAGAAATTCCGTGGCGTTGATGTGGAAGAAGCTGATGGAATTCAAGATATAGGTGAAAAATTTAGGACAATTTTGGGTGATGAAATAATTGGAGAGGGTACTGAACTTGATTTATGGTTTGCCGGAAATTCTTCAAGATTTTATAAAAACAGATTCGATAAAAATTCAAGACCTTCAACACACTCGAATTCTGGTGCTAATAGTTTAATTTCCATTTACGACTTTTCGCAAAAAGACAATATTATGTCTTTCAAAGTTTCATTTATTGATTCTATAATAAAGCCATTATATGTAAAACAAATAAATACTACTAATAAAATTGGATATATCACATCACCAGGCAGAAATTTCTCAAAACAATTTTTTCTTGCTGGAAGGAATTTAATTATATCTGACTCATCTTCTACAGATAGTGTTCTTAATTTTTCTGATTATAAACCGCTTGTGATAGAATTTGCTGGAAAATTATATGTAATTGGTGCTACTTATGATTCGAGAATTTTATTTCCCTCAAAAGTTAATTATATAGAGTTTGATGGTAACAACTATAATGTTGGAGGTTTTGCTCTACCTTATTCAATATCAAACTCGCCTGTTTTTTATTTACCACCAACAGAAAGACATTTGATTTTATTACCCACACTTGATGGAAAAATTTTATCAATTGCACTTGAAAATCTAACTCGATTAAATCCACCTCCTTACGAGGATTTCTACCTTAAAAATGGTTATCAAATAATAAAGATATCTGCAAATGATGGTTTCTCTGCTATAGCAAGAAAACAAAATAGTAATTCAGAATTCTCACTAATTTTTGAAGAGTTAAATATTGACCTATCCAATATTCATATTAACGATCTTCTATTAACTAACTATAAAAATCAGAAAGTAGTTGTTTTGTATTTCGTTCAAAATGGGGAAAGGAAAATAAATGTTTACAACAAATCTGGTTTATTGTTTAGTTTTAATTTAGTCCCATTATCTTCAGATAAGATAATATTGTCGGATTTAAAACAAGATGGAAATCCATATATTATCACATCTAAAGGTAATCAAATTTATGCTTTTAATATAATTGGAGCCTTAGCTAATAACTTCCCATTTACTATTAAAGATGATGAATTTAATGGCTGGATTTTGTCAGCAGATATTGAAGGTGATAATAAACAGGAAATAATTGCTTTCACAAAAAATGGTAATATTTATGCTATCAATGGTGGAACAGGAAAATTAGTTGATGGATTTCCAATTTCAACAGGTAATAATAATTTAGCTTCACCATCTTTGTTTACTTTGGATAATTCAATTTGTTTATCAGTTGTTGATATAGATAATAATTATTATAGCTGGAAAATTTCGAATGTTGCTTCCAAAATTGATTGGGCTGAGCTTAATGCAAATAATCTGAACCAAAGTTTTCTAAAAATCTCTTCTTCACCTTTATCGAACTTTTCATTGCTGCCAGATAATAAAGCTTATAACTATCCAAATCCAGTATACGAATCTACAACCGCTATAAGATTTTTTGTTTCAGAGAACGCTGATGTGACTATTAAAATTTATGATTTAGCTGGAGATAAAGTTGATGAGCTTAAAACAACTGCTATTGGTGGATTTGATAATGAAGTTATTTGGAATGTTACATCTATTCAAAGTGGAATTTATCTCGCTAAGATTGAAGCAAAAAGTATTACTGGTAAAATAGATTCAAAGATTATTAAAATTGCCGTGGTTAAATAATTCGGATATTCCTCTTTTATGAAAAAAATAATTCTATTATTCTTATTATTAAAAATTACAACCTTTGCACAGTTCACAGATTTTCATCCTCAATTAAATTGGTACACAATTAAACGTGATAAAATTCAGGTTCATTATCATAATGGTGCTGAACGAACTGCTCAAGTTGTTGCAAAAATTGCTGAAGAGATTTGGGATCCAATTTGTTCACTTTATGACTATGAACCTGAAGAAGTTCATTATGTAATTAAAGATATTGACGATTATTCAAATGGTGCTACTTATTTCTTTGACAATAAAATTGAAATATGGACAAGTGCTTTAGATTTTGACTTAAGGGGAACGCATAATTGGTTAAGAAATGTTATTTCTCACGAATTTACTCATATGGTTCAAATTCAAGCAGCTTTGAAATCATCAAGAAGATTGCCAGCCACATTTATTCAAGTTTTAGGTTATGAAGATAAAAGAAGACCTGATATCCTTTATGGATTCCCAAATTTGTTGATTTCATATCCACTTGCAAAAGTTAATATCCCAGCATGGTTCGCTGAAGGAACTGCTCAATATATGCGCAAAGAATTTAATTATGACAATTGGGATACTCATAGAGATATGATTTTGAGAATGTATGCACTTGATGGAAATTTTTTGACTTGGAATCAGATGGGCGTTTTTGGAAAAACAAGTCTTGGTAATGAATCTGTCTATAATTCTGGTTTTGCTTTGACTCTCTATATTTCCCAAAAATATGGTGAAAGTAAATTGAGAGAGATTACAAAGGCTTTAGGAAATTTTAATGTCTTTACGATTGATGCTGCTTTTGAGAAAGTTCTTAATAAATCAGGCGAAGAAATTTATAAGGAATGGACACAATTTCTGAAGGCAGACTATTTTTTAAGAACTCAAAAAGTAAGAGAAAATTTGATCGAAGGTTCTAAAATCGCAGATGTCGGATTTGGGAACTTTTATCCTGCATTTTCTTCAGATGGACAAAAGATATATTACATTTCAAATAAGAATTCAGATTACTTCTCACCATCATCGTTGTTCGAGTATGACTTACAATCTAAAAAAGAAACCTTACTTAAATCAGGTATTCGTTCGAATTTTTCATTTATACCAAATACAAGTAAAATAGTTTATTCAAAACTCAGTGATAATAATCCACATTGGTATAATGTTCACGATTTGTATGTTTATGATATAAAAACCAAAAAAGAAGAAAGATTAACTTTTAATCTTCGTGCAAATCATCCAAATGTCTCTAATGATGGTAAATCAATAGTGTTTTTGTTTCAGAAGGATGGAACTACAAACCTTGGAATAGTTGATATTAAAGGAAAAAATTTTAGACAATTAACATTTTTCAATAATGGTGAGCAAGTTTATAATCCTAAGTTCTCTCCTGATGATTCAAAAATAATTTTTGACTATTCATATCATCATACAAGGGATATTGCCTTAATTAATTCTCAAGGTGGAAAAGTAGAGTTTTTAATAAAGACAGATTTTGATGAGCGTCATCCAAAATTTATTTCAGACAATGAAATTATTTATTCAAGCGATGAAACTGGTATTTTTAATGTTTATTATTTCAACATAAAAACTTTTGAAAAAAGAAGAATTACGAATGTATTAGGTGGCGCTTTTATGAGTGATATGAATTCTAATGGTGATTTAGTTTTTGCAGGCTATACATCTTCAGGTTATAAAATCTTCCTTCTTGAAAGGACAATGCAAAAAGAGATTGATGAAAGTTCGAAATATATGTGGATAAATAATCCGCCTTTAGGTAATGATAAACCTATTGGTGATATCGATAGTTTTGACATTAATCGCTTGAGAAATTTTAATGATTTTGATGTAAATCAATTTAATTCAAAAAATTATTCAGGTGCATTTTCAAAACTTACCTTCTTTCCATTTTTAAGATTTGATAATTATAACACGGGAAATAAATTCATTGAGAAAATAAAACCAGGTGTTTTTCTAACTTCAAGTGATATGCTTAATAGATATTCAATTTTTGCAGGTGGTTCGATTAATACAAGAATGGAAAGAGACTTATTCCTGCAACTTGAATATAAAAATAAATTACCATTATTAACTCAATTGGGTTTAAGACCTGAACTTTCTTTGGAAATTTATAGCATAAGTAGGAAAGCAAATGTAGATGTAAAATTTGGTGCTGATACTATTGATGGTTCAATTCAATACGATTATATTATCCCCACAGATGTAACTTATGACTTGTTTGAAACAGATTTTATCATTAGGCATCGTTTATTTAGTAGATACGACAATCTACAATTAAAATTTGTTTATTCTACTTATACTGCTGCATTAGGTAGTTTTATCTTGCCAGATAATTCTTTATATCCGACATTCAAAGATAATTACTTCATTGGCAGAAACATAGAAACAAAATATTCTTATGAAGCTATTCTGCCTACTAAAGACAGCGATATTAATCCAGTAGGAATGATAATCGATTTGATATATAACTATGAGTTTAACAAATTTAATTATAAAGGCGAATACACAGTAGAGGATGGAATACTAAAACCACTTTATGAAAATTTTAATTTCCATAGAGTTGAACTCAAGTCAGGTTTCTTTCTTCCTTTGTTTAACTCTCATACTTTTAATACAACAATTAGATTAGGAACAATTTTAGGATCTCAAGTCCCTGATTTTTTTGATTTTTATCTCGGTGGTTTGATTGGTATGAAATCTTATCCTTTTTATGCAGTAAGTGGAAATGAAATTGCTTGGATTAATCTCACATACAGATT
>Ga0308389_1001599_pt1 | contig 15108 bp, 13 predicted proteins | sample Hotspr2Sample148_FD_202362 | JGI IMG/M metagenome (GOLD analysis project Ga0308389, IMG submission 202362) | Hot spring phototrophic mat microbial communities from Mushroom Spring, Yellowstone National Park, Wyoming, United States - 20040719_148 ... | reverse complement strand
AATTTTCGGCTCGCTGAAGAGCACTGAAACCGCACCGGCGCGTCATATGCACCAACACGCACCAGATTGAGGAATTTTCGGCTCGCTGAAGAGCACTGAAACCACCGCTAACCCGCCAGCGCCCACACGCATCTGGCGAGATTGAGGAATTTTCGGCTCGCTGAAGAGCACTGAAACACCGTCGCAGTTGCCGCCGCCGCCCGGTGAGCGCGGGATTGAGGAATTTTCGGCTCGCTGAAGAGCACTGAAACACCGTCACCAGCGCCGGATCGTTGGTGTTGGCGGATTATTGAGGAATTTTCGGCTCGCTGAAGAGCACTGAAACGCGGTGTGGATGTCAAGTGCAAGCGCGTCGAAGGCGATTGAGGAATTTTCGGCTCGCTGAAGAGCACTGAAACAAGTCCCGCCCGCGAAGAGTGCGAAATCATCGAGATTAATTGAGGAATTTTCGGCTCGCTGAAGAGCACTGAAACCCAGAACATCGCCGCCGCTCCGTTCACTCCGCCCAATTGAGGAATTTTCGGCTCGCTGAAGAGCACTGAAACCTCCGCCCGGCGAGCGCGGGTTGTTTGTGGTGCGCCACAAATTGAGGAATTTTCGGCTCGCTGAAGAGCACTGAAACGCCAGCGTGTCGCCGTACACCAACGACTGCCCGTTGAATTGAGGAATTTTCGGCTCGCTGAAGAGCACTGAAACACACCGTTTTCTACCGCACCGAAGGTGGAAAAATAGATTGAGGAATTTTCGGCTCGCTGAAGAGCACTGAAACCCGAGTGCGGGCGGAAGATGCGCTGCTCGAAGCGCATTGAGGAATTTTCGGCTCGCTGAAGAGCACTGAAACTCCAGCCGCTGCTGCGCTACTTCAACGCGAACGTAAATTGAGGAATTTTCGGCTCGCTGAAGAGCACTGAAACGCGCGGAGGCATACGCAGCGAAACCGCACGCATCGCATATTGAGGAATTTTCGGCTCGCTGAAGAGCACTGAAACCAGAAAAACCCCCAATTTCGGCGGGTTTGGCGGGTATTGAGGAATTTTCGGCTCGCTGAAGAGCACTGAAACTTCTATCGTCAATTCAACCGCGCCGCGCGCGCCCAAATTGAGGAATTTTCGGCTCGCTGAAGAGCACTGAAACCTCAACTCGATACGCGGCGTCGTTCAGTGCGTGGTAATTGAGGAATTTTCGGCTCGCTGAAGAGCACTGAAACTCTATCTCAAGGAGGTAAGCGAAATGATCACGTCGGATTGAGGAATTTTCGGCTCGCTGAAGAGCACTGAAACATTTTCTCATCAAACCACGTACTCTGCACCGTTGCAGATTGAGGAATTTTCGGCTCGCTGAAGAGCACTGAAACATCTGTATCGGGTTCTCGCTGCGCTCTACGGCGTCATTGAGGAATTTTCGGCTCGCTGAAGAGCACTGAAACCGTTCCGTCGGCGCGCATTCTGCGTCGGTTGTGCAAGATTGAGGAATTTTCGGCTCGCTGAAGAGCACTGAAACCCAGCCGGATCGTTGCGTGAACGATATCCGCGGGCGATTGAGGAATTTTCGGCTCGCTGAAGAGCACTGAAACGCTTGAATGGGGAACGGCGATTCGATACGGATGCGCATTGAGGAATTTTCGGCTCGCTGAAGAGCACTGAAACGTGAGGGTGTCGAAATGGGTGCGCAAACCAAAACGAATTGAGGAATTTTCGGCTCGCTGAAGAGCACTGAAACATGTTCGACGCCTCTGCCAGCGCCTCCAGCACCCGCGATTGAGGAATTTTCGGCTCGCTGAAGAGCACTGAAACTCGTTGGGCGCGGCGTTGATCGACGGAATACGAAGATTGAGGAATTTTCGGCTCGCTGAAGAGCACTGAAACGTGGTGTCCGTTCAGACGGCGGTGCGAACCGCTTGAATTGAGGAATTTTCGGCTCGCTGAAGAGCACTGAAACTCACCAACCCGCATCAGCAGTTTCCCATCCCGCTCAATTGAGGAATTTTCGGCTCGCTGAAGAGCACTGAAACCTTGCTGGTGCCGTGCAATGATAGCAAGCAACCGAAATTGAGGAATTTTCGGCTCGCTGAAGAGCACTGAAACTCAGGGCGAATCATACGATCTCGACGTTATCGGTGATTGAGGAATTTTCGGCTCGCTGAAGAGCACTGAAACTGCATCATGCAAAGAGCGAGATGAGCCGCGCGGCAATATTGAGGAATTTTCGGCTCGCTGAAGAGCACTGAAACTCATCGGCGCCCGCCGTCATCAACGCCGACGCTGCGGATTGAGGAATTTTCGGCTCGCTGAAGAGCACTGAAACTGGATCACCGGCGGGATGACGCCGGATGACCGGCGGAATTGAGGAATTTTCGGCTCGCTGAAGAGCACTGAAACGGCGTGCGCGGCGGGTATGTGACCTCGCCGGAACTGCCAATTGAGGAATTTTCGGCTCGCTGAAGAGCACTGAAACTGCTGGAGCGCCATTCAGCTGTACGCGCTGGACGAATTGAGGAATTTTCGGCTCGCTGAAGAGCACTGAAACCTTGGAATCTTGTTATGGCAAGTGGGAGACCTAATATTGAGGAATTTTCGGCTCGCTGAAGAGCACTGAAACAGCTTTTCGTCTTGAAATCGCATCTGTTTCTATGATATTGAGGAATTTTCGGCTCGCTGAAGAGCACTGAAACTGTTTGCGTATTTCACGTGGGCGCAGGTCGCCGGATTATTGAGGAATTTTCGGCTCGCTGAAGAGCACTGAAACGCAATTGCGGGAAGGTGCGCTTCAACAGTAGCAAGAATTGAGGAATTTTCGGCTCGCTGAAGAGCACTGAAACCGAGCGCGCGCGTGAGGCGGCCGCGCTGGCGTCGCTGTGGAAATTGAGGAATTTTCGGCTCGCTGAAGAGCACTGAAACTCTCACGATCTCCCCCCGACTCCGCAAACGGTACGAATTGAGGAATTTTCGGCTCGCTGAAGAGCACTGAAACCGGGCAACACGCGCCAGCCGCCCACAGCATCATACATTGAGGAATTTTCGGCTCGCTGAAGAGCACTGAAACGTATTACTGGCACTATGCGGGCGCCTGGCATTTCTCCATTGAGGAATTTTCGGCTCGCTGAAGAGCACTGAAACTCGAGCAGATCGCCAACCAACGAGCCATCCCAGGACAATTGAGGAATTTTCGGCTCGCTGAAGAGCACTGAAACACGCGCACCGAAAACGGTGCGCGGGTGGACCGGGAGATTGAGGAATTTTCGGCTCGCTGAAGAGCACTGAAACGTAGGTCCCAGCACGGGACGGGCGGAAAATCGCAGATTGAGGAATTTTCGGCTCGCTGAAGAGCACTGAAACCTGGCCGTTACTGGCACTACGTCGGCCCGTCGCAGCATTGAGGAATTTTCGGCTCGCTGAAGAGCACTGAAACTTGTAGATGTTAGCCGATGCGTGATCCCACCAACCGATTGAGGAATTTTCGGCTCGCTGAAGAGCACTGAAACTCGTGCCTGATGTCGCGGGGTGTGGCAACCCTACCGATTGAGGAATTTTCGGCTCGCTGAAGAGCACTGAAACCCTATCCACGACGTAGATCATCGCCAGTACCGCAAATTGAGGAATTTTCGGCTCGCTGAAGAGCACTGAAACTTGTAGATGTTAGCCGATGCGTGATCCCACCAACCGATTGAGGAATTTTCGGCTCGCTGAAGAGCACTGAAACCCTATCCACGACGTAGATCATCGCCAGTACCGCAAATTGAGGAATTTTCGGCTCGCTGAAGAGCACTGAAACAAACCAATCGTCACGATCGTCAACTGGGCGACGAGCATTGAGGAATTTTCGGCTCGCTGAAGAGCACTGAAACATCGTAACGATCGCCAGCTGAGCCAGCAGCGCCTGCTGATTGAGGAATTTTCGGCTCGCTGAAGAGCACTGAAACTCAGATCGCCCACAAGCGATCCCTCCCACGACATATCAATTGAGGAATTTTCGGCTCGCTGAAGAGCACTGAAACCCGAGCCAATCCACAACCCAGCGCAACGCCGGCAGGGATTGAGGAATTTTCGGCTCGCTGAAGAGCACTGAAACTTAAACACCGCAATATAGCGGCTTGAAACAAAACATTGAGGAATTTTCGGCTCGCTGAAGAGCACTGAAACACACACATTGGTACAGCGTCGGTCAACTCCGACGCGATTGAGGAATTTTCGGCTCGCTGAAGAGCACTGAAACTCGTGCCTGATGTCGCGGGGTGTGGCAACCCTACCGAATTGAGGAATTTTCGGCTCGCTGAAGAGCACTGAAACATCTGGCGGGAATGGCGCGCGTGCTGGAGGATCGCATATTGAGGAATTTTCGGCTCGCTGAAGAGCACTGAAACGCAAGCGACCAGGTGTTGACACACGTGCACCTGGACGATTGAGGAATTTTCGGCTCGCTGAAGAGCACTGAAACAGTGGTGCGATCTATACGATGGTCAGACAGCACAGGATTGAGGAATTTTCGGCTCGCTGAAGAGCACTGAAACTCCTAACCAACGCTCGATCTCTGCGATCTTATAACATTGAGGAATTTTCGGCTCGCTGAAGAGCACTGAAACTCAGGTTTGATACCACTCTCTGCTGTTTTGTTATAAAATTGAGGAATTTTCGGCTCGCTGAAGAGCACTGAAACTTACAAGTGTTTGGTCTACCTGGTGTCCACCAGGTAGATTGAGGAATTTTCGGCTCGCTGAAGAGCACTGAAACGCAAAAGTTTATAAAGCGGTAAAAGTTGTCAATATATTGAGGAATTTTCGGCTCGCTGAAGAGCACTGAAACTGTCTGCATACTGATTGCGACACTGCAATTCAAAACATTGAGGAATTTTCGGCTCGCTGAAGAGCACTGAAACCGGAACGCGCCGCGCCGGTGTTTGAGTTTTTGGGAAATTGAGGAATTTTCGGCTCGCTGAAGAGCACTGAAACGCATTGCTTGCAGGCGGCGGAATGCGGTGAAGCGGCATTGAGGAATTTTCGGCTCGCTGAAGAGCACTGAAACGCCGGTTCACTGAGGTATGCGGCGTACGCGATTCCTTGATTGAGGAATTTTCGGCTCGCTGAAGAGCACTGAAACTTTCGCGATAATCAGGGCCGTCGCTGGGGTCCGAACTTGATTGAGGAATTTTCGGCTCGCTGAAGAGCACTGAAACGCATCTGCACCACCGTCTCGTGAACGTACCCCCACCGATTGAGGAATTTTCGGCTCGCTGAAGAGCACTGAAACCAGCGCCGCGTGGATCAGCAGCCGGTTGCGTTCAACATTGAGGAATTTTCGGCTCGCTGAAGAGCACTGAAACTAGTAATAACTGTAGAGCCCTCCTGAGCCGACAACGATTGAGGAATTTTCGGCTCGCTGAAGAGCACTGAAACTCTCACGATCTCTCCCCGGCTCCGCAGGCTGTACGATTGAGGAATTTTCGGCTCGCTGAAGAGCACTGAAACGGCACGTTGAAGTTGTGCATACCTTGATGGGAGTAGATTGAGGAATTTTCGGCTCGCTGAAGAGCACTGAAACCGTATTGCTCAACTTTGTCATCAACCTTCCTGAAGATTGAGGAATTTTCGGCTCGCTGAAGAGCACTGAAACACAAACGGATTGAAGATCGACGTGGCCGCCTGCATGATTGAGGAATTTTCGGCTCGCTGAAGAGCACTGAAACGCGACCAGCGATCCGCCAGCGCCACCGCAACCGGCGTGATTGAGGAATTTTCGGCTCGCTGAAGAGCACTGAAACCCAACGCAGCCAGCCCGACCGCCGACAGACCACCCGAATTGAGGAATTTTCGGCTCGCTGAAGAGCACTGAAACAGATGTAGAGTGAGCCGCTGGCGGAGCCGGGAACGGATTGAGGAATTTTCGGCTCGCTGAAGAGCACTGAAACTGATGCGTTTGGACTACCGCGTGTGCGTCCGGATTCTGATTGAGGAATTTTCGGCTCGCTGAAGAGCACTGAAACCGCCAAGCGCGCCACGCGCGCCCAAGGAAAAAACCGTTAAATTGAGGAATTTTCGGCTCGCTGAAGAGCACTGAAACTCTCGCCCGCGTCCTCATGCCGCGTGAGCGCTTGGCGTATTGAGGAATTTTCGGCTCGCTGAAGAGCACTGAAACGTTGAATTTGGCTATCCCAACTATTACTGGCACTATGATTGAGGAATTTTCGGCTCGCTGAAGAGCACTGAAACACGTCGGCGTCGGCGAGGATAATCAGGCGCGCTTTGATTGAGGAATTTTCGGCTCGCTGAAGAGCACTGAAACGCGATTTTGAGGTGCGGGTGCACCCGTCCGGTGAGCATTGAGGAATTTTCGGCTCGCTGAAGAGCACTGAAACAACTCTCCAGCGAGACCGGCGGATACTCCCACACAAAATTGAGGAATTTTCGGCTCGCTGAAGAGCACTGAAACACGATCTTGTGATTATTGACGAAATCGAACAAGTGTATTGAGGAATTTTCGGCTCGCTGAAGAGCACTGAAACTTGTTCACGAGTTGCGGAGCATCGAGTACGGCTCGATTGAGGAATTTTCGGCTCGCTGAAGAGCACTGAAACCAAACGATCCGACGAGATTGTTGAAGAAATCGTTCATTGAGGAATTTTCGGCTCGCTGAAGAGCACTGAAACCGTTTTCTGTCTGATAGACGTAGTAGGTTCGTCCGGATTGAGGAATTTTCGGCTCGCTGAAGAGCACTGAAACACGCCGACGCCGTTGCGGGCGATGCCGAACAACGCGAATCATTGAGGAATTTTCGGCTCGCTGAAGAGCACTGAAACCTTCAGCACGCGCACCATATCGCCAAACGTCAACTCATTGAGGAATTTTCGGCTCGCTGAAGAGCACTGAAACCGAGCGCCTGCAGCGACGCGACCTGCGCCCACGTGAAATTGAGGAATTTTCGGCTCGCTGAAGAGCACTGAAACCGGCCGAGGGCGGTTGGTACGGATCGCGTGTGGACGATTGAGGAATTTTCGGCTCGCTGAAGAGCACTGAAACTTGATGGGTTCGTTGGCGACAATCCGGGGTTCGCAGATTGAGGAATTTTCGGCTCGCTGAAGAGCACTGAAACGCGCAGTATCCGCACCGACGGAACGATCCCGCGTTGATTGAGGAATTTTCGGCTCGCTGAAGAGCACTGAAACCCAGATGCGCGTACCAACGCACAAAGCGCAGCGCTATTGAGGAATTTTCGGCTCGCTGAAGAGCACTGAAACACCAAAACCCTTGACAGACCGGAACTTGTGTGCTGGATTGAGGAATTTTCGGCTCGCTGAAGAGCACTGAAACTTTTCGGTGCGCGCGGGAACGTCGTCACCGAAAACATTGAGGAATTTTCGGCTCGCTGAAGAGCACTGAAACCTCAGCCAATCCACAACCCAGCGCAACGCCGGCAGGATTGAGGAATTTTCGGCTCGCTGAAGAGCACTGAAACTGAGGAACGCGACCGGTGGGCGGTGCTGGATTGTCTGATTGAGGAATTTTCGGCTCGCTGAAGAGCACTGAAACTTGACAAGGGTGGTTCATCGCCTGGCGCTGGATCGCATTGAGGAATTTTCGGCTCGCTGAAGAGCACTGAAACGTACGCGCCGGGGAAGCATCACCCACTCCCGATCCAATTGAGGAATTTTCGGCTCGCTGAAGAGCACTGAAACCGCGCACACTGCGCGCCCAATCAACCGCGCGCTTGAGATTGAGGAATTTTCGGCTCGCTGAAGAGCACTGAAACTTCGCTTCCAGCGCGGTTCAGAACGGCACTTCTTCAATTGAGGAATTTTCGGCTCGCTGAAGAGCACTGAAACATCTCCTCACACAACCGGCGCAGAATACGCACCGAATTGAGGAATTTTCGGCTCGCTGAAGAGCACTGAAACCGAAATCAACGAGCGCGTCGGCGATCCAGAGACCGGCGATTGAGGAATTTTCGGCTCGCTGAAGAGCACTGAAACACGCCCCGCGCGTCGCTACCACCATCCACAGTCTGGAATTGAGGAATTTTCGGCTCGCTGAAGAGCACTGAAACTTCTCTTCCAACGCGGTTCAGAACGGCACTTCTTCAATTGAGGAATTTTCGGCTCGCTGAAGAGCACTGAAACATCCACGTCTCTTCTGCCAGTGCCTCCAACACCTTCGATTGAGGAATTTTCGGCTCGCTGAAGAGCACTGAAACACGCCGGAGCAAGTCGAGTACGCGCTCAAAGACGTTATTGAGGAATTTTCGGCTCGCTGAAGAGCACTGAAACGCGAGCTTGCGAGCAGCGGCGCGGTTAACGGTGCGCCATTGAGGAATTTTCGGCTCGCTGAAGAGCACTGAAACTGAATGCGTGTTCGGCGTAGTTGTCACGAAGTTGCAATTGAGGAATTTTCGGCTCGCTGAAGAGCACTGAAACCGCGCACACTGCGCGCCCAATCAACCGCGCGCTTGAGATTGAGGAATTTTCGGCTCGCTGAAGAGCACTGAAACGGAGCAGGTCGTTTCCGATCCCCAATCCGACCGAATATTGAGGAATTTTCGGCTCGCTGAAGAGCACTGAAACACTGGCCTCCTGGTGTCAACACTGTGTACGGCTACTATTGAGGAATTTTCGGCTCGCTGAAGAGCACTGAAACAAAGACCGGTTGCAGCGCGTTCGATCGCTGCACTTCGATTGAGGAATTTTCGGCTCGCTGAAGAGCACTGAAACGCATTTCAGTACGTTTGTTACTATCTCGCTAATTGGATTGAGGAATTTTCGGCTCGCTGAAGAGCACTGAAACTACGGCCGTATCACTCGCAGATTGCACTATCTCGTTGGTATTGAGGAATTTTCGGCTCGCTGAAGAGCACTGAAACTCGGATGCGGAGATCCGGGCATCGCTTGACGACTCCGATTGAGGAATTTTCGGCTCGCTGAAGAGCACTGAAACGTGTGCGCTCAAGTTGGAGTTTCATCCTTTCCCCCCAAATTGAGGAATTTTCGGCTCGCTGAAGAGCACTGAAACTCACGATCTGGGAAGGCTACCGGGCGACTTGTGGGGATTATTGAGGAATTTTCGGCTCGCTGAAGAGCACTGAAACCCGCGCGGTTACGGTTACGCGGTTGTTGTTGACTTATTGAGGAATTTTCGGCTCGCTGAAGAGCACTGAAACCGGCAGTCTGAACAAACTCTTCCGCATTGGCGAGTTGATTGAGGAATTTTCGGCTCGCTGAAGAGCACTGAAACTCCGGCGCTTTGCTCCCCGGCGCGTACTCCGGGCGCGATTGAGGAATTTTCGGCTCGCTGAAGAGCACTGAAACGCAGCGACGCGGGTACGATAGCGAGCGCCTCATCGTAGAATTGAGGAATTTTCGGCTCGCTGAAGAGCACTGAAACCGGCTATCGAGTACTGCGGATTGCGGGTTGACGCCGATTGAGGAATTTTCGGCTCGCTGAAGAGCACTGAAACTAGAAATACAGAAACGCAACGACCTTCGCGGTCTGGATTGAGGAATTTTCGGCTCGCTGAAGAGCACTGAAACCGACTGCGGGCGGGCAGCGCTCCATATACAACCGCGCAATTGAGGAATTTTCGGCTCGCTGAAGAGCACTGAAACCCGGTCTCGATCTAAGGACGGCGCTGCGGTTGGCGGATTGAGGAATTTTCGGCTCGCTGAAGAGCACTGAAACCGCAATGCGGCGCAACATCGAAACAATCGCACGTCTATTGAGGAATTTTCGGCTCGCTGAAGAGCACTGAAACCGTAAACGTCTAACCGCACCAGAGTCAGATCGAGAATTGAGGAATTTTCGGCTCGCTGAAGAGCACTGAAACTTTCCGTATCCTTTCCTTACGATAAAGAAGCGCGGCGATTGAGGAATTTTCGGCTCGCTGAAGAGCACTGAAACGAGCGATCCGGATTGCACCTCCAGCCAGTAGGTCCCATTGAGGAATTTTCGGCTCGCTGAAGAGCACTGAAACTGAGATCCTCTACGACTACGCGCGCTATCGGTCGTCGATTGAGGAATTTTCGGCTCGCTGAAGAGCACTGAAACGCGCGAAGACGCGCGGGAAGACGACGGCCGATCGGATTGAGGAATTTTCGGCTCGCTGAAGAGCACTGAAACTTCCTCCTTGGCAAGGATGGTTCATCGCCTGACGGATTGAGGAATTTTCGGCTCGCTGAAGAGCACTGAAACTCGTTGACGCGGCGCGTCGCTTGACAATCCCGACGTATTGAGGAATTTTCGGCTCGCTGAAGAGCACTGAAACTCTCGCCGGTGTCGCGGTTGACGAGCAGTACAACGATTGAGGAATTTTCGGCTCGCTGAAGAGCACTGAAACTTGGTGTGTGTTATTGATTACGTCTCTACTCTACATTGAGGAATTTTCGGCTCGCTGAAGAGCACTGAAACGGCAGATAGGCCTGCACCTGGGCGTTGGCGCCGCGTTGAGGAATTTTCGGCTCGCTGAAGAGCACTGAAACCGCGTCATCGTCACCATGAAGCCGGACGGAACCGTCCGGAATTGAGGAATTTTCGGCTCGCTGAAGAGCACTGAAACGTATCCGGTCCGTCATTCTTTTTTCTCCTCCTTTGATTGAGGAATTTTCGGCTCGCTGAAGAGCACTGAAACGCCAGACGAACACATACAGAGTCGCAACCACGTACTGTTGAGGAATTTTCGGCTCGCTGAAGAGCACTGAAACTACGACTACAACAACCAGGCTGTGACCGGGCCGTGGTTGAGGAATTTTCGGCTCGCTGAAGAGCACTGAAACCCCAGCCAGTCGACGATCCAGCGCAGCGCGGGGATGGATTGAGGAATTTTCGGCTCGCTGAAGAGCACTGAAACGGGCCGGGGGAGCCGGGGGCGCCAGGCAGGGGATGTTGAGGAATTTTCGGCTCGCTGAAGAGCACTGAAACTCAGTTGACGCGCATCCAGATCCCGGCGTTTCCATTGATTGAGGAATTTTCGGCTCGCTGAAGAGCACTGAAACTTTTCGGCTTCCCATATGTCCACCCCTATATCGTTGTTGAGGAATTTTCGGCTCGCTGAAGAGCACTGAAACTCTCCAGTTGCACAAAACGGTTGACCAGATCGATGAATTGAGGAATTTTCGGCTCGCTGAAGAGCACTGAAACGTCTGAGCTTGACAACGATGCCGGGCTAATTGCCGTTGAGGAATTTTCGGCTCGCTGAAGAGCACTGAAACGACGATGTGTACAATAATTCCTTCTGCTGTTCGGTACAGTTGAGGAATTTTCGGCTCGCTGAAGAGCACTGAAACCTTGTCCAACACCTCCGCCGCATCTTTTTCCGGCAGTTTGAGGAATTTTCGGCTCGCTGAAGAGCACTGAAACCGCTACACGCTCGCGCCGATCACGCCGCCCCCCGACGTTGAGGAATTTTCGGCTCGCTGAAGAGCACTGAAACACATCGGCATCAGCCCGTTGCCGGTGTGCACCACCATTGAGGAATTTTCGGCTCGCTGAAGAGCACTGAAACGTTTGACGCTGACGGTCGTATATGCAGCGGCGTCGAATTGAGGAATTTTCGGCTCGCTGAAGAGCACTGAAACAGGCGCTACACTAGCACACAAGTTTCCGTCTGTCAAATTGAGGAATTTTCGGCTCGCTGAAGAGCACTGAAACTCCACCCGCGACCGGATCGCCGCATCAGGTTCAAATATATTGAGGAATTTTCGGCTCGCTGAAGAGCACTGAAACTTCGCCGGAGCGCCTCTTCGCTTTTAAGGAGGTGAGTGATTGAGGAATTTTCGGCTCGCTGAAGAGCACTGAAACGCCGAGCCGCGCACAATGATTCGAAATGCATATCGGTTAATTGAGGAATTTTCGGCTCGCTGAAGAGCACTGAAACTCGCTGCGGCAGTACACGCTCGGTACGAACCCGACCAATTGAGGAATTTTCGGCTCGCTGAAGAGCACTGAAACTTTGGGTAAGCACTGAGTGGGTATAACAGAGTGATCTATTGAGGAATTTTCGGCTCGCTGAAGAGCACTGAAACTCGCCCGCGCAACGCTGATCGACGCCGGATGTCCGAATTGAGGAATTTTCGGCTCGCTGAAGAGCACTGAAACTCGCCCGCGCAACGCTGATCGACGCCGGATGTCCGAATTGAGGAATTTTCGGCACGCTGAAGAGCACTGAAACAAAAACTGGAGACGGTGAACCGGTATCGCTTGACAATTGAGGAATTTTCGGCTCGCTGAAGAGCACTGAAACTTGATCCGCATATAGACACTCCTAGTTGACACGATATTTGAGGAATTTTCGGCTCGCTGAAGAGCACTGAAACCTCGAACGCCGAACAGCCAGACCGACTGGCGCTTGAGTTGAGGAATTTTCGGCTCGCTGAAGAGCACTGAAACGCGATCCCGCGCCGGTAACGGTCGGTAAATGCTCGTTGAGGAATTTTCGGCTCGCTGAAGAGCACTGAAACACGGCGACAATCCCAGACTGCGCATTGCGGTCTGCTTGAGGAATTTTCGGCTCGCTGAAGAGCACTGAAACGTCTGCGAACACTGCGAACGCCAGCGACAGATACGCTTGAGGAATTTTCGGCTCGCTGAAGAGCACTGAAACCGACCGGCGGCGACGAGTTGGTCGAACAACATCGGTTGAGGAATTTTCGGCTCGCTGAAGAGCACTGAAACCTCGCCGTATCTGATGATGTCCACAATCCCGGAAACGTTGAGGAATTTTCGGCTCGCTGAAGAGCACTGAAACACGCGCGGTACGTCTACGGAATGCCACAAGCGCGGGTTGAGGAATTTTCGGCTCGCTGAAGAGCACTGAAACCGCAGACGCCACATTCGTTTGCGGTCTACGCGCGCTTTGAGGAATTTTCGGCTCGCTGAAGAGCACTGAAACGTAAACGTTCCCAGTGTTAGCGTGTATGCATTTGGTTTGAGGAATTTTCGGCTCGCTGAAGAGCACTGAAACGCCGATTGCGGGGATAATCCGCACCGGCAACTCCGCTGTTGAGGAATTTTCGGCTCGCTGAAGAGCACTGAAACACGGCACCAACATCACACGCCAATCACGCATACTCTTGAGGAATTTTCGGCTCGCTGAAGAGCACTGAAACGCCAGTCGACGATCCAGCGCAACTGAGGACTGGACGTTGAGGAATTTTCGGCTCGCTGAAGAGCACTGAAACCGCACCAGACGTGGGGCGCGTTTCTTTTTCCCCGCTTTGAGGAATTTTCGGCTCGCTGAAGAGCACTGAAACGTTGTCCAGATAATAGCAGATGTGGTTATAGCTGGTTGAGGAATTTTCGGCTCGCTGAAGAGCACTGAAACATCGTGTTGCGGTTCGCGTACGTGCAGGCAAATCGGTTGAGGAATTTTCGGCTCGCTGAAGAGCACTGAAACGTCACACGCCCACCGGCGTCGCGGCGGCGCATGTATTGAGGAATTTTCGGCTCGCTGAAGAGCACTGAAACGCATATCACCGTACAGATCGCGCTGTAGGATCGTTATTGAGGAATTTTCGGCTCGCTGAAGAGCACTGAAACGTGAGCGATCCGTCGCTCTCCCGCCTTTTGTCGTCTACTTGAGGAATTTTCGGCTCGCTGAAGAGCACTGAAACAGACTTGGTCCCACCAACCGACGATCTTGCTCCAGTTGAGGAATTTTCGGCTCGCTGAAGAGCACTGAAACGGATCCGACTCGCAAAACCTGACACGACCATTCCCGTTGAGGAATTTTCGGCTCGCTGAAGAGCACTGAAACATTCTAGGGCGGTGAGCGCTCCGATAAAGTCATAACTTGAGGAATTTTCGGCTCGCTGAAGAGCACTGAAACTCAGACGAGGAGCTGACGTTTGGCGATATGGTGCGCGTTGAGGAATTTTCGGCTCGCTGAAGAGCACTGAAACTTTTGGTAGACTTCCTTCGCATACGTCAATAAATCTTCTTGAGGAATTTTCGGCTCGCTGAAGAGCACTGAAACCACAACCGGTTCGATCATCGCAACGAGTTCGGCGCGATTGAGGAATTTTCGGCTCGCTGAAGAGCACTGAAACCTCAACGATCCAAACGTTTCGGAGTTGGAGTTCTGGCATTGAGGAATTTTCGGCTCGCTGAAGAGCACTGAAACGCGTTCCAGTTCTGGAGCGTGATCCCGATCGTGACCATTGAGGAATTTTCGGCTCGCTGAAGAGCACTGAAACTCGCTTGCGCAAGCAGTACGATTTCACCGATCCCGATTGAGGAATTTTCGGCTCGCTGAAGAGCACTGAAACTTTCCGGCTCTAACCGGATTTCGATGTTGTTCGCGCGAATTGAGGAATTTTCGGCTCGCTGAAGAGCACTGAAACACGCGCCGGGAGCGCCGGGCAGGGCCGTACCATCACCATTGAGGAATTTTCGGCTCGCTGAAGAGCACTGAAACGATACGTGACGCCATCGGCAACGATGCCAGCGTCACATTGAGGAATTTTCGGCTCGCTGAAGAGCACTGAAACGTAGCAACGCTTGGGATATCGATCCTAGTTTTGTACGATTGAGGAATTTTCGGCTCGCTGAAGAGCACTGAAACCCCGTTCAGAAAGAGATGCGAACCGCTTGACAAAACATTGAGGAATTTTCGGCTCGCTGAAGAGCACTGAAACCGAACGGGCAACTTGCGGCAGAAGTTGCGGATAAAATTGAGGAATTTTCGGCTCGCTGAAGAGCACTGAAACGTAACGGATAGGGCTAGGCGGAAGCCGCGCCTTATTCATTGAGGAATTTTCGGCTCGCTGAAGAGCACTGAAACGCCGGACGATATTGTTCACGCAACAATCCGTCTGGATTGAGGAATTTTCGGCTCGCTGAAGAGCACTGAAACTTTTGAGGGTTCGCAGGAGCGGATCAACAAATCGGATTGAGGAATTTTCGGCTCGCTGAAGAGCACTGAAACACAAAGTCGGTCAAGAGAACCGCCCGCAGCGCAAGATTGAGGAATTTTCGGCTCGCTGAAGAGCACTGAAACACGGAACGAGCATTACACGCCAATCACGCACCGACAATTGAGGAATTTTCGGCTCGCTGAAGAGCACTGAAACGTTGACATCCGTTTGAGTGTTGCAGAAACGAATAGGATTGAGGAATTTTCGGCTCGCTGAAGAGCA
>Ga0308389_1001598_pt1 | contig 15109 bp, 8 predicted proteins | sample Hotspr2Sample148_FD_202362 | JGI IMG/M metagenome (GOLD analysis project Ga0308389, IMG submission 202362) | Hot spring phototrophic mat microbial communities from Mushroom Spring, Yellowstone National Park, Wyoming, United States - 20040719_148 ... | reverse complement strand
CAATCGCTTTGGGTTCCGGGTCATTTGCATCTTCGGCTTGCTCATGCAATTTCAAGCACTGCCCTTTTTCCGCCCAACTCCGTAAGGGCGGATGCGCAGACCGACTCCACCACGTCTCATCTTGATATCCAACCGCCCAATCCGCTCGCTCGGCCGCCATCGCCATTAGCCGCTCACGCTGTTTTTTTTCAACGTGTAAGCCGGGTCGGGACTATTGATCCAGGTCTTCGCCCGTTTCCAAGCAATGCCAAAGCGCTTCAGCGCTTGGCGAACTGTTTCTCGACTCACCTTCTCCTCCGTCAGCCCTGCCTCGTAACTGACTTCAGCCAGTAATTCCAGCGTCCAGATACTCGTCTCTTTGCCAAAATTCCGCGGACTCTGATGCAAAAGCTCTTTCAAGGGCTCGATCTTGTCTTCGCTAAAGGTGGCTTTGATCGTATGCGGACGATTAGATTTGGCTTTCAACACTTCCAGTCCATGAGCGTTGAATTGTTTGATCACATTCCTCACCGTCTGATCATCGCAATTCAACTGGCGCCCAATTTGGATCGCCGTCTGCTTGCGCGCACTGGCTAAGATGATTTGGCTGCGGCGAACTTCGAAGCCGTCTTTCGAGCGCAAGCCTTGCTTTAGCCTGGCTTGCTCTTCTTCGGTTAGGTCTCGGACAAATATCGGCTTTTTCATACCCCAAATGATACCATATTCCTATCTACTTTCTTGCATCAGCAATACGTACTGACCTTCAGCAAAATGGTCAAAGCGAATAGTACCGCCAACTATAACGAAGAAAAAGAAATTCGGAATTTCTTTCAGCTTGCCACCAAGCAAGGCTTACACCATTCTTTTTGGCTAAGAAATTGTGAGTGTTTCAAAAATCTATCCAATGTTCGTCAGAATACTTTTTTCCGCAATTTACAATGCTACTATGAGTGTATTAAACCAATCATAAAAAGACCGTTTGGACAAAGAAAATTTTACACCTTAGAACAAACCCCGTTGATCAGAAGTCTTCGCTGGCTCCTGAGTTCAGATTACGTCACAGAATGGGAAATGATTCTCAGGTATTCTTCACGCTTTCATATTCGCGATCTAATTTACGCTTACAGATACAAGCAATTAAAAAATTGCCATCGATTCAGTTTCGTTGGTATACTCCTCTCGGTAATCATATCATCTCTAACCCGCCTCTATTTCCTATCAGTTGCGCTAATCCTTTTCGGTTCGATTCTGCTCATAATGGACGAAATTGCCTGGAATTTCCTTTTATCCCGCTTTCAGGAATGGGACAAGTGAAGTCAAAGGGTAAATGAACAAAGAGCTTATTGCCGAATTGCAAAAATCAGAAATTCAGCCAAACTAAATGCAAACCGTTTTTGTCTGTATTTGACTTGTGTTATAATCTTAAAATAAAACCCCGCCGCTTGCCTCGGCGAGGATTAAGTTCCTACGCGATCGCGGCGCGTAGCGGTGTATGTATTATATCATGTCATTCACCGCCTGCGTTAGCCGTGACGCAGGCGGCTTTGTGATTATCAATCAAAATGGTTTTTTGAGGAATTCATTATTCGTATGGGATCATAAATAATTCAGGTTTCTTTGAGGGAGAGTTTCTCAGTGTAGCAAGAAGCTACATAGGAGGCTTTGAGGTGCAAAATACCGGGGTTTCACTTATTACCTCGTCTTTTTCAAAACTGGTTCAGGAAGAAAACTTTGTTGGCTGGGTATATTCCATCGATTACGAATTCGCTTATGTAATTACCAACGACTTGTGGAAATATCGCTGTCTGGGTATTCCCCATAACTGTTTTCTGGTAGCGGCTTCTTTTGACCCTTCCCATCTTGCCGATGTAGCAGCAGAAGAACTGGAAATTATTCTCTTACGCGTTCTCGGCTCAACCAAACTCCCCCAAGATGATGATCTGGTGCGCACCAAGATTGACCATTTCAAAGACCAAAAAAGTGTTTTTGGCTCTAACGATCGTCTCTTGGATGCAATCACTCAAAGCGAGCTTCAATTTGGAGGATTGAAGTGTAGAGTGCTGGGCACGTTTTACATGTATGAGGAAGAATTATGGTTAGGAAGCGATTTGGAATCTTTCGCCACCGCAACCCGCCTAAATGTGTATCGACCTCATGGTGAGGCACTGGCAATCATTGTAAACTACGTCGATCCCATTCGCCGTAATGCAGCCCTTGAGGTGGCAAAGCAGTTGGGATTGAAGGGTGAAATCAAACCCTTTCGAATTGGAACAGTACGGTACACCTCAACCGATCGCCTTCATCGGCGACATCCCCGCTCACAAAAAGTTCCTGTATTTGTTCAGCCAGCAGATTTTCTCGCCCGCCGTACCGCTGTTCTGGGCATGACCCGAACCGGCAAATCCAATATGATCAAACAAATGGTTTCAGTTGTGAAGCGCGTAGCAGATGAATGTGATGCTAAGATTGGACAGATTATTTACGATATAAATGGTGAATATGCAAACGCCAATCAGCAGGATAGAGGCGCTCTGGCAGATATTTTTCCTCACGACACCGTCCGCTATCGACTGGTCGAAACTCCAGGTTTCAGGGAACTCAGGACGAATTTTTATGAGCAAATCAATGAGGGTTTCGGAATCATTCAAAGAGAACTGGAAGAAGCTAACCGAGTTACCACGGATTACGTTCGAGCTTTTGTCAATTTGTCATTAGATGAGCCTGATCGCCAAGAGATCAACGAATATAACCGCTGGCAAGTCAGAGTTGCTGCTTACAAAACGCTTCTTTATGCTGCAGGTTTTGATCCCCCTGAAAACTTAAAAGTCAGGTTTGAGGTCAATCAAGAAGTGCTTCAGAGGGTCCAAGAACAATTATCTGAACCGTTGCCCCATCCTTCGAATGGATTGACATTGCCGCAGGCGAAAAAATGGTTCAAGGCACTCCGTCTCGCCAACCACCAAACTCCTTTGAAAAGTTCTTCAGGGAAAGATTGGGTGGATGATTCATTACAGACCTTAATCAACATGATCGACCAGCGACAAGGGAATACCTTTATCTCGGGATTTAGAATCCTGGCAGATGCTTTGAAATACCATTCGCCTCAACGAAATACAGAAGTAGCCGATGAAATCTATGATTTGCTAGTGGATGGAAAAATTGTTATTCTAGACTTATCGGTTGGAGATGCCAGAATTCGCGAAAAAGTCAGCACCCGTATTGCCCAGAAAATATTCCACAGGTCAATGGCGATTTTTGTTGAAGGGAAAACACCACCAAACATTCTTGTTTATGTAGAAGAAGCACACAACTTAATCGGCAAAGGGATGGACTTAAGCGAGACCTGGCCGCGGCTAGCCAAGGAAGGCGCTAAATATCGGATTGGTCTGGTCTATGCTACTCAGGAGGTCTCATCCATGCATCCCAACATCCTCGCTAATACCGAAAACTGGTTTATCACTCACCTGAACAACGCCCGTGAGATTAAGGAGTTGGCACAGTTTTATGATTTCGAGGACTTCAGTATGTCGCTCATCCGAGCTCAGGATGTAGGCTTTGCACGGGTAAAAACTCTCTCCAGCCCATTTGTTATCCCAGTTCAAATCGACAAATTTGACCCAGAATTTTTCAGTCCAAGCCCGGAAAACGCTTCAAACAAGTAGGGGGTAGTAATGCCTTACTATCAAGAGATTGCCAACAAGACATCTCATCTTGATTTTATCCGCAACCCTGATGTGCAAGAGTTTTTACAAAAATGTGAATACTTAGTCCCACCGGATAAAAGCCAGATTGAAAAATTGGATCAGCTCTTCAAACCTCCTCCCAGACTACTGAACCCCCACTTGCTTCCCGAACTGGTTTTTGCTTCTGATGGAAGCTATTATGAAGTTGAGCTTGATGATCAAATTCCCCACACTCGTGTTGGCTTTCTCAAAATCGGGGCTGTATTACTCAGCCTGAAAGAGATGAATGGACTGTTCGATGGAACGTTTGTGGATCCTTTTCGTTTAGCTACCTTACAAGATAACCATACAGCGCTTACTTTTGTCCTTCCAGGTGCAAACGTAAGACTTCAAGGAAAAGAAAGTGTGCGCGATAGTTTTCGCGCAGCTTTGGATAGCCAGCTTCTGGATAAAAGAGCCCGCTTCATTGAAAACGACTATCGAACTAGCTTGCGTTCCACCCTGTTCTATCTCGCCTATCATCGGGCGGGAGAGCTGCAATCGGCAGACCCATTCCACCTCAAAATTTTCAAGTGTCCTACTTGCGAAAACGGCCCGATTGAGGTTGAGGACAAAGAAGAGCAGCAATTTTGTCCTTATTGTAAAGCAGAAGTGTATCCCACCGATTGTCTCAGGATTTGGGAATACATCACCGACTTTCAGTCCTCGCAGGCCGCCTTGGGAGTGCTCATGTATGTTCTGGAACATCTGCTTATGGTCCATTATATTCGCTTGATTGAAAACAAAGCCCTCCTTGCCTTACCTCAAATTGCCTTCTTTATCGATGGGCCATTAGCGATTTTCGGCAATAGTAGCTGGTTACATTTGAGCATTCTGCGCTATATTTACCGGGTTAACCAAAAGCTTCAAAATCATCACCAACCCCCACTCCTAATCATTGGTTTACAGAAAACAGGTCAGGTTGCCGACTATGTCAGATTGATTGAGAATTTTTTGCCTGCTGATCGGCTCTTTGCAATCGATGATGAGTATCGCTACAAATACATCATCGTTAATCGCGAACGCTCTCATAGGGGCTTTGGCGCTGAGACTTACTATGGACAAGACTTTATTTTCAAAACCCGCCAGGGGCGTACCTTTGTGTTTGCTTTGCCATATCCTTTTGCTTCCAAAGAGATAGTTGGAGAGAGTTTTGTAAAGCAAAAAACTCAGTGGGAAAAGTATTCCAATTTACCCCTGGCAGTTGAGTTGATTGAAAGGCTACAAACTGAGCTTTTCAAAAACGCAGTGATACCGATTGCCCTTGCTCATCGATACACAGCGATCAGCTTACAACCAGGGGGACGTGTGCTGGAAGTTCTGACCATGCGAGCATTAGCATGAGCACCCTAGCAGACCACTTGCGCTATATCTTCAATCACCGTGAGATCAATATCGAAACCTTGTGGCAGCAAAAAGGCTACCAGCCTACACCCCAGCAAAGAGAGGCTATCCTCCATGTTGAGGGCCCGCTTTATCTGATTGCCGGACCAGGGTCTGGTAAAACCGGGGTTTTGCTCTGGCGCGTTTTGAATCTGATTGTTTTTGAAGGCGTTCCACCAGGCGAGATTTTCCTCTGTACCTTCACCGAAAAAGCTGCTCATCAATTGCTGGATGGACTCCGCGCCTTGCTGGGGATGGTTACCAATATGACTGGCCAGCCCTTCGATCTCAGCCAGATGTACATTGGAACGGTTCACTCGCTCTGTCAACGCATTCTTTCAGACCGCCGCCGCTTTTTTGAAGATCGCCACCGTCAGCGTGCTCCAGCGCTTTTAGATGAGTTGGGACAGTATCTTTTTATTTACAACCCCGATACCTGGGAAAAGATCTGCAGCTCGGCTGCCCTAGAACCCGAATCTGCGGCAGCCATTCTCAACCAATTATTGGAAAAGCGAAACTCTAACTCGAAACACTGCGCCATTGAGAATCTTCGCTCATTACTTAATCGCTTCTCTGAAGAGATGCTGGACACTGAACAGGTTCGATTGCGTTTGGATTCATATTCTGAAGAGAGTAGCTTCACCGCTTGTGACATAGATATACTGCTCAAACTCTATGAAGGCTATTTGACCGCTCTAAAGGAATCGCGTCAGACTGACTTTGCCCTGCTCCAGCGTGAAGCTCTGGACGTTTTGCTACACTTTGCAGACTCAAGCAGGGCGTTTCGCCATGTGATTGTGGATGAATATCAGGATACCAACTATATCCAAGAGAGAATCTTTTTCCGGCTAGCAGAAGGAAGCGGCAATATTTGTGTTGTTGGTGATGACGATCAGGCTATTTACCGTTTTCGCGGGGCAACAGTGGAAAATTTTCTGCAATTCGAGGCACGCTGTCAGACCTATTTGGGAAAAAAGCCCTGCAAAATCGCTTTGGAAACCAACTTTCGTTCGCGCCACACGATTGTGGATTTTTACACTCGCTTCATTGCCCAAATTGATTGGAAGAGCGCCGATAGCACATTAACCTATCGGGTCGAAAAAAACATTCAAGCCAAACGTGATGACAAACGACCGGCAGTCGTTGCCAGCACGCCTGCAAAGCCAGAGCTTGTCTGCCACGAGATCGCCCGTTTTGTGCGGCGGCTGATCGATGAAGGTAAGGTGCAGAACCCAAATCAAATTGCTTTTCTCTACCCTTCGCTCAAATCTGAACAGGTCAGACGCATGAAGGCTGCTTTGGAGGCAGAAGGGCTTTCGGTATATGCTCCTCGCGCCGGGCGATTCCTAGAAGTCGAAGAGGCTAAGGATGTGCTGGGTATCTTCCTCTCCATCTTTGGTCGTCCCGCAATCGAGGGGTTGGGTCAGGAGTTGTCTGCATTTGAGGAATATTTGACGCAAATCAACAACCGCTCTAACGAGTTGCAATCCTTAGACCCGCTGCTCAAACAGTTTGTTCAAGATCGTTGCAACGAGATTCAGCGGGCGGTAAGCGATTATCAGGCTTTGCTAAAAGTGATAAGACGCAACCACTGGAACACGAGCCAGGTATACGATCCTGCACTAATGAAACGCACCCTTATCAGCGCGCCAGGTCTTTCCGAGACCGGTCAACGGCTGATTGCCAGCGTGTACCTCGACCGAATCGCCAAGATGCGTGCGCGGGAGGGGAATCCTCTTTCGCTAGAGTATTTTCTGCGCCGCGCCACTTCACTGGATTGGAACGTTCTCGACCTGTTCTATCAGTTGATGGGTTTTGAGCATTTCAAGCAGATGTTCGACCTGGCTGAGCGCAATGGCGATGAAGGCCCTGTTGCTAACCTGGGCATGTTAACACAATACCTTCAGCGTTTTGTGGATGAGCGGGTCAACGTGCTTACCGCTCCCATCCTCGAAGACCAAAAATTTTCTGGTATCTTTTTTGGCTCATATCTGTTTGCCCTCTTCCGTCTAGGCGAGACCGAACTGGAAGACCGCGAAGACCCCTTTCCCCGAGGTAGGATTCCCTTCCTGACCATTCATCAAGCTAAAGGACTGGAGTTTCCAGTAGTGGTATTGGGTAATCTTGATCGGCGTGAGCATGGGCCACCGGTCATTGAGCAAATTGTCCGTCTGCTTCTTGACCGTTCAGGGAGCGAGCCGCTGGATCGCATTGAAGAGTTCGACACGATGCGAATGTTCTATGTTGCCCTCTCGCGTGCAAAGGAATTGCTTATCCTAGCCCATTTTGCCGGAAAGGGTCGGCGCATTTACAAAGCATTTGTTCCTCTCATTAAGGCTGCAGACCTTGTTCGCCTAAAAGCTTTTGATCTCGATACACTACCGACATCGGAAACCAAGGACGAGACGCTACCCAAGATGTACTCTTTTACCAGCGACTATCTGCTTTATAAGAAATGCCCCCGACAATACATGATTTTTCGTAAGTTTGGATTTGTCCCTTCTCGCTCACAGACAATGTTTTTCGGCTCACTGGTTCATCGAACGCTGGAAGACCTCCATCATGAGTTGATTCGGCGGCGGAAGATGAGCACAGATGGACAGCAGACAACGCACAACACTCATTGAAGGAGGTTCCATGCCCGAAGATACCCTTGCCGATATTGAATCGTTCATTCGCCAGGTTTTTGAGGAAAACTTTGAATTGCTGGCTGCCGAAAGCGGACACACCATCTCGGCAGCCTCAAAAGAAACCGCCTTGCAGCAAGTCCTGCTTTACTGGCGCAAATTGCGTGATGTGGCAGAGCATGTCACCGATACCGAAGTACACTTAACGCTCCCAGGGCAGTACACTCCCCAAGGCCGGGAGTATGCTATCGAAGGTGTGGTTGACATTGTGCGCGAGGACGACCGCATCCTCATGTATGACATTAAGGCTCATGATGCTGAATATGTGCGCCATAATATTGAACTTTACCAACAACAGTTGAACGTGTATGCCCATATCTGGCAGGAATTGCGCCAACAACGCCTTGACGGTACAGCCGTCATCGCTACTGACTTTCCACACACAGTCAAAGAAGCCCTTGCCAACCCTGACCCCCTGGCTCTACAGGCAGCACTGGACGCCTGGGAGCCACTGGTCCCCATTGCGTATGACTCGGTCGAGAAAGACCACACCCTGTTTGAGTTCGGGCGGGTAGTGGATGCCATCGAGAATGGGCAGTTTGCCCCGCCGCCGCTTGAACGTCTGCAAGAGACCATCCCTGGCGTATGGACGCATGAGCGTTTCGGCACGCGTGTCTGCCGCAATTGTGACGCCCGTTTTTCGTGCGATTCTTACCGCCGCTTTGCGCGCGGCATCCGTATGGCTGCTGAGCGGGCCATGACCTATTTTGTTGACCCTTACCCCGATCAGGAAGATTGGCGCACTGCCGGGTTGGAGCAGTTTTCTAGCTAAGCTGGCTTGCCACATATGTGAAAGGAGGAAAAATGGCTTTCTATACTTTTATCTCAAAAAAGTGTGAACAAGAAGCACAAAGTCACGGTAATCATGACAGACTTCAATCGTTTGCTGAGAGAATTGAAAGCCAACAGGCTATAGATCACCTTGAACCTTATGGTTCCGTTTTCGTCAAAAAAGATTTTGGGCGGACTTATCGCCTGATTATCGGAAAAGTCTACGACGCCGATGATTGTATGCTAATTTTTTGGCATTTTTGGCCACGAAGTTCCCAAACATACAATGATTTTGTAAAACGTACAGAACATTATCTCAAGGAATTTGAGAGCGAGTTTGATAAAGAAAATTTGGCACAAATTTGGACTCAAAAACGCCAAAGCCCTCCCTCAACTTCTATCCCCGAACTGAGTCTCGCCGAAAAGAATTTTTTATTCGGTTCTGTGGGTTTTGACAATCTCGGTGACGATTGGATGATCTTAGAGAGCAAAGATTGGATTGAAAGAACAAACCCTTCATTGGATAAAAGGTCGGGCAAAGATCTTTCGGGCTATCTAAGCCAGTTATACCAGTTGGTCTTTGATGCTCTAGATAAGGAGGATACCCTCATTCATAATGATAAAGTTGGCATCATTTATTACCGCTTTCCAGAACAGAAAATATTGTATCTCGTTGCCCCAATTTACATGAATGAAAAAGAGAATATAGAGTACCTGAAAAAAAAGTATGAAGAGGAACTTGCAATTCGAGATACCACAAACATTGCCCGAAAAGCACGCCGCGCATATCCAGAACTTATTCTGGCTGACGAGGAATTATGGATCAATGAAATCCAGAGACAAGATGAAAAAGCTAATCTGGCTTTATCTGAAGAGGAAATCAAATTACTTCGACAAGAAGGCGACTTTTATCCCTTATTCATTAACGGACGGCCAGGTAGTGGTAAATCTACGATTTTGCAATATTTATTTACCAAATACTTATTTGGCTATTCCGAGTTGCTCAACCAACATGCAGATATTGCCCCTCCTCTTTATCTAACCTATAGTCCCGATTTGCTGGAAGTTGCCCGCACAATTGTTTCAAAACTCCTAACCAGCAATGCATTTCGGTTAATCCAACAATCAAGACGATTTACACTCCATGAAGCTGAAGAGATAACTCGCCAAACCTTTTTCGTCTTTCGTAATTATTTATTGGGTTTGCTTCCTGATCGGCAAAATTTCCAACACGAAAACTACATCAATTATCCCCGTTTTCGCAAACTTTATGAAGAGCGATTCTCGCGCAGCGCGAATCCGTCATTGCGGTCAATGGCAGAAATTGCCTGGCACGTTATCCGCACCTACATCAAAGGTATTGTGCCAGAAACGGGAGAATTCATGGATACGGATAGGTTTGCTGAATTCCCCGCTAAGCAACAATCGGTCACTCAAGAGACTTTTAGACTTGTTTACGATGAGGTATGGGAAAACTGGTATCGTGACTTATCAGAAGAAAATGGCTACTGGGACGATCAAGACTTGGCAAGAGCAGTTTTGAGCGCCATGATGGAAAACAGGCTGCCTGAATCCTTTCAAGGACACTCCGTTGTGTTTTGTGACGAGGCTCAAGACTTCACCCGAAATGAGCTGCGCCTGATCTTGCGTTTGTCAGTGTTCTCAAGGCGTAAACTGACCCCCGATGTTTTGAACCGCATCCCTTTTGCCTTCGCCGGCGACCCATTTCAAACCCTAAATCCAACTGGGTTCGACTGGAAGAGGACAAAGGAAAACTTATACCTCACAATCCGCGATCAGCTCGATCGTCGACAAAGGCCCACCCTAGAATTCAATTATCACGAACTGACATTCAATTATCGTTCCCAAAAGAGCATTGTGCAACTTTGTAACTTCATTCATCTATTACGGGGAATTGCTTTCCAACGAGAAGATTTAGCCCCACAAAACACTTGGTTTGATGTTGTTTCAGATATGCCTGTTTACTTTGACGTAAAAAGTCCCCTCGTTTCAACCTTCCTAAAAAACCAGGAAACGAACGTAATAATCGTCCCCTGCCACGAGGGTGAAGAATTGGAATATGTCCAGCGCGATCCGATACTCAGGACTTTTGCTTTAGATGATGAGGGTAAATTAGTTCGAAATATCCTCAGCCCAATGCGAGCTAAAGGGCAAGAGTTTGACCGCGTTGTACTGTATTGTTTTGGAGAAGCCTGTGTAAAAGACCGTCAATATCAAAGACTTTTGAATTTAATAAACCCAACTGTTGCTCAAGTTAGCTCACTATCTGCTGATGAGCAGATACCCTTGGAGTACTTTATCAACCGCTTATATGTGGCAGCCAGCAGAGCTCAGAAACGAATCCTCATCGTGGATACACAAGAAGGCCTTAATCATTTCTGGAAGTTCTTCCGCGACTATGACTTAGCAATGTTCGTTGAACGCTATAGAAGCCTAAATCCGACCCACACATGGGATGCTTCGAGAGACCTCGTCCGTATTCAGGAAGGGAATGAGTTAGACTGGGAAAAGGATATTAACAGTCCATTGGAATTGGCAGAACAATTTATGGAAAAGGGCAAGCGCACAGATGATGCTTACCTGCTCGAAAGAGCTGCTCAGAATTTCCGACTAGCCAAGCACGAGGCAAAAGCAGTTGAGTGTGAAGCGCTTGCTCATTTCATTCGGAAGGAGTTTGTACTTGCCGGAGAGAAGTTTCAACAATTGGGCAACTTTCAGCGAGCTGAAGAATGTTTTTGGAGAGCCAGAGATTACTCTAAAATTTGTGCCATGCAAACCAATACCATGCCATACAAGGCAGCAGTTTTCATGGAAAATCAGCAAGATTACGATTTTGCTCAAATTCTTGCGTTACACAACGAGATTGTTGATGCATTAGGCATCAAGCTACAGATGGACAAAGTTTGGGGTGAAATTCTAGAAACAATCTACAAAAATCTAATGGAAAAGGGCGGAGAAAACGACTTAAAACCCTATGAGTGGGACCATCTCTACCAAAAGGCTAATAATTTTTTGGAGAAAGGGCTTCTTTCATACGCTTCAGAGAAGTATGTTAATGCACTATTGGTAAGAAGCACGACCTATCCACAAAAGCTAGAAGTCCTGCAAAAAACAGGAGCATCAGCTAAAGAGATCATTACTTATTATCAAGCAAATCTTCACAAAGATCTGTCCACTGGTCAGTCCGAAATCGTTTTTCAGGCCTTTAGGCAGATGAGCAGGTATGATGAGGCCGAATCTTTCCTGCGTCAGTTCCCGACTCTAGAACGGTATGGTACGTTATTAATGATTTACTTGCAAAGCGAACATCTCAAAGAGCGGATAGATAATCTAATCTTAAGTTTATTTACATTTCTGATCCGCCAAAAAGAATGGGACACCGCCTTTGATTTTGTCCAAAACCAACACTTGCCCCTCTCCGAAAACATCCTAACCTTCTTGTCGAAACATCATTGGGGCTATACCTTGCAAGCGGCTTTTATCAAAGCGCTATCTGTGTCTGACGAACTGGTTCAGGCAGAGCGACCGACACTTATTCGGGTTTCGGATTATCTGGCTGAGTGCTTGCTTGAACGTGCTAGCGCTTTTTATGAGCTGATTACGGTTGAGCAAGCAGGTGCAGCAATGGAGCGGGCAGGCAAAATTATCGATTGTCTTGAATTTTACGAAAATGTGTGGAAGAAGCAAACCTGGCCAGCCGGTGAAGGAGAGCAACAGTTAGCGAAAGAGCGATGGCTGGTATGCAAAAAGCGTCAACTTGACAAGTTGGCGGTAAGCCAAAAAGAGAAAATGCACATTTCCCAAGAGATTCGCAAATGCCAGCAAGAGTGGCAAATCGAGAACCTATCTTCGTTACCTGAATTTCCATCTGTTGACTTGACTGCCAGACCCATACCCGTTTCAAGTAAAGGACTAAAGAAATCACCTAGCAAAGTCTTCAGCCCGAAAGAGCCACAGAAGATCACTGAAGCAATAGGGTCAGTAGAGGCTGAAGGGCCTTCCACAAACCTTTCTCCTTCGGTGACCACGTCTCCTTTGAACATTCAAATTGCTTTCTCCGAACATATTTTCTCTGTTGAGGTTGCGCGCGCAAAGGGAAAGATGGTAATCCGTAAGCAAGGAGAGATCGAAATGGTCACGGTTACCGCAGGCGATTTGAGGATGCAAGGTTCGGATGATGATTTCAATACCCAAATCGAAACCCGAGATCAGAGAGCTCATCTTGCGCACTATTTTATTCGTCCCTGGAATTTGAGCTGCCGACTGCGGCGAAGAAATGAGGCAGTATACGCCAAACTCTATCTTGGCGATAAACATGATGAGCCATACACGCTCCGTATTAGCTAAGATTTTGAGAGAGGTGCCATCATGGAAAAACTTCGCCCCACTTTCACCTTCACCGAAGACCGCCTGCGCCAACTGCAGCAGGTCGTCCCCGAAGCCTTTGCCGACGGCAAAATCAACTGGGAGACGCTGCGCGAGGCGCTCGGCGAGCACCTCGAGGACGAAACGCAAGAGCATTTCGGACTGACCTGGCCCGGCAAGCGCGAGGCGCGCCGCCTGGCCGCCCTTCCCCCGCAGGGGACGCTCGTCCCCGCCCCCGGCGAGGGCGTGGATGAAGAGACTACCCACGATATCTTCATCGAAGGCGAAAACCTGGAAGTGCTGAAACTGCTGCAGAAGAGCTACGCCGGGCGGATCAAGATGATCTACATTGATCCGCCTTACAACACCGGCAACGACTACATCTACGAAGACGATTACAGCGAGCCGCTGGAAGCTTACCTGAAGCGCACCGGGCAGATGGACGAAGCCGGACACAAACTCACCACCAACACCCGCGCCAGCGGACGTTTTCACTCCCGCTGGCTGAGCATGATGTACCCCCGCCTGCTGCTGGCGCGCCAACTGCTGCGCGAAGACGGGGTGATTTTCGTCAGCATTGACGACAACGAAGTCCACCACCTGCGCCAGGTGATGAATGAGGTGTTTGGGGAAGAGAATTTTGTGGCTTGCCTTCCTACAATTATGAACTTAAAAGGCAATAACGATCAATACGGATTTGCGGGCACGCATGAGTACACTATAGTTTTTGTTAACAACAAAGAAGCTGCAGTTTTAGGTGAATTTGAGTTAGAGGAGGGCGAAAGCGATGAATGGGAAGAGGATGAATATGGTTATTACAAGAAAGGCGCTAACTTAAAAGCAACCGGTAAGAATGCTCCTCGCGAAAAAAGACCCCATCTCTTTTTTCCGCTATATTACTCCCCGGAAAGTAATGCTTTGTCTCTTGTGCGAGAAAGCAAATCCGACATTGAATTACTTCCTATAACTGATGGAAAAGAAATGTCATGGAGATGGGGAAAAAGAAAATTTTCCCAAAACTGGCATAACTTAATCATAGTTCGTGATGGTAACTCTATTGAGTCCTCTGCAAAAAGCTATAACTTTACCTGATAAAAACTGGGCATAGATGCGGTCGGAGGGTCAAGAATCGCCACAGCAGCGCCCGAATCACGCTAACAAAAGAAAACAAAGGAGAACAAACCGGCTGCTCCCTATCTCTTGACTGCTGCTTCTGTCCCTTTTCGCTTGGCTTTGGTCGCACGTTGACCTGCCAGAAGCGGTGCAACCGCCGCACATTGACCACCGCCGCCGACCCAATCACCATACAGGCAACGCGGAAACGCCCCCGCACCGGCGCTTTCCCTGCCCGAAAGGGATGTTTCACGCTGCGCAGCGTGGCTTCCACCGCCGCCCGCAGGTTGTGCCTTCCTTCCCGCTGCTGACGAGTGCGACGCCGCCGTTCCGCTCGCCGCAGCGCTTCGCTCGTGAAGCGCAAGCTCCATCTTCCCGACCGTTTCTGTTGGCTCACCGGGCATCGCCCCCGCTCGGCACACTTGGCGCAGGCTTGCCCAAAGTCTGCCATCCAAGCCTTGCCCGAACGAGAGGAAGTCACCTTCGCCAACTCCCCTTTCGGACAAATAACTTGCTCCACCTGACCCGCAGCCTCGGCCTCGAACTGAAAATCTTCCAGATGCAACCGCTCACCTTGCGGCGGACGACCGCGAATGGCGGTCTGGATCAGGGTGACCTGCTGCTCCGCCAGCAGAACATCGTTCTCCGCACTCCCGTAACCCCCATCGGTGATGACCTCTTTCACCCCCGTGCGCGCTTTCAGCTCGGGCAGCACCTCGCCAAGCAGCCGGCTGTCGTCGGTGGTGTTCGGCGCTACCGCTACGTGGGTGTTCAGTTGCAGCGGGTTCTCGGGGTCACAGGTCTCGCTCAGGTTGACCACGTAGCCGCGATGTCCCTGTCCTCGCTTCTCCCGATAGGTCGCTTCCAGGTCATCCGGCGACTGCAGACTGCTGGCGCTCAATTCGCTGCCCTCCTTGACCTGCAGTCCTTCCGGCTCCAGACGGAAATGCTCGGCAAACACCCGTGCCAGGACGTGATAAGTGGGCTGCTCGCCATAAGCCGCTTCCAGTTCCGTCAACAGGCGCCCCATCGCCTCGCCGATGCGTTGCAGGTGCTCGGGCAGCTCAG
>Ga0308389_1001596_pt1 | contig 15123 bp, 17 predicted proteins | sample Hotspr2Sample148_FD_202362 | JGI IMG/M metagenome (GOLD analysis project Ga0308389, IMG submission 202362) | Hot spring phototrophic mat microbial communities from Mushroom Spring, Yellowstone National Park, Wyoming, United States - 20040719_148 ... | reverse complement strand
CCTGGAGCGACCAGGCCGAGGGGCTGCCCTTCACGGTGGCGGCCCTGCCGGTCAAGACCCTGCACCGGCAGCTGCCGGGGCTGGCCCAGGGCTTCGCCCATGTGGTGGTGGACACCCCGCCCGGCGATCTGGGGGTGGTGCGCAGCGCGGCCCTGGCGGTGGAGCTGGCCCTGATACCGATCCCGCCTGGCCTGATGGACGTGGACCGGCTGCGGCCCACCCTGGAGCTGTTGGCCGAGGTGGAGCCCCTGAACCCGCTCGGCGTCCAGGTGCTGCTCACCCGGGTGCGCCGGGCGAGCCTCGAGCGGGCCTTCAGCGCGCTCAAAGAACGCCTGCCAGAGCTACCCGACAGCCTGCTAGAGCGCAGCCGGGAGGCTGAGGGCTGGGAGAAGGAAGAGCTGAAAGCACTTCGGGCAAAATAGGGGCGTCTTGCCCCCGTTTTCTATCCACATCTATCGCACAGGGGCAAGAAAGCTGCTGCGCGCTGGGGCCCACCCGGATTTTGCCCAGCACGCTGGCCACCAGGCCCAGGTGTCCCAGGTCGTAGACCTGAAGATCAGCATTGGTTTCCACCCCAAAATCCTAAGGCATGGAGGGAGGAGTGCGGAATGTCGGTTTAAGACAGTCTCTCAGATCAGACTATCGGAAGACTTGGGTGATTCGGGTAGGGGAACCTATCGGAAGAGTTGGGTGGTTTATTCCGAGGCACTTGACGTATAGCTGTCCTGAAGGGAACAAACCTCGCTCGCCAGGGCGGCGAGTTAACCGAAAACCAGACTATCGGAAGACTTGGGTGATTCGGGGCTTAAACTATCGGAAGAGTTGGGTGATTGCAGGAGGATCCCTATCGGAATACTTGGGTGATCGCTATCGGAAGACTTGGGTGATTGGGAGCCCGGAGTATCGGAAGACTTGGGTGATTCGGGGCTTAAACTATCGGAAGAGTTGGGTGAAACTATCGGAAGAGTTGGGTGGAAAAGTTAGGATTTAGCTCTCCAGCACGCACGCACCTCCCCTCCCTGTTGTTGACAATCAATTTTTTTTAATTCTTTTTTAAAGAACTTAAAACAACAACAGGGCCGCCGCGGCGGTGCGGTAAAATTAAGTCTAGATGACCAGTGATTCGCTGCTTGCTCGACGTGAACGTGAGATAACCTCTCATATCGACGAAGGCAACATCGCCTTTCTCGGCCTGATCAGCGTGCAAGAGCGTATTCCGGAGGGTTTTACCCGCTGGGATCTCGAGTTTGACCTCCAGGGTCGCCGGGCGTCGATCACCTGCCGCGCCAACCCCGATTACGGCGGGGTACCGCACGGTCTGGACAACGACGTCAGCCTCGCGGTGCTGGTGCTCTACCAGCGCTTCGGCTGCCCTGCCGACGGGGTTATTGTGACCACGGCGTACCAGTTGCTCAAGCTGATGGGTCTCGACACCAGCGGCTACTACTACAAGGCCCTGGAGCGCAGCCTCGGGCGACTGACCCACACCACCTATACCGCCCGCGAGGCCTGGCGGGAGAATGGGCGGTGGGAGAGCAAGCAGTTCCGCTACCTTGAGAAGGTCTACGCTACCGGGATGGGAGAGGGCCTCGACAACAAGACCGTGCTCAAGATCGAACTGGGTAAGGAGATCGCCGCCAGCGTGAGAGCCCGCTATATCAAGCCGCTGGACCTCGAGCTTTTGGCCAGCCTCAAGCGGCCCCCTACCCGCGGTCTCTACCGACTGCTCGACGGGCGCCGCTTTGCCGAGGGGGGGACGGCGGTGCGCACTTTCGAGGTAGGGCTCCTCGAGTGGGCCGACGTGTGTAAAATTCTCGACAAGCGGCCGGAGAAGATCCGCCGCACGCTGCAAGGCGCGCACGAGGAGCTCATCCAGCAAGGTTATCTTGAAGCCGTGGAGTACGTGGGTCGGGGCAAGAACCAGCGCATCCGCTACCACTTCGCCCCCCTGGCCCAGGTGCCGGATCCGGCCGGGGTGGAGCTGCTACTGGCGCAGGGGCTGTCGCTTTCGGTGGCTCAGCGCTACGCCCGCGAGTATGACCTCGAGCACCTGCGCGCCCGGGTGGCCCTGTACACCGCGATCCTCGAGCAGGGCTACCGGCCGCGCAACCGCCTAGGCTTTTTGGTGGACGTGATCAGGGATACCCAGGGCAAATACGCCAATCCCGAGGGCTTTGTATCCAGGCAGGCCAGACCTGCCACCCGGGGCCGCGCTGCCGCGCAGGAAGGTGGCGAGGGGGAGGCCGAAGCGCTGGCTGCCTGGGAGGCTATGTCCTCCGAAGAACGCATGAGCCACCTCAAGACGGTGTGTGGGATGGTCTTCAAGCGCCATTTCACCCCGCGTGATTTCGAGCTGCTGTTCGAGGCCCTTGACGAGGGGCGCCTGGAGGCTGAAGCCTTCTACCGCGAGTTGCTGGCCCACTCCGCCCCACGCAAGGCGGCTGCGCTGGCGGCGCGGCTGCGGACGGGGTTCGAGGGCTAACGGTACGATGCCACAGGCGTGCTGGTCATTCCGGCGTAACGATTCCCCTGACTAAAAGTCAGGGGAATCGTTACAGTGAACTAAGCATCTCCCCATCAGATTTTTACCTCTACAGCCCCCAGTAGATCTAATACCAAATCTATGTGGACAATAACTCATGCCAGGCAAAGCCATAGCCCTGCACGCCCACCTGAGCCTGGAAGAACTCGAACAGCGCTACCGTAGCTGCCAGGATGCCAGGGAGAAGACCCGCTGGCAGGTGATCTGGTTGTACAGCAGACCCGGGCAGTGAGCCAGGCCACCGGGTTTAGCCAGAACTGGCTCTACAAGCTCATCCGGCGCTACAACGCCGAGGGAGCCCAGGGGCTCATCGATAAGCACCGCCACAACCCAGGAGGGGATGAGCGGGCCTTGCTGAACCATGAGGAGCGACAAGCCCTCCGGCGGGCCCTGCCAGCGCGTCCTCCCGGCGGGGGGGTGTGGACGGCCCGCCAGGTGGCCCCCTGGGTTCAGGCGCACACCGGCCAGCGCATGGCCGGGGTCACCGCCTGGACCTACCTGCGCCGCTTGGGTTGCAGCCTCCAAGGCCCCCGCCACACCCGCGCTGCGGGTGGGAGGCTTTCAAAAAAGTAGCCCGGGTGGTGCCAGCGGCAGTTGCACCCGGATAAGCCGGTGGAGGTCTGGAGCCAGGATGAGGCCCGGGTGGGCTTGAAACCCATCCTGTGTAAGGTCCGGGCGCTCAAAGGGCAGCGGCCTCTGGCCTTCCACCGCACCCGCTATGCATGGCTGTGCGTTTACCTCTTCGCGCATCCGGCCAGTGGGAGGAGTACCTTCCTGATCCTGCCCACTGCGTCTGGCCCTACGGGGGTTTCAGCAGGAGAGAGGGGCGGAAGGTTCTGCTGCTGCACTTACCGCCCTACATCCCCGAGCTCTCCCCGGCAGAGCCGGTGGTGCCTTTGCTGCGGGAAGCGGTGGCCGATGAGAGTTTCCCCAGCTTGGAGGCTTTGCAAGAGCGTCTGGCAGAGCGGTGTGTCTATCTCCAGGAGCAGCCCGAGGTCATCCGGGGGGTGGCGGGGTTCGGGTGGATTCCTGAGGAATGACTATCTATCTAAGGTTGGTATCACAAGGAGAGGAGGGCCGCCACCTCTTCCCTATGCAGCAAATCCCCCATGGCACCGGACAGGCGCACCTCCCCGGTCTCCAGCACGTAAGCTCTGTCGGCCACCCGGCTTGTGAAACGCAGGTTCTGCTCCGCCAAAAGGATTGGCATACCTGTGGCCTTGAGTTCCAACACGAGCCGGGCAATCTCCTCCACAACCAGGGGAGCCAGGCCCTCGGTGGGTTCGTCCAGGAGAAGCAGTTTGGGGTTGGTGAGCAGGGTGCGGGCAATCGTCAACATCTGCTGTTCACCTCCCGAAAGCAGGCCCCCCCTGCGGTGCAGAATGGGCGCCAACTGTGGCAGGAGCCCCAGGACACGCTCCAACGTCCAGAAGCCTGGGCGATGGGCCACCATTAGGTTCTCCCTGACCGTGAGCTCGGGAAAGATGCGGCGGTCATCGGGAACGAAGCCCAAGCCCGCCTGGGCCCTCTGGTAGGGGGGAAGCCGGTTGAGCTCCCTTTTCCCATAGACCACCCTCCCCCCGTAAACGGGCACCGGGCCCATGATCGCCTTGATCAGGGTCGTCTTCCCAGCTCCGTTTCGCCCCAAAAGGGCGACCACCTCCCCTTCGCCCACCTCCAGGTCCACCCCATGGAGTACGGGGACGCCGTTGTACCCAGCGCGAAGCCCTTCCACCCTGAGGCTCATGCTGCCCCTCCCAAGAAGGCCTTGCGGACCTCGGCGTTCTGACGAATCTCCTCGGGAGTCCCCTCAGCCAGGACCTGGCCCTGGTGCAGCACGGTGATCCGGTCGGCCAAGGCCAGCACCGCTTCCGTGTCGTGCTCGGTGAAAAGGAGGGTCACCCCTTCCTGGCGAAGAAGGCCCCGGATGAACTCCACCATCTGACGGCGTTCCGCTCGGGAAAGCCCGGCTAGGGGCTCATCCAGGAGCAAGAGCTTCGGTCTGGCCACCAGGGCCATGGCCACGTCCAGGCGCTTTAGGTCCCCCAAGGGAAGCTCCGACACCCGGCGCTGGGCAGCTCCATCCAAGCCCACCTTGCTCAAGGCCCACCTGGCCTCCTCCAGGACCTCGGCAAGGTGTCTAAGGGGTGTGAAGAGCTGGAAGGTCTTCCCCTGGTAGCCTACCCGGGCCAGGGCCACGGCCTCCAAAAGGGTCATGGAGACGAAGGGCTGCGCCCGCTGGAAGGATACCGCAAGCCCCAGGCGGGCCACTCTAGGCGTGGGCCACCCCGTGATCTCCTGCCCTTGGAAAAACACCCGCCCCCGATCGGGAGCCAAGCGGCCCGTGATCACGTTGAACAGGGTGGTCTTCCCCGCCCCATTGGGACCTACCAAGGCATGAAAGCTCCCCTCCTCCACCCTCAGGGATACCCCGGCCAGGGCCATAAAGCCCTGGAAGGAGCGGCAGATGTTTTCAGCCACCAGAAGCGCCACGCCGTACCTCCGTAGGCCACTTGATCAGCCTTAGGGCGAGGCCTGTAAGCCCCCTGGGGAAGAAGAGAACCATTAGGAGGAGCAAAACCCCCAGGAAAAAGGGCCAGTATTCGGTTTTGGCCTGGACCACCACCCTCAGGAGGAGGAAGGCCGAGGCCCCTACCGCAGGGCCTAGGAAGAAGCCGCTCCCCCCCAGAATGGTGGAGAGGATGGCCTCCGCCGACCGGGTCCAGAAGAGGTAGTCGGGAAACACGGAGCGCTGGAGCGCCCCCTGGAGGAAGCCAGCGAGGCCAGAAAGCCCTCCCGAGATCACGAAGGCCAGAAGCAGGTGGCGGAAGCCATCGACACCTACGGCCTCAGCACGGGCGCGGTTGTCCCTCAGGGCGCGGAGGGCGTAACCGAAGGGGGAGCCCTCGAGAGCGGCGAGGAAGATCACCGCCAAGGCGAAGGCCAGGAGAACCAGGTAGTAGAAGGGCAGGCTTTCGCCAAGGAGCCCCGGGGGCCTTAGGTCCGTGATCCCGTTGTCCCCGCCGGTGAAAGCGTACCACTTGTGGGCGATGGCGTAGAGGAGCTGGGCGAAGGCCAGGGTCAGCATAGTGAAGTAAATCCGGGTGAGGCGGATGCTGAAGAAGCCAATGATTAAGGCTCCCAAGGCGGAAACCAGCAAGGAGGCAGGCAACGTGGCCAGGAAGGGCCACCCAGCCTTCTGCGTCAGTAGGGCCATGGCGTAGGCCCCAAGGCCGAAGAAGGCGGCCTGGCCAAAGGAGAGAAGTCCCGCCTGGCGGAAGAGCAGGTTGAAGGCCATGGCGTACAGGCCGAGGATCAGGGCCTCGCTGGCCAGCTTGAGGCCGTACTTGGACATGAAGGGCCCTAAGAGGGCAAGGGCAGCCAAAAGAAGCGCCAGCCTCATGTCCGCACCGCCGGAGGACGGCCCAGGAGCCCCCAGGGCCTGAGGAGCAGGACCAGGGCCATGAGGCCGAAGGGGAAGACCATGGCCCACTCGGGCAGCAAGAGGATGCCGAAAGCCTGCAGGAGGCCGATGAGCCCAGCGCCTAAAAGGGCCCCCCAGACGCTACCCAGTCCCCCGATAACCACCACGATGAAGGCGCTGATCACCGCATCCACCGCCATCCCTGGCGTGGCGGCCTGGAGGGGGAGGAGCGCAGCACCCCCTAGCGCAGCCAGGGCGATGCCCAACCCGAAGATAGCGGTGTAGAGGAGAGGCACGTTCACCCCTAAGGCTTCCAGCATCTCCCGGTCCTGGGTGGCGGCCCGGATCCAGACCCCAAGGCGCGTTCGGTAGAGGAAGCCCCAGAGGAGGAGGGCAAAGAGGGCGGCTAGCCCAATCAGGAACAGGTAGTAGCTGGGGAAGGGGCTCCCCAGGACGAAGAGGGGACTGGAGAAGGCCTCTGGCATGGGGAAGGAGCGGTAGGCGGCTCCGAAAAAGAAGCGCACCGCGTCCTCCAGGATCAGGAGCAGGGCGTAGGTCAGCAGGATCTGGTACTCCTCCGGCCGGGCATAGATGGGACGGATGAGGAGCCGCTCCACCAGGGCCCCAATCACAAAGCCTGCGGCCAGCACTGAAAGGAGCCCGCCCCAGAACCCCTCGACCTGCCCCCGGGTGAAGGCGTAGAAGAGGTAGGCCCCCAGCATGTAGAAAGAGCCGTGAGCGAAGTTGACGATCCCCATGGCCCCGAAAATGAGGGAAAGGCCCACAGACAACAGGAAGAGCGTGCTGGCGTAGGCTAGGCCCGTGAGGAACTGCAGGAGGTAGAAGCCCAGATCCATGGCCTACCGCTTGCATTGGGTGGGGTACACGGTGTCACGGGCGGGGATGATGCGCATGCGGTCAAGGATGGCGAAGGGATAGTCGGGGGTGTGCTTGGTGTAGCCCCAGACTAAACCCTCGAAGACCTGATGGTCCTCTGGGCGCATGCGCTTCCTACCCTCGGAGGCATCATACACCAGGCCGCCATCGGCCTCGAAGGCCCGCCGGACGGCCTCGGCCTGGGTGGATTTGGCCTTCTCCACGGCTCGGGCCAGCATGTGGAGCCCTGCGTAGGCCTCCTGGGCGTTGTAGCTGGGATACTCGCCGAAGCGCTTCCGGTAGGCCTCCACGAAGGCCCGGTTCCGTTCGGTGTTCGGGTAAAGGAACCAGTAGCGGGCGGAAACCAGGAGCCCCTCTGGCGTCTCCTTACCCAGGGGCGCCAGCACCTCGAGGGCCGCCCCCACGGGGTTCACGAAATACTTCACTTGGTTGAAGAAGCCAAACTGCTTTGCTTGCCGGGCGAAGATCACCATGTCCCCGGCCCATAAGGTGGAAAACACGCCTTCAGGCCTGGCTCGCATGAGAGCGGTGATGAAGCTGGCATAGTCCGTGGAGCCGAAGCGGGGCCACTGCTCGCTCACCACCTCCACGTCCGGCCGGAGCTGCTTGAGCCGGGTGATGAAGTCCTGCCAGGACACCCGGCCGAACTCGTAGTCAGGCCCTATGTTGGCCCAGCGCTTTACGGGCAGCGTGGCCGCCAGAGCCGCCGCCGCCCAGGCGTCCATGCGGGCGTTGTTGGAGGTGCGGAACACGTAGGGCCGGCACTGCTCGGTCAAGGCGGGCGTGGCTGCGTGGGTCACCACCAAGGGAATCTTGTACTCGTCCGTAAGGGGAGCCACGGCTAAGGCAACTGAGCTGGAGTCAATCCCAAAGAGGAAGTCCACCTTCTCTTGCAGGATGAGGCGCCTGGCCTCTCGCACGCCCACCTCAGGGTTCCCCTGGTCGTCCACCACCACGAGCTGGATGGGCCGACCCAGGACCCCGCCCCGGGCGTTGATCTCCTCCGCCGCCAGCTGGGCCCCTTGGGAGCCGGATTTGCCATAGCCAGCAAAGTTCCCGCTCAAGATGAAGAGGGCCCCAACCTTGATAGGCTGCTGGCCCTGGGCACGTACGGGGCCCAAGGATAGCGCCAAGATCCAGAGGCCAACCCAAACTGCCAGAACGAGACCCAAAACCCACCGCATACTTTACCTCCTTACTTTGCGCTCACGCCGCCATCCACGGCGTAGATGCCACCCGTGAAATAACCGTTTCCTGGCTCCAGTAGAAAAGCCACCATCTTGGCCACCTCCTCTGGGGAGGCCATCCGGCCCAAGGGGATCTCCCTGAGGATGGCCTCCCTCAAGGTGGGGTGTTCCCGGAGGCCCTGGGTCATCTCCGTTTCCGTCCACCCGGGGGCTACCAGGTTGACCCGGATCCCGCGCTCGGCCCAGTCCAAGGCCAGGGCCCGGACAAGGCCCCAGAGCCCAGCCTTGGCTGCGGTGTAGGCGGCCAGGCGAGCCCCTCCCTTAAAGCTCAGTACGGAGCCCATGAGCACCAGGCTCCCGGGGCCGTAAAGCTCCCGGGCAAAGGCCTGCGCGGTCAGGAAGGCCCCGGTCAGGTTGACCTCTAAGACCTGATCCCAAACCTCCGGGTCCAGCTTATCCGCTCGGGTGAAGGCCGGGCTGATGCCGGCGTTGTAGACCAACCCGTAGAGGCCCACCTCATGCCGGAAAGTCGAAATTACCTCGGGTATGACCGCCCGGTTCCGCACGTCCAGGGCCCTGCCCCAAGCCCCGAGGCCTTCCGCTACCTGGGCCACGCACTGGGGATCCCGGCCGGTGATCCCCACCCGGGCCCCACGCCGGACCAGCTCCTGCGCCACGGCCAGGCCGATCCCCCGCGTGGCCCCCACGACCAGAACCGGAAGCCCCTCAAGCCCCGGCACGCCGCACCACCCTCTTGGCCTTGAAGGCCGTGCGTTCCAAGGTTCCGGGGGCCTCGAGGCGGACCTCAGGGGTGACCGCCAAGGCCTCCCGCAGCCGCTGCTTTAAGGCGTTGGCCAAGCCCTCCACTTGCCCCTGGGCCTCGGCCCGGGCCTCCACCACGACCGTCACCCGGCGGACCATACCGCCCTCCTCCACGACCTCAATCCGGTACTCGCTGGAAAGCTCGGGGAAGCTCCGGACCACCTCCTCCACCTGCCCCGGGTAGAACTTGGCCCCGCGGTAGACCACCAGGTCGTCCACCCGGCCCAGGATGCCCCCCAGGGCCCTCAGGTGGGTGCGCCCGCAGGGACAAGGCTCCTTGGTGATCCGGGCCAGGTCCCCTGTGAAGTAACGGACGAGGGGCGTGGCCTCCCGCGTGAGGTGGGTCAGCACCAAGACGCCCATCTGGCCTTCCGGAAGAGGTTCCTTGGAAATGGGGTCCACCACCTCCACCAGGTAGTGGTCCTCGGCGAAGTGCAGCCCCGCCTGCATTTCACACTCGGCGGCAAAAGTGGGTCCCATCTCGGCAAGGCCGTAATAGTCGTAGGCCCGGATCCCCAAGGCCTCCTCCAGGCGGCGACGGGTAGCGGGGTTTTCCGTTCCCGCCTCACCGCCAAAGGCCCCCAGACGGAGCGAGCTCTGCAAGCCCCTCTCCTGGAGGGCCTCAGCGAGATAGAGGCCGAAGGAGGGTGTCGCCGTGAGGGCCTTAGGCCTGAACCGCGCCATGAGCTCAAGGTGCCGCTCTATCTGCCCGGAGCCCACCGGGAGCACGAACAGGCCCAGCTTGGTGGCAGCGTAGTGGACGGCCATCCCGGCCACCCAAAGCCCGTAGCTGAAGCCGTTGAGCAGGACATCGCCTGGGCGCAGGCCGAAGCCGAAGAGGGTCCTTGCCGTTACGGAAGCGATGTTCTCGGTATCCTGCCGGGACCAGACCGTACCCACGGGATAGCCCGTGGTTCCGCTGCTCGGATGGTACTCCTGCCACGCTTCCCGTGGGGCCACGGTGTACCTTCCTAGGGAGGGGTGGAGGCGCTGCTCCTCCCGGAGCTCGTCTTTGGTGACCACAGGAAAGCGGGCCAGGTCCTCGAGGGCCTTCAGATCCAGACTCAGCCCCTGCCACTTCTCCCGGAAAAAGGGGCTTTCCCGGTACAGCCTCTCCACCTGCGCCTGCAGGCGCCTGAGCTGCAATTCCTCCAGCTGGTGCCGGGAAAGGATCCGCACCTCGGGCTCGAAGTAAGCGGGCATCTTTACCTCCGCCTGGTTGACCACAACTATAAGCTGGGTGGCGCTATGATGTCAAGCCTGAACATGGTTGTCCATTCTGGCCCACAGCCTTGTACAATGAGGGCGTGGCCCAGACCATACCGTCCCTCTACTCCCTTGCCGACCTAGCTAGGGCCAGTGGGGTATCCCGGCGGATCCTCCAGCACTACGCCAAGCTGGGCCTGCTGGAACCAGGAGCCGTCACCCACGGCGGCAGAAAGCTTTACACCGATTTCGCGCTATATCTGATCCAGGACATCCAGGATCTCAACCAGCTGGGATTTACCCTGGATGAGATCCGCAAGATCATGCTTCTAAAAAAGACTATCTTCCACCCAGACGGCACCTACAAACCGAACTGGAAACGGGAGGAAATTCCCCTTTCCGAGGAAGACCTTCAGGCCATGTGGGCGAAGACAGGCGAGGTGCTGGCCAGCATAGAGAGGCAGGAGCGGATGATCCGCCGCTTTTACCGCTTCCTCACCAAGCACTTCGCCCCCAAGGAGGTGCGGGATGGACTTCAGCCTGGACCAGGAGACAGCGGCGCTTAGGGATCGGGTGCGGGCCTTCTTGGAGGAGGCCGTCATCCCTCGGGAAGGGGAGGTGGCCAAGGACCTAGGCCGCATGGAGGGGGTCCTGGGGGAGCTCCAGAAGGAGGCCAAGGCCCGGGGGCTCTTCCTGCCCCACATGCCCAAGGAGCTGGGCGGGCTTGGGCTCTCCTGGCGGCAGCTGGCGGTGGTCCTGGAGGAGGCAGGGTGGAGCCTCCTGGGTCCCCGGGCCCTCAACGCTGCCGCCCCGGACGAGGGCAACATGCACCTCCTCCACAGGGTGGCCAACGAGGCCCAGAAGCGCCGCTACCTCTACCCCCTCCTCTCCGGGGAGGTGCGCAGCGGCTTTGCCATGACCGAACCCATGGGAGCGGGAGCAGATCCGAATCTCCTTAGGGCCACAGCCCGGCGCAAGGGGAGGGGCTTTGTGCTGGAAGGGCGGAAGTGGTTCACCACCGGGGCCGAGGGGGCGGCCTTCTTCATCGTCCTGGCCCGGGCGGAGGAGGGCCCCACCATGTTCCTGGTGGACCGCGATCACCCAGGCCTGAAGCTGGTCCGCACCATCCCCACCATGGACCACTGGAGCCCCGGTGGCCACGGGGAGATCCTCCTGGAGGGGTGCGAGGTAGGGGAGGAGGCGGTCTTGGGAGAGCCGGGCAAGGGCTTCCACTACGCCGAGCTCCGCCTGGACCCGGCCCGCCTCACCCACTGTATGCGCTGGCTGGGCGTGGGGGTGCGGGCCACGGAGCTGGCCCAGGAGTACGCCCTGAGGCGGGAGTCTTTTGGGAAGAAGCTGGCGGAGCACCAGGGGGTGCAGTTCATGATCGCCGACAGCCATATAGAGCTCCACGCCGCCCGGCTCATGGTTTGGCACGCCGCTTGGAAGCTGGACCGGGGGGAGAGGATCCGCCACGAGGCCTCTATGGTCAAGGTGTTCGTAGCCGAGGCCGTGGGCCGGGCCGTGGACCGGGCGGTCCAGATCACGGGCGGCCTGGGCATCAGCGAGGACATCCCCCTGTCCATCTTCTACCGGGAGGTCCGCCCCTTCCGCATCTACGATGGGCCCAGCGAGGTCCACCGGGCCAGCATCGGCAAGCGGGCCCTGTATAAGGGGCTTAGGCCATGAGGGAAATCCTCCAGGCCGCCCTCGAAGAGCTCTCTGGACCAGGGGAAATCCTCGCCCTGAGGCGCCTCCCCGGCGGGGCCTCCAAAGAGGCCTGGGCCCTGGACTATCGGACCGGAAAAGAGGCCCTCCCCCTCTTCCTCCGGAGGGCGGGAGGGGGCGTTATCTACGCGGGGACCCTGCCCCTGGCCCAGGAGTTCCGCCTCCTCCAGATAGCCCACGCCCACGGGGTCAGGGTGCCCAGGCCCCTTCACTACTTCCCCGACCTGGAGGGTCGGGAAGCTTTCCTCATGGAACGGCTGGAGGGGGAGTCCATCGGGGCCCGCATCGTCCGGCGCCCCGAGTACGCCAGGGTGCGGGAACGCCTCCCCGAGGCCATGGCCCAGGAGATGGCGGCCATTCACGCCATCCCCCTTTCCGAAGTGGGCTTTCTTCCCTTCCCGAGCCGGCCTCCCTGGCAGGAGGCCTTGGACCTGGCCTACCGCGACCTGGATGCCTTAGACGAGCCCCACCCCGCCCTGGAGTGGGGGCTCCGCTGGCTCTCGCAAAACCCCCCGCCCCCTCAGCCCCCTGTGCTGGTGCATGGGGACTTCCGCATCGGCAACCTCCTCGTCACCCCTGAGAAGCTCGTGGCTGTCCTAGACTGGGAGTTCGCCCACATCGGCGACCCCCGGGAGGATCTGGCCTGGCCCCTGGTGCGGGCCTGGCGGTTCGGGGAGGACGGAAAGCGCCTAGGGGGGATCGGGGAAGTGGGACCTTTCTTGGAACGGTACAACGCCCTCACCGGCCGAGGGATCGCGGAAGGAGAGCTTTTCTGGTGGGAGGTCCTGGGCAACGTCCGCTGGGGCCTAGGGGCCCTGAAGCAGGCCAGGCGCCACCTAAAGGGAGAGGAGCGCAGCGTGGAACTGGCCGTCTTGGGGAGGCTTGCCGCCGAGATGGAGTACGAGATCCTTGACCTTTTGGAACGCCATGGATAGGCCCAACCTTGACGAACTCCTAGAGGCCACGGCGGAGTTTCTGGAAAGGGAGCTCTTGCCCACGGTGGGCGACCCCAGGCTCCGCTTCCAGCTCCTGGTGGCCCTAAACGCTCTCGGCATCGCCCGGAGGGAGCTGGCCCTGGGCGAGGCCCTGCGGCAGGAAGAGGCGGCGGAGCTGGAGGCCCTCTTGAGCCACGGGGGAGACCGGGAAGCCCTCCTAAAAGAGCTGGCCTGGAGAATCCGCCAAGGCCAGGCCCCCGAGGCCACCTCCGCTTTCCTCAAGGCCCATGTGCGGCGTAAGCTTCTCTTGGCCAACCCCAAGTACCTGGAACGATACCCATGAGGCGGCGTCTCCTCCTCCTGCGCCACGGAGAAGTGGACTACTTCCCAGGGGGGCGACCTGTTCCCCCCGAAGGGGTGGGCCTCACCGAAAGGGGCCGAGCCCAAGCGGAGGCCGTGGGGGAGCTCCTGCGAGGGGTTCCCCTGGAACGCGCCGTCCACTCGGGGCTCAGGAGGACGCAGGAGACCGCCGAGATCGCGCTCAAGGGCCGCTCTGTACCCCTCGAGGCCTGGCCGGAGTTTCAGGAGATTCGGCCAGGAAGGCTCAAGGACCTGGAGGACCCCAAAGAAGCCTTTCTCCAGGCCTTCTTCCCCAGGGACCCCTCGGATCGCTTCCTCGGCGGAGAGCGCTACGGCGACTTCCTGGATCGGGTTCTCGCCGCCTACGCCCGCCTTCTGGCTCAACCCTGGGACACCCTTCTCCTGGTGGCCCACGGCGGCGTGATCCGGGCCATCCTCTCCTACACCCTCACCGGCAAGCCCATCCTGTTGCCCCTCGAGGTCCACCCCTGTGGCCTCTCCGTCCTGGACATGGACGAAGAGAGGGCCTTCCTTCGCCTCCACAACCTCACCCCCTACGAGCTTCTTCCCCAGGAGCGCAGGACTACCATGGAAGCCCTCTGGGAGGCCTACAGGTGGGAGGGGAGGGATCCTCAAAACTTGCACCTCCTGCATAGCCTGCATAAACCTGCTTTTCCTCTCATATGAAATCTTTCTGAGTCATACCCTTTTTGTAATATCCTTCTCATATTAGTGATTTACTGCAACACGGCGTTCCGCATTTGAGGGTTTTATGCTATTATTTGGCGAACCTATGCAATCTTTGGCGAATAAAATCCCTGCCGCTCCTTCGCCCCCGGAAGCCACAGGAAGCCTAGAAAGCCCCTCTTGGACAGCGTTTGCCCTGGATTCGGTGGGGCGCAGACCATATTCGCCAAAGAAGTATTTGCCGAACAGGAGGCCGCCGTGCCAGCGGATCTGATCACCGCCTTCGCCCACTACCTCGAGGTCGAGGCCCGCCTCTCCCCCCGCACCGTGCGGGAGTACAGCGCCGATGTGCGCCAGTTCCGCCGCTGGCTGGAGGCCGCCCACCCCCAGACCCCCTGGGCGGAGGTGGCCCCCGCCCACCTGCGGGGCTTCCTGGCCTCGCGCAGGTTCGGGCCGCACCGGCAGGCCCGGGTGCTCTCGGCGTTGCACAAGTTCTTCTGGTACCTCTTGAACGTCGAGCGGCTCCAGGGTCTCGCCGGCAACCCCGTGGCGGCCCTCACCCGGCCCAGGCTGCCCGAGCGCCTGCCCAAGTACCGCGAGGTCCACGAGGTGCAGGCCTTCCTCGAGGCCGCCCTCAGGAACCGCAGCCCCAGCCTGGGCCTGCGCGACTACTGCCTGGCCCGCTTCCTGGTCTCCTCGGGGCTGCGCCTCTCGGCCTGCTTAGGCCTCACCCTGGAGGACGTGCGCTACCGCGACGGCTTCCCCCACGCGGTGCGCTACGTGGGCAAGGGCAACAAGGAGCGCGAGAAGCTGCTCACCGAGGGGGCGGCCCAGGCCCTGGCCCAGTGGCTCAAGCACCGCAAGGGCTACCCCGCCAGAAGCCGGCACCTCTGGATTCACCTGCAGGGCCGGGCGGCGGGCCGGGTGCTGACCCCCCGGGCGGTGCAGCTCATGTTCAAGCGGGTGGCCCGGCGGGCCGGCCTGGACCCCAAGGGCTTCAGCCCCCACACGCTGCGCCACAGCTTCGCCACCTGGCTGCGCAGAAGGGGCGTGGCGCTGGACGTGGTGCGGGAGGCCCTGGACCACGCCAGCATCCAGACCACCCAGATCTATGCCCGGGTGGCCAATGCGGAGCTCGAGGCGGCGCTAAGGGAGTTTCCGAATGTGATGTGAGGCGGCCCTGCCCCAGATGCGTCATCCCGTGTGTTGGGCTCACCGCCCAGGGCGCTCCGCTGATGGGGCTTAGGGCAGGGGCGGCAGGCCCAGCTCCTCGAGGAAGCGGTTGTGCCTCCGGGTGGCTTCCGCGATCCGGCGGGCCAGTCCTTCCAGCTCGGC